>Ga0209367_1008644_pt1 | contig 13900 bp, 10 predicted proteins | sample WorMetLIZISLAND2_FD_187412 | JGI IMG/M metagenome (GOLD analysis project Ga0209367, IMG submission 187412) | Marine gutless worms symbiont microbial communities from Max Planck institute for Marine Microbiology, Germany - Olavius geniculatus... ... | reverse complement strand
TCCGGAAACTGTTGTCTTAATTGATCGATATTCATAAGATCTCCTTTCGTTTGTTCTTTTAAGGAGATCTTACACCATGGGTGTGACAGATACGGTCACACTAACCTTAAAAATGTAGATAGGCTCGAAAAAGTATAAAGGCGCTAGTGATTAAAATCGACAGTGAGATGGTAATCACCGTGACGAGATTTAAAAAACTGTTGGAAAAAATATCATCGAGCGCGCGTTTAAAAAATAGCGTTATCATAGTGTTTATCTAAGAACACCGAGGTTTCGAGCCGGCCCTGTTGAAGGTGCAGAACCTGGCCTCTCGTTTTGCGCATCAAGGCCTTGTCGTGGGTGGCGATGATAACTGTCGCTCCCCGGATGTGGACCCCTCTGAGTAGGTCGAGAATTATTCCGGCAGATTCTTCGTCCAGGCTGCCGGTGGGCTCGTCGGCCAATATAATCTGTGGATCGCCGATAATTGCCCGGGCAACGGCAATCCGTTGCTGTTCGCCGCCGGACAGACTAGGGGGATAGGCTTTGAGCCGGTCTTCCATGCCGACCAGCCTCAGGACACGCCGCACTTTTTTTTGGATAATGCGGTTTTTGGCGCCGGCCGCCTCAAGGACCAGGGCAACATTGTCATAGACATTTTTGGTCGGAATCAGTTTATAATCCTGAAAAATAACACCGAATTTTCGTCTTAGTAGGGGGATACGTTTGCGGGGTATGCGGGCCAGATTGATCCCATCGATCAGAATTTGTCCCTCCGATACCGGTTCACCCAGATACAGCAGTTTCAGCAGGGTGGTTTTGCCGGCCCCACTGGGACCGCTGATAAAAACAAATTCGTTTTTGGCAATGTCGAGGGTTATATCGATCAGGGCTTTTTTAGGGCCGTAGTTTCGATGAACGTGGAACATCCGAATGATAGAGCTCTTCTCTGCGCCATCAATCATTCCAGCTCTTCCTGCCCGATCGCCCGATATAGGACGGCTTTGGCTATTTTATAATCATATAGCGCATTATAATAGTTGGTCATTGTATCGGTTTCCAACGTTTGCGCCACCAGCACGTCGGTTTGGGTTGAGACCTGCTCTTTGAAGCGCTCCTCGGTGATCCTCAAGTTCTCTCTGGCCTGCTCAATCGCTTTCTCGATGGTGACGATATTCCTTTCGGATTCAATGGTTCGCAAGTACGCCTCATTAACGCCCAGGTCAATATTGTCCAGAATTTCATTTTTGCGGGATTTGGCCTGGGAAAGACGGCTGAGCTTTTCCCTGACACCATAAGTGGTCCGGCCCCATTCCCAGAAATCCCAGGTCGCTGTGGCCCGGATATCCCAGAATCGCTTATCCCCGATGCCTTGGCCCCCATCGACATCCCAGTCAGTCCCGCGGTGGGTGAGGGTGCCGGTGAGATTGACCGAGGGGAAATAGTCCCGCTGGGACAGTTTATAGTCTTTTTCCGCAATCTGGACCTCCAGATCGGCCACCTGTATTTCCAATCGGTTGGCCTGCGCCTGGGCCAGACAATAGTCGATGTCATATTCAAAGGGGGCGTAATCCAGGATATCCGCGATGGACACCGGGGCATTCACCGGCCTGCGCAGCAGGGTGTTGAACTGGGATTTGGCGATTTCCATCGTGTTTTGAGCGGTTATCAGCCGCTGCTTGGCATTGGCCAATTGCACCTGGCTTTGAAGCAAATCATTTAAGGGGCTCATGCCGACCTGGTACATGTTTTCGGCTACATCTTTTTGAGCCGTAATTTGACGGACGGTATCACGGGCCACATCCACCAGTTTTTGAGCCTTTAATACTGAATAATACGCATTCTTGGCATCGAGAATGACATCCTGGCGCGTAATTTGCTCCAAATATTCGGCGACATCCAGCCCCAGGCTGGCAATTTTATACTGGTTCAACAGGGCAAACCCGGTAAATATAGGCTGATTGAAAGAGGTTACAAAATTGTATTCATCCTGGGGGTTGACGAGAACGTCCGTTACCCCTTCTCCCGGCACGCCTAAAGCCTGGGTGGTCGGCTCGTCCCGTCGGATGTAGCCGTAGGTTGCGTTTAAGGTCGGTAAAAAATCAGTCGTACGCGCTTTTTTAGTCGCCTGGGCCGCTTCAACCTCATCCCGGGATTGCTGCAGACGCAGATTGGCCTCGATGGCGGCTTCAATGGTTTGGGCTAGGTTGAGCTTGTCCCCGATCTCCTGGGCCAGGCTGAGATGTGGAGGTGACAATATCAGTCCAAAGCTGATGACAATAAACAGGCACCGCAATTTAATTCGTAGCATAATGAATTCCGCCCCATCGCCCCGTGTCCGGACAGCTTTGACCGTTGACTGCTTTCAATGGGCTGTTGAATGTATCAGGTCATTTTTCAAATCAGAGGGGACCTTCAAAATTGTCAATGGTAAACCATCAAATGTCAATTGAAAAATATTCAATACTTTTATGGATTGACCCTCTCTATTATTGTTGATATGGAATTTATGAGTTCGGGGAGTGCCGTTTCCGGTTTTCCTTGCTCAAAGCCTCCACTGAATCCCATTAAAAAGGCTTCTTCCATTAAGTGGAGGCTTTCTTATATCGAAAAAACGAATTTAAATCAATAGATACAAAATGGTCTTGCTGTGCGGGCTCCATCAATTCCTTGAAAGGCATCGGACTGACACTTTTATTTAATTCAAAGAAGACGCTCTGATCCACGGATATCATAGAATTAAAGCAGGATCCAAGCCTGTTCCGCGATTGCAACATCAAATGCCGGCTGCGTCCCGGTGAAAGGAAAACGACAACGACCATGAAACAGGAATTGATCGACATTCTTTGTCTTAAATCATTCAAGTACAGCCAGGAGCCGAGCTTCAAGCTGGTTTCCGGCAGACTCAGCAGGTTTTATGTCAATTGCAAGCCGACCACCCTCAGTGCGCGGGGCATGTATTTAGCCGGCCACCTGATATTTAACGAAATCAGGGACAGCAATGTTTCCGGAGTGGGCGGTCTGACTTTCGGGGCCGATCCTTTGGCGGTCGCCACCGCTTTTGCATCCGAATTGAATGGGAAGCCGATTAACGCGCTGTCAATTCGCAAAACCAAAAAGGATCACGGAATCGTGCGCTGGATCGAAGGCGATGTTCAGCCAGCCCAGCGGGTGGCGATCATCGATGATGTTGCCACGACCGGTGGATCCACCATCAAGGCGATCGAGCGCGCACGCTCGGAAGGACTGGAGGTCGTCAAGGCGGTAATCCTGGTGGATCGTCAGGAGGGCGGACTTGAAAATATCGGAAAATACGTGGACGACCTTAGTGCTATCATCGGCCGTGATGAGTTGATCGAAAGGTGGAAAGAATTAAAATGACAAATGAATAATGACAAATGAATAATGGAGGAATTCTATCTTTTAATATTGGGTTTGTCTCTAATCGATAATATCCAGCTTCCCGGTATCAGTAATACCTGCTCTCTGAAGATGACCGGATAAATTTTAATGATGGAGCGCAGCGACCTCCTTAATTATTCATTATTCATTTCTCATTAGTCATTTGCGACGATATACGTCGCACTGGCGTCATCCGATTCCCACGCCGTGACTTTGCTGACCCGGGCGGAGGGATTATCGATTCTTTTTTGCAGTTCGTTCGCTACGAAATAGGCGATGTTTTCCGAAGACGGCTGGCTGTTCTGAAAGTAGTCCAATTCATTAAGGTATTTGTGGTCGAGCATGGCCATGATTGCACGGACATGCTTTTTGACGATCCCGAAATCGATTAACACTCCCGCATCGTCCGTCTTTTCTCCCCTGACGTAGACTTCGACTTTCCAATTATGGCCGTGCATATTTTCGCATTTTTCTCCCACCATGGTGAGTTGATGGGCGGCCGCAAATTTGGTAACTACTTTCAGCTCATACATAGGATATAAATGCCTAAAATGCCTAAATTGTCTAAAATGCCTAAAGTTATGGTATTCTGTCTATTTAAAATGACAGGATTCCGAAATTTTAGTCCATTTTGGACATTTTGAATTTTAGTTGATAAATAATATCGAATTTGGAAAACTCATTAAACAGTGGCCGCATATTGCCGATAGGGTGCTTGCAGACGCCCAATGGACCGCTTCAGCAGTCCCGCCTTTGAGGATGTTTTTCAGCTTCTTGGATAATTTGTTAGACTCGAGCTGGGCGAATTCCTTCAGCAGCGCTTCCTGTTTTTTGTTTAAATGGGTCGGTGTTTTGATATCGACCTGTATATGCTGGTCACCGCGTCGGCCGGTTCGCAAGGATGGAATCCCCTCACCGGCGAAAGTCAGCACATCGCCGGGCTGAGTCCCTTTGGGGATTTTCAGCTTTTTGTCGCCGTTTAAGGTCGGGACGGATATTTTGTCACCCAATGCCGCTTGAACAAAAGATATTGGGATCTGGCAGATAATATCGGATTCGCGGCGCTGAAAAAAGTCATGGGCTTCGACATAAATAAAGACATACAGGTCGCCGGGCGGGCCGCCATGCTGGCCGGGTTCACCTTCACTGGTCAACCGCAGCCTTGACCCGTTGTCGACACCAGCCGGAATTTTTACGGACACTTTTTTGGCGACCATCACTTGACCCGCCCCCCGGCATTGGTTGCATGGGTGGGTGATCGCCTGACCTTCGCCCCGGCAGACCGGGCAGGTCGTGCGCACGGTAAAAAATCCCTGGTTTCTTGAGATTTGACCAACTCCACCGCATTGACGGCAGGTCTCCGGACTGGTACCCGGTTCACAGCGACTGCCGTCGCATTCCGGACATAACTCTCTTTTTTCGACCTTGATCTCCGTTTCCGTACCGAAGGCAGCATCCATAAAGCTAAGGGTCAAATCATAGCGCAGGTCAGCGCCGCGCTGGGTTCTGGACCTGGAACGTCTGCGGGAACCAAAGCCGAAGAAATCGTCGAAAATATCGCCAAAGCTTGAAAAAATATCTTCAAAACCGCCAAAACCGGAAAAGCCGGATCCTTCGAGCCCGGCATGACCGTATTGATCATAGATGGCCCGTTTCTCGGCGTCGTGCAGAACTTCATAGGCTTCAGCTGCTTCTTTAAAATTATCTTCGGCTTCTTTATCGCCAGGATTTCTATCCGGATGGTATTTTAAGGCGAGTTTGCGGTAGGATGCTTTTAAATCAGAATCAGTTGCGTTGCGGCTTACGCCTAAAATTTCATAATAGTCCCGTTTGGTACCCATGTATACTACCGTGTCAGTGTGACGTCCTGAATATTTCTGCCGTTTAAAATGAGTATTCCCGTCTAACTAGGAGACAGTCTTGCATGACGGTTGATGATTTTGCCTTGGACCTCTGATCGGACCCCAAAGTTTGTCACTAATGTAATGCAAGAATGGTTGATGTCAAATCATAATGAACCGTGGTATTTTAAGCTTTCTGTGCTGCTGCGCCGACTAAAAATAACCCGGTGCATATTGCCATTATAACCGCTCCCAAAGGAAATGCCCAGCTTAATCGAAAGAAATCCATCATCAATCCCCCAAACAAGGCACCGCTCAGCATGCCCAGACTGTGGGCGACCGTCAGCAGCGCCATCACACTTCCCATGGCATTGGTTTTACTTCCTCTCAACACGGCCATTGCCATCAGGGCCGGCATCGCGATTCCTCCGCCGAGACCGAAAAAAATCGAGGAAGTTACCAAATCCTGAATTCGTTCGGCCCATTCAAATGAAAAGATGGCGTAGCACACAATCAACCCACCGGTCACGACCATTAATTTTTTGCTGATCCGGTCAGCCAGGTATCCCATGGGGATATGGAGCAGCCCGCTGACAAATATGCCCAACATGATCAAAACCCCGATGTGCGAACTGGACGCCGCAAATTTCGTATCCGCATATAGCGGGATAAAGCCCCACATGATGCCGACGCAAGTCACATAGGCAAATCTGAATAAGAAAAGACCGACTAAATGCCGGTCATACAGCAATGTTTTCCATGAAAAGGAATCATCTCGATTTTTGATGCCGGATTCAGCGTGGGTCGGCGGCGGCAGCCACAGGCTTAAGCAAAAACCGATAAGTGCCAGAGACCCCATGCTTAAAAAGGATGCCCGCAGACTGAATGAATCTTTGATGACACCGCCGATCAAGGGCCCGATGCTCAGGCCCAGAAATAAGGACATATTAAACAGGCCCATGGTAGTGCCTTCCCGGCCGCGCGGCGTGATATCGCCGATATAGGCTTGAATGACCGGCATCAACATGGCCGAGGCGATTCCATGAAAAAATCGGATGACAATCAGGGTGTTGACTGCCTCCGAATAAATAAAGGCAATCGAGATCAGGGCGTAGGCCAGGAACCCGGGCACGATAATCGGCTTGCGTCCTTTCAAATCCGAAAGTCGTCCGAAGTAGGGCAGGAAAAAAGTTCGCGATATTGAGAAGGCACCGAATATCAATCCCACATATAAACCGGATGCGCCAAGATCACGCGCATAAATCGGCAGCAGCGGAACCACAATACCGACCCCGGTCACCGCCGCAAATATCGAAAAAAACAGGGTGCCGAATATTTTCTTGTCCAGTTTTTCAGCGGCCATGTGCCTCGAATTCAGGGATTTTGGAATTTAGGGATTCAGGGATTGAGGGATTGAGGAATTGAGGGATTAAGGGATTGAAGGATTAAATGACAAAATCAATAAATAAAAATGGACAGAATTCCTTCAATTCCCAAATTCCCAAATTCCCAAATTCCTCAATCCCTTAATTATATAATTATTGTTCCTGTTTTTTCGGTACTGTATCCGCCCAATGCGTTGACGCGACGCTTGAATTCCGCGCTGTTGATGGTCTCGAGCATCAGCTGGATATTTTCAGTTTCAAAATGTGCCCGGGGTATGATCAAATCATATTGCTCAGTGACGACCGGGATAAAATCAAGATCCAGGGCCTTGGCTGCGGCATAGATGCCCAAACCGGCATCCACCGTACCGCTGAGTACGGCCACCGCCACCGCCATGTGGGTGAACTCTTCGTGCTGATAGCCGATAATATCCGCCGGGTTGATGCCGACTCGGTCGAGTCGATAGTCAAAAAGGATGCGGGTGCCGGAGCCCGGTTGGCGGTTGATAAATGAGATGTCGCTGCGGGCCAGGTCCTCGACGCCGGTTATGCCCTTGGGATTTCCCCGACCGACGATCAGACCCTGATCGCGGTAAACCAGATTTACCAGTTTAACATCATTTTGCGATAGATGCTTTGCCACATAGGTTACATTGTAAGAGCCGTCTTCGGTATCGAGCAAATGCGATCCCGCCAGATGGCAGGCGCCTCTTTTGACGGCCATCAAGCCTCCCATGCTGCCGACATGGCTGGAAGATATTGTCAGGTGACTTTGTTTGACTTTGATCATGTCAGCCAACACGTCCAGAGTGTTATCATGACTGCCGACAACCACAATCGTATCCCTGATGGATGAAACCGGGCGCAGCAACTCGGCGGCGGCGGTTTCATTATCTTTTATTCCTTCAATATGGTTCGGTATGCGGATAATGCCGTCGGCCTCGGTGATCGAGGTGATGCAGCCGGCGCCCCGGGGCAAGGGGGTCGCCACAACCCGGTTGCCGACCTGGCCGAGTTTGACCCGCAAAAATTCCTCAACACCCAGTTTGGAGGCAATTTTCCGGGTGGGCTCTACCTCAATAGATTGCGCAGGCGGGTCGGGTTGACCCAGCATCCGTTGGAGAAGGGGGCGCACAAATTGCTCAAATGCAATGATGGCCGAAACCGGATATCCAGGCATGCCGAAAACAGGTTTGCCGCCTACGGAGCCGATAACGACGGGCTTGCCGGGCATGATGGTAACACCATGGACCAGAACCGCACCGAGCTCAAGGATTACGCTTTTGGCGTAGTCTTCAGAACCGGCCGAAGATCCCCCGAGAACGAGAATCATTTGATAATCCTGGCCGACGGCCTCGCTTACCACCTGTTTGATCACGGCGGGATCGTCCACCAGCATATCATGGCGGGTATAGGTTCCGCCGAATTTCTCGACCAGGCTGCCCAGCATAAAGGAGTTGGTCTCGAGCACCTGGCCGGGCTTAAATGTGTCCAGCGACTGGTTGCGCCAGTCGAAAAGTTCCGATCCGGTCGGGATAATCAGAACGTTGGGCTTTTTTTTTACCGGCACTTCAAATATGCCGCCCGTCAGCAGGGCACCCAAACAATAGGTCGTAATTACGTGGTTTTGCGGGAACAGCAGCTCGGTGGCCACGATATCTTCCCCCACCTTGCGAACATTTTGCCAGGGAAACACCGGTTTGTCTATTTCGACGTGATCCTCGTCGACCGTATGCACGTGCTCGATCATGATCACCGCATCTGTTTTCGGCGGCATCACATGTCCGGTATTGACATGAAAAGCATCCTGTCCGATCGTCAGTTCTCTGGTGGCAGACTCACTTGCCCCAAAGGTGCTTTGCGCCATGACGGCCAAGCCGTCCATGGCCGCCGCATTGAAATGGGGCGCTGATGTTCGGGCGTGTACCGCTCCAGCCAGCACCCTTCCCACGGCTTGTGGCACCGGCACTAGTTCAACGCCCAGTGTTTCTGCCACTGAAAATTCTGTTTTCAAAATTTCCGTTGCTTCCGGCAGGGTTTTCATTTTTAAATACACATTACGGGTTTTGCTCATCTGTTTGGACCTCAGCTAAAAATAGGGTTTCAGGTGTCAGGTTTCAGGTGTCAGCCCGTTCATTTTGATCGGTAAAGAAAATTTGAAAAAGCGAATATCGAATAATGAATGTCGAATGCCGAAGGATCGGAAAAGAGACTGCGTCAAATCAACGCAGTTTCCGATGAACTCTTTTGCCGTTTCGTCCTCGTCCTCGTGCTCGTCCTCGAAGCTTTTGAGCCTCTAAGTATCGAGGACGAGTACGAGCACGAGGACGAGTACGATTGAACCACCATGTGCTGGGATTAACCGTTTTATAGGATATAGCATCTCAACTTCCCGACACCCGACACCTGAAACCCTCATCTTACATCGGAATTACCGCCACTTCGGTACCCTGATCCAGCCCTTCGGTATTCATACCGATTTCGATTAGACCGTCTGCTTTTACCATGGTATTGATTAAACCGGATTTTCCTAAAATGGGTTCGGCCCACAGACCATCGGCATTTTGAACCAGGCGCACCCGAACATAATCCACCCGACCCTGGGCCGAGGCCAGGTTTCTGCTCAGAAGGGCCGTTAAACGTGAGTTTTCATGGTCGCCTTCGCCCAATCCGCTGATTCGGTCGATAAACGGTTTGACTACCTGGGAAAAGACCACCATGGCTGACACGACATGCCCGGGCAATCCCCAGAACGCCTTATTTTGAACCCGGGCCAAAATTGTCGGCTTGCCCGGACTTATTGAAATCCCGTGAAAAAGAATTTCAGAGTCGGGCATGGCCGAGATGACATCAATGGTGAAATCCCGCGCACCCACCGAACTGCCTCCGGATACCAGGATCATATCACAATCGGCCATGGCCTGGGTGCAGTTTGCCAGCAGGGCTTTATAGTCATCATGCACGATACCGTAGGAACGGGCTGCAGCACCTGTTTTGCGAACCTGTCCCGATAGGGTATAGGTATTAATATCACGGATTTGACCCGGCCCCGGGGTTTCGTCTACGGCAACCACCTCATCACCGGTCGAGATGATACCGATCATTGGTTTTTTAAAAACCGTTGTTTTCCGAAAGCCCAATGCTGCCAGCATTCCGGCCTCCTGAGGTCTTATTCGGGTCCCGCCGGTCAGGGCTATCTCCCCCTTTTTTATGTCTTCGCCGACTTCGATCATATTCTGCCCGGGGGCGACACTGCGGTACACTTCGATGGTGTCGTCGTCGATGGGTTCAGTGTGTTCCACCATGACCACACTGTCGGCGCCCTGGGGCAGCATGCCACCGGTTGAAATGCGCACGGCCTCGCCCGGCCCCACGGTCAGATTCGAAGACTCACCCATGGCAATGGTGCCTTTCAGATTGAGATAAGCGGGATTGCCTTCGCTGGCACCAAAAGTAGAGGTCCCTTTGACGGCAAAGCCATCCATTATCGAGCGGGCAAAATCCGGTAGATCGATATCTGAGCGAATGTCTGCGGCCAGAATTCGATCCAGGGATTGTTCCAGCGATATTTCCTCCGTTGGTACAGACGAAAATAGATTGCGATATCCCAGCGCCCGGTCAATTGTATGAACTTTGAAAAATTCTTTCATCATATTGTCCAATGTATCCTTTGCAAAATGATATATCCGGTCAATATGAGCCAGGGCTGACACATTGTCAAGCACTGAAGATGTTTCCGGATAATGGATGCTGGATGCTTGATGCTTGATGCTGGATGCTGGATATTGGAAAAGGACAGGGATTCGGCATTCGGTATTCGGCTCACGGGAATAGCTCATAGCTCATAGCTCAAAGCTGAGAGCTCAAAGCTGAAAGGCGAAGAAAAAAGGACTGAGCGATGAGGACTGAGCGTGTCGCTGCTACCACTGCTCAAATTTTTTTACTCAGTCCTCAGTCCTCGCCACTCAGTCCTCTAACCTCTGACCTCTGACCTCTGACCTCTGTCCTCTGTCATCTGTCCTCCGTCCTCTGTCCTCCGACCTCTGACCTCTGTCCTCTGACATCTGTCCTCTGACATCTGTCCTCTGTTTTCTGTGAACGGGCTTGCAATATTTGTAAATAATAGTATAATCGACCCACTATATGATTAGAAAGATGATAAATTATTGCTCCCGTTTGGGTATTAAGCACACTTCCCTGCTTAAAAAGGTATCTATGTCCATGCCAGAAGAACCACAACCGTCGTCAGAAGAACCACAAGCATCACCGGAAAAACCCCAATCATCGCCGGAAGAACCCCAATCGTCATCAGAAGAACCCCAATCGTCGTCAGAGGAACCCCGATCATCGTCGGAAGAACCCCAATCGCCTTTGCCGCAACCGCGGGCGCAGCAACCTGAATTTCTGACCGAAACCAGATTTGATGATTTCAATCTACCCCCTGAAGTGCTGGCCGGGTTAAAAGACGCGGGCTTCGAACATTGTACCCCGATCCAGGCCCAAACCTTGCCGGTGTCATTAACCGGTCACGATGTTGCCGGGCAGGCCCAGACCGGCACCGGCAAAACAGGCGCTTTTCTGGTTACCGTTCTAAACAGTCTCTTATCGCAACCGGCCAGAATCGACGGTTTGCCCCAGGCGCTCATCGTTGCACCCACCCGGGAATTGTCGCAGCAAATATATGAAGAAGCCAGAATCCTGTGCCGCCACACCAGCCTCTCACTGGTTCAGGTTGTGGGTGGTGTCGACTATGTCAAACAGGCAGAAATTCTGCGCGGCGGGGTTGATATTGTCATTTGTACGCCGGGGCGCATCATCGACTATTATAAGCAGAAAATTTTCAAAACCGACGGTATCAAAGCGCTGGTTATCGATGAAGCAGACCGTTTGCTGGATCTCGGTTTTGCCAAAGATATGCGCTACATTTTGCGCAAGCTCCCGCCCTATGACAAGCGCCAGTCCATGTTGTTTTCCGCCACGCTTTCTTATCGGGTCATGGAATTAACCTACGAGTTCATGAATCTGCCCGAATTTATATCCGTTACCCCGCAGACCGTGACCGTTGAAGGCATCGAGCAGTCACTGTTTCATGTGGGAATTGACAATAAGATACCGCTGTTGTTGGGCCTCCTGAAGCGGGAAGAGTGGAACCGGATGCTCATTTTTGTCAATACCAAAGCCGGAGTAGAATATCTAACCTATAAACTGAAAGGCAACGGTTGGCCGGCTGAAGGCATTACCGGCGATCTGCCCCAGCGCAAGCGATTCAGGCTGATGGCACAGTTTAAGAAGGGACAAATAAAGATCCTGGTTGCGACTGATGTCGCCTCCCGGGGAATCCATGTCGAAGACATCAGCCATGTCATCAACTACGACCTGCCGCAGGATTCCGAGAACTATGTCCATCGTATCGGACGAACCGCGCGGGCCGGTAAAACCGGCAAAGCAATTTCACTGGCCTGCGAGAAATACGTTTTTCATCTCGAACCCTTGGAGCAGATGCTGGACTATAAAATCCCGGTGATCTGGCCTGAAGAAGACTGGTATGTCGAAGATCGCTCCAAACCCTTTCCCACCAAAAGAAAGGCCCGACTGAAAAGTTCCAGCCAGCGTCGCAGTCGCAGTGCCGAAAACAGGAAACGGGCCCAGCACAAACCACAACCTAGAAGAAAGCCCTCCCATTTTCCAGGTGCGTTTTTTGGCTTCGGACCGGAGCCGCAAGAAGCAAAACCGGAGCTGCAGAAAGCCAAAGCAGACACGAAAAAGGCAAAGGCGGCGCCTAAAAAGACTAAGGCTGAGCCGCAAAAGGCCAAGGTGGAGGCGCAAGAACCCGCGACGACGGCAGAAGAACAGAAACCGAAACCAGCCGAGAAGAGAAAAAGAGCCCCCCCCGCAGAAGGAAACGCCCCGCCGCCAAGGCCTCTCAATCCAATAGCGAATCCAAGGCCAGGGAGTCCAAAGCCAGGGAGTCCAAAGCGAGTGAGTCCAAAGTTAGGGAGTCCAAAGCGAGTGAGTCCAAAGCCAGAGAGTCCAAAGCGAGTCAGTCCAAAGCGAGTGAGTCCAAAGCCAGGGAGTCCAAAGTCAGGGAGTCCAAAGTCAGCGAACCCAAAGTCAGCGAACCCAGAGCCGGCGAGCCCAAAGTCAGCGAGCCCAAAGTCAGCGAGCCCAAAGCCGGCGAACCCAAAGCCAGCGAGCCGCAAGCCAGCGAATCTATAATCCGTGAACCCAAAGCCAGCGAGCACTGAACCCGCCAAGGGCTGTCTATCCCGAAACCGGCGAAGCCGGAAATAAAGATTGAAGATTGAATAATTATGGTTCGTCTTGACTCGACTGAGCTTGTCGCAGGTCGGCGGATCTATTATATTGGTCGCCCATTGTCATAAATCCTGTGAGACCATGATGTGATTTCAAAAAATAGGTGAGAGACTTTTTCCTTTGCTGCGATCGTAAAGAGTGGCCCTAGCGGCAGTATAACAACGCAGGTATAACTGACCAATGATTAAAATGACTAAATTGCCTAAATGACTAAAGTTAAGGTATACTAAGGATAAAAGTTTAATGATCGATTGAAATATAAAAGACAGAGCGAAGCGGTACCATAAATCTTCAATCTTCAATATTAATAATATTCAATTCCGGCGTGTTCGGGTTAGGAGTTGCCGCTGAAGTGCTGCAGGCCGGCCGCAAGATGATGTAAATGTATGCCGTAGTTTTTTCCAGCCCATTATTTAACTGTTACCACCGGGCAAGGAGCATGCAGAATGACATACTGGGCAGTCGAGCCAAATAAAAATTTTCCAACTTTGGATGTTTTTTCGATTCCTAGAAATATTTGATCCATCTTCTGATCTTCGGCATATTTTACCAGTTGTTCCCCGGGGGTCAGGTCGGTCAGTAGCAATTGGACCTCATAGGCCGGACCATCTTCTGCTAAAATTTCCTTAACCGCCCTTTCCATTTTTTCTTCCATTTTTTTTACTTTAGCGTGTTTTAGGGGTTCTACCCGGGTAATCGCGTTGACCACCTCCAACTCCGCCTGCCAGATTTTAGCATGCTCTTGGGTCACCCTCAGCGTTTTTTTGGCCTCTGGTCTCTCATCAAAACATACCAAGAACTTCATAAATACCTCCCCCAAATGGTTCCATTTACGATTGCACAAAATCTGCACGGTTTGTTGCTGGAATCGACATTTTTGGAGCGCAAGCAATAATGAATGCTTCATATTTTCTGAATTTGGTTTTACTGCCGCTCAGCCAATGGTCTCAGCTGGTTGGCAAGCCGTATTCTGACCCA
>Ga0209367_1008643_pt1 | contig 13901 bp, 7 predicted proteins | sample WorMetLIZISLAND2_FD_187412 | JGI IMG/M metagenome (GOLD analysis project Ga0209367, IMG submission 187412) | Marine gutless worms symbiont microbial communities from Max Planck institute for Marine Microbiology, Germany - Olavius geniculatus... ... | reverse complement strand
GAAAACACTTTTATAATGTTAATTTAACTAATCTATTATTGCAGTTAGGCCCTATTCGACGGTTACGTAAAAAGATGGACGACCATCACAAACTTACGAAAGTCAAGTTAAAAGTTAAGACTGAAGTCAAGCCCGTAGATAAGCCCGCCCAAAGTCAAGACTTGAGTCTTAGCGAAACTTGACCTCACTCACATGGTGGTACTGGGAGCATGAGAGCACCTGCAGCAACGATAGTTGCGAAAACCGCACATGTTTACTTCCTTAAAATTTTCGATGATGATCTGTCAGGTGTAAACTAGTTATGATTCATTCGACAAAAACAAAGTTGTAGCGCCTGTTAGAATATTGTTTTATACGAAATATTAGCATATTTGGTGTTATTCTTGACAGAGTCTTCAGGTAATTGTTGAATAATGTAGTCAACGTTTAATTAATGTCTGGCATATTTTGCCTTGTGACAGAATGGCTTCGCTTCCAGGCTGACATCGTTCTGTCAGAACAGAAATGTTGATTATTCTCGATTAGGCGCCTAATCGAGAATAATCGACTCATAATGAATTTTTGCATTCAGTTTTGATGTTTCAATTGTGAACAGTGCAGTTATTTAAAAATTTATTGACTTCTAAACCTTCAGTATTTTATTTAAACAATGATTATATTTACCGTGCGCACGCACGGTCCGTATGCATTCACAAAGTGTTATTTACCGTGCGCAAATTGCATACGCTCCGATGGCATATTTTTAAGTTCAGTGCTACGGTTAATTTGGCGAACTGAAGGATTAGTGACCAAAATTACTATCGTCAGTTCGCCGAACTGAGTTGAAAGAATCAGAATTTACTAAAAGCAGTTTGGCGAACTGAAGTGCAGCTAATTGCGCTACTAAAATCAGTTTGGCCGCGCTGCTATTAATTTCACGCCGCCACCAGTACTGCATTTTATAATGCATTCAGTAATTTCCAAAGTGGAAAAAATATTAGGAGGACCTTTAACTCCAAGTTGTAGTAAACTCCTTGTTACCAGTGCTGGCTGCTGAGATGAAATGTGTGCAGGTGGCAAGTAACGCGATTTACCATGACTTGTGCAGGGCGACGTTCTTTCGTTATACAAGTTGGAATGAAAAAAATGATTAAGCGCCACAATTCTTATTCATATCTTTTCAAAATACTGAGAGGTTAAAAATCTTTCAGTTTACTCCGAGCCAGACAATGGCAGAATTGGACCATACTGGCCTGCTCGTGTACTTACAGTGTAGACCAGAAATCCTAATTACTGCACAACTTAGATTTATTTACTTCAGCTTTATTAGGTAGTTAGTTAACTTTCTGTGACATTTTGGTCTCGCCAGGCCGTCGAGTGTCGATGAGGTAAATCTGGAAATTGTGTCAGTGGCTGCAGTGTCGTATGTGAGACCAGCTCAGTGCCTGACAGTGACGGAGGCAGGATGTCAGCAGCTTGGCGGCGTCGGGCATTATCTGTTTTCCCCCGAACTGAAAGTAGCAAATTTTGTGTTGCTTCTATCAGTTCGCCGAACTGAAAATAGAATTAATGTATTTTTGATCAACTTCTGCAGCACTACGCATAATTAAAAGTGCATTTTAGCTTTTGGCTTATTTGCTAATAATCAATCGCAGTTTAACTGAAGGGTGCGTACTTTTAATAACTTTTGGGGTCACTTAGAGATAATCACATGGCTTGGTTGGTAGCTGATATTTAGTCTCGATTAATGCCGACCTTTACTACAAAAAAAATCGCCGCCAAGAATCCACACCAAGGACCAAGGTGTCTGTCCTTAGATGACGTAATACCACCCAAGATGTCATCCAGTCCACTTCACAAGCTCAGACCGTGCACAGGCACGAAAGTTAACTGCGACTTCAATGGAGCACGCACGCACGGTCTATAACATTTTCTGCACGACATTGGACAGTGTGTGCTCATGGTCAGTAACACCATGCTTATTTTAAAATTGCAACACATCTCTGATATACCACAGGGCAGCCATTTTCTGTTTACATTTTGATAACAGTTGTCTAAATAAACAAGACTGACCTAACCTTAACCTCAAAACTGACCCTAACCCTATCCCCTAATGCTAACCTTATCCCTAACCCCAAGCTTGACTCTAACCCTAACCCCAAATGTTCACGCAAAAAATGTGGAAAACAACTAAGAAACATCACTGCAAGTCTGCTGAGGTATGTCGTATTGCTTAAATCAGGGTATCCTACTTTGTACCGGCACCAGCAAACAAACCGATCCACCGTTATGTGCAGTCACGCGAAAAAAATAGTTCCACTTAACTTGCACATTTGCATGCCATTCAGTGGACATTTTTATGTATTGTAAACACAGTTCACTTTGTCTATATACTCTATATATTTTGCTGTTAGTTGAATTACTAATGTGCTATTTAGTACATATTTAGTGCTTGTTTCAGCGAACTTCTATTGTTGCAGCCATTTGCCTATGGCTCAAAGAACTTTGCAGGATCACTGACCTGTGCACAGTTATGCACAACTGCCATCAAAATTACTACCTTCACCACAAAATGGGGATACGGTCTGGGGAGGGGGCAGCACCCCCTCCCCAGGAAAATAAAAAATGTGATGAATTGTTTCACTAGAACATAATAACTTGGTTCGGAAAGTGCACTTTAATAGTAAATTATTCAAAACTGCACAGCCATAATGCGGCGAACTACTTTAATGCACACCAGATATTATTGCGCTTCGCTACAGTGAATGATGGCAGATTTTAACAATTTTTGATCTAAAACTTCACTCCTTGAGTCGTTGTATGACAAATTCGATTGAAAAACAAGCGGCATATGTTTCTTGCATGGATGTATTCTGTCAGTTATTTAACGTTCACAATCACTGCAGAAGCTGATCACCATTCATGCTAAAAGGCTGTTCCCGTATTCTTCGTTCGTCCCTATATTGCTGTTTGTTTGCTGTGCGGCAACAGCTGTCCGTCAGAGATGCCTGTCATAGAGGAGATGAATGATGATTCCACAGGACCCGGTGATCAAACTCGGAGTTCCAATAACTCTGCTTCAACTTCGGCATTGTCAAGGATGATGGTCTGTATTTACGTGCTTGTAAATGTAGTTTGTAGCTGCTAAACAGTAATATAGCAGTAGTAATGAATGCCAGTGTTCATGCTGCTGTCGTCATGGCAAGAACTATATGAAAAGTAAAACCAAACACTGCAAGGTAATTGTTGATCTTATTGTAATTGTCGATAATCAGGAAAATATTGTTATGTCTAATAAGGATAAGGCACAAGATCTGTGTGATTTTTTCTCAAGTGTATTTTCTAAGGAGCCTTGTGATAATTTTGTTACATCACCTACTTGTCCATTAGTTGTTAATATAGGTGGATTAGTCCTTATGTTTGATTCAGTTCTGTCCAAATTAGCTAAAATAAAAGTAAATAAATCAGCAGGACCAGACTCTATATGTCCAAGGGTACTTTATGAATTACGATATGAAATATCAGTTTTTACGCGCGAAAGCAGCTACTGCTTTCAGCGCATTTTAGCCATTGCAATTCTGTCTGTCCCTCCGTCTGTCTGTCACATGGGTGGATCAGTCAAAAACGGTGCCAGACGGTGGACTCTAGTTTCAGGAACCGTAAAGCTTTTCCACAAATTCGAAGGGAGGCACCCTGAACGAGGGCGCTAAATGAGAGGGGGTGGGCAAAATTTGCGATTTTTGGCCAATAAGTCGCTGTATGTCAGTAACGGTGTGAGATAGAGCCTAGGATACTATTAATCACTAATAGGAAGTCGTACACTGGCTCTCGATTGGCGCCGAATTCAATGACCTTGAATGACCTTAAATGCCAAAATAGGGGGTTTTATGGATTTTTTTGGCGATTTTGGGCTGTGACACGTCTATATCATTCACCAGGTGGCACTATGGAACTATCGTTATGCGATCCAGATAGAGAATTTGGTATTTGTATATTAACTTTGCGTGAACACTCCAATTTTCAGTTAAACTAATGAACCAGAACTGCTATCTATAGGTTTTCGTGTGTCCCGTGAGCATTAGTTCAAATCTTTTGTTTTACTTCAAATCTTTCAGCAATCTTTTGAAAGTAAAGTTTTGCCATTAGACTGGAAAGAGGCTAATGTTGTTCCTATCTTTAAAAAAGTGGAAAAAATGTGGATTAACTTGTAATGTGTGTAAAATATTTGAGTCTATAGTTAGGATAATTTTGTAGAACATTTCAAACAGAATAAATATTTCTCTGATAGACAGTTTGGTTTTGTCAAAGGCAGGTTTACTGTTACACAGTTATTATCTATGTTAGATGAATGGACTGAGTTGTTAGAATCAAGAGGTAGAATTGATGTCATTTATACAGATCCAGAGTAGAAGCATTTGACAACTTTAAGCCAAGCCAATCAGCTTGAGCCACAAATGTGCCTAAACTGGCAGATATAATACTACATTCACTGTTGCTGTTTATTACCACTCAGCCTGAAAGCTGATAATCATTTTACCATATCGTGGAGGGTAGAAGGCTGAGTTGATCTGGCGACTGGTTACACATCGATATGCTTTGCATGTCGGCAGACAGTCACTCATTTATGTACTCACAGAGCTCGGCGTACAGCAACTTTGTCGATCATGCATAATGGGTTGTCACCGCACCATATCTCTGTTGGAGCCAGAATTAATGTATTTTTTCAGTCGGTTGGCTGATGGTTGAAGATTTTCTTTAAAAATCAGGTGATTTTTACATTATGGCATGTATGTCATTCTTTTAATTATTTTTATTCATCATTGTTTGTTTAGCATCAACTGCAGTTAATAAGCCGAATGTGTAATATATCTTGCCTGGTGTGGTGATGTAATGTATGGTGTGTGTCGTTCATTGCACAGAACTTTGCTAGTAGCAACAAGATAGAAGCTTTGTTGTGGATATCCAGATTGATGACAGTGTTCTCAACTTTTAACTACTTTCTGCCTATCGCTGGGTATGGTGGATTTTTTTGCATTTACTCCGATGCTAGTCTTTTGTTTCAGTCAAATGTGTATTTTGATATTTACGCGCATCATGGTGCATATTAGCTATGGTAATTCTGTCCATCTGTCCATTCGTCTGCCTGTCTTTCTGTCTGTCCCGTGTCACGACCCAGTGCCATTCCAAGATCAGGTAAGATAGAGACTTTGGGTTTTGACCATATGATAGCCTAGAGTCTCTAGTATTTCGCGACAAAATTTCATGCCAATGGGTGAAGGGGGTCCCCCCGAATGAGGGGGAGAAAGACGGGCATGCGCAAGTCTGACTGGTATACCCACCATCTTGAATTTACTACTGTTGCCAATTTTGGTCTTATCACTTATTTCATGTAGTAGCTGGCTATACTGCTGCAAAATTTTATTAGTCTAACTCAAACGGCAGCTGAGTTATTAGTGTTTGTGCAAAAATCCAAGATGGCGGCCACCGCCATCTTGGATTTAATTTTTTGTTCAGTATTATAGTCAATTCATGCGTAGGACCATAAAGTGAGTCCATGTGCCAAATTTCGTGCAAATATATGCAATAACTAGCGAGCTATGGGCGATAAACTGAATTCAAGATGGCGGCCGCCGCCATCTTGAATTTATTACTATTACCACTTTTGGTCACATGGCTTATTTCATGTAGTAGCTGGCTACACTGCTGCAAAATTTCATTAATCTCTCTCAAATGGCAGCTGAGTTATTAGTGTTTGTGCAAAAATCCAAGATAGCGGCCGCCACCATCTTGAATTGTTATTTTGTAATGCCGGACCAACCACGAATCCTGTTTGTGGTCCTAAACTTGCCCTTTGAATTTTGCGTTGATCGAGTTTATACTTTTCGAGATATCGCGATTTGAAAATTTCACAAATTTGGCTTAAAATGCCTATTCAGGCCCCCAAAATCGTGTTTTTAGGGAGTTTTGACCCTTAAACTATACTTTTTATCATTGAGACCCCCAAAAGGCACTTCGTTGTGCAGAAACACACGTTTTGAGCCCTCATTGGTTGTGATCGGTCCTACGGTGTGATCTGGACGCAACGTGACGCGAAGAGTACAGAAAAAAGAAAGAACCAAAAGTAAGCCAAAATTTGCCATTTTCACAGACCCCTTCCCGTTGACCCACATCAACCAAATTTTGCGTGCGGGGTCGTATCCCGCATATCTTTCTTGGTTTTGAGTTTCATTAAAATCAGTTGAAAAATGTGGGAGCTGTGGGGGGTCGAAATTTTGGCCTTTCCATTGACTTGGCACATTGCTTATTCAACAGCTTGTTGCTATCGCACAAGCCGTGATAGTACTAGTAAATTTTGAATCTTGATATCAGGGTCATAAGTTTCTATCAGTATTCTTTTGTTGACCTTATGTGATGATGAATTGATTTTTTTAGCCAGTTAAAGATAAATAAGTCAGGTAAGTTCAGCGTAGTTTATAAATGATGTCGAATGTATACTACTTAAGTAGCATTTGAAAAGTAAGTAAGTAAGTAAGTAAAGTGTAAATTTATACAGCGCATACTCAAAAAGATTTCTAATGCACTTAGTACATTTTGTCATCAATATTTCGCAAAAATGTATGTCTTCAGCTGACGTTTGCAAATATCGAGACTCAGTTCTGGGTCACGAAGATTGTCTGGCAGCGAATTCCAAGTCGATGGGCCCGCCACAGAGAAGCGCCGACGACCGAAACTGTTCAATCGATAGCGCGGTACGACCAACTTCCGCTGAGTGGCATGAAAACATGCAGAAGGGGTGAAATTTGTTAGGAGATCTTACAACGGCAATGCAGATTAATGTTTTTTCTGCTTCTGCGTGTGTACAGAGGATTGCCACAGAGTTACTATCAGAAAGCATTACTGAGTAACGGTGTCACAAGTGCGCTGAGACTGCACCAGCGCATGCCGCAGTTTCAGTTCAGTCGCGAGTATTTGAGTCGTCTGTTTCTTGAAGACAGTGCACATTATCTCTTCTACTCGCTCATCTTTGTCACCGGACCACCAGTGTCGAGTATCCTTACTTGTTTATTCTTTATACAAAAACATTGTTAATATCAGTTTGGCTAGTATAGTGGCAGTATGTCAAAAAGCGCTTCAGAATAGTCACAGTCATATCACTCATGTTCTGATTACTAAGTAGGTCTAAATATCTGACAGAAATGGCATGCCTTAAGTCTAGATTGAAATGTAATAGATTGCTGTACTTTGTGCCTTTTCACTAATGAGTGATTCTGCATCTCATGTTTACTGGTCAGCTAAGTTCTTTTACTGAGCAAGTTTGAACGAGTTATACATGTTTCTTTGTTTATGGTTAAAACTCATCGTTAGCATTTAATTTTTACGCGCGATAGAATTCTTCGCACATCTTAGTCATGGCCTTGACGTCTGTCTGTCTGTCAACTTGTGATCTGTATCAAAACGGTGCAAGCTAGGATCACAAAATTTTTACCATGTGGGCTGCCCCAAGGTGTCTAGTTTTTGTGACAAAATTCGTGCCCCTGGGTGCTGGGGTTGTCATCGAATGAGGGCGTCAAAGAGGGGTACCCCCATAAAAAGACGCTATTTTGCCGTTATTGGCTTGTTTAGTGTGAAAATGGTTGCAGATAGGTACAGACTTGCTGCATATCATAACAAGCACTGGTGACAGGCTTTTGAGATTTATCAACATCGATGACCTTGAATCCCCCTCCCTCCAAAAAGGGGGTTTTAGTGAATTTTTCATAATTTTTGGATGCAGTGCACATTTAAACACTGAATTGCGACAAAATGGCTGGAGATAGACCAAGACAACCTGCATATGAAATTTTCAGCGCTAAACATAGATTTCAGCAGTCCAAGTCCCGACCCCCTAGGTTCAAGGAGGCCCGCGCAGGTGGGCGTCAAAGATGGCAACCCTCCCCCCTAAAAAGAGGTTGTTTTGCCACTGGTGGCTCATGTAGCGTGAAAACAGTTGCAGATAGGTACAGACATGCTGCTTATCATAACAAGCACTGCCGACAGGCTTTTTAGATTAATCAACATCGATGACCTTGAACTCCCTAAAAAGGGATGCAGCGCACTTTTCAACACCGAATTGCAACGAAATGGCTGGAGACAGACCAAAACAACCTGCGTATGAAATTTTCAGCAGTATACCTAGATTTCAGCAATCCAAATTCCGACCGCCTAGGTTCAAGGAGGCTGGCGCAGGCGGGCGTCAAAGACGGCTAACCCCGAAATGTGGTTATTTTACCGCTATTGGCTCGTGTAGCGTGAAAATGGTTGCAGTTAGGTGCAGACATTTTTGGCTGCAGTGCAAATTTCAACAGTAAATTGTGACGAAATGGTTGGAGATACTCCTGCATATGAAATTTTCAGCATTAAACATAGATTTTAGCAGTTTAAGTCCCGACCCCCTAGGTTCAAGTAGGCCGGTGTAGGCGGGCATCAAAGACGGCTATCCCCTTAAAAGTAGTTATATTACCTCTGTTGGCTCATGTAGCCATAGTGACAAGCTTTTTATTGGTGTGAACATCGGTGATGTTGAATGACCTTGAACTTCTAAAATAGGTTTTTTTTGCCATTTGTGGCTGTGGCGTAGATTTCAAGAGTGAATTGCATCTAAATGGATAGAGGTAGATCAATACAACCTACAAATTGAAACTGCTAAGGCTGTTGCACATCTCATGAGCTTTGCTCAAGTTACTTGTCTTGAAATTCCACTTTTTTCACACTTGACGGAAAGTGCAGGATTAGTAAATATGTTCCATAGATTAAAGTGGACAGTTTTTGAGTTACATATTTTGTTGTGTAGTTATGTGATCTATGTTATAGCTGCTTGCTGGTCTGTTATACTGCTATCATATTCGTGTAGTCCATTGTCATCTTAACACTTTGTCTATCAGTGGCATTGCTGCCTGTGTTCCTGTATGCTGTTTTACATGCACAGAACTATACCAAACAGCTCCTGAATGTAAGTCTATCACCCTTATTGCTTGTACTGATGTCCTTCTGTATCATGAATCATTTGCTGATCAGCACAATTACCCATAGACTGGCAGAGTGCTTTCTGCCATTTAACGTGGTTGGTTTGGGACAGTTGGTCAGAGTTCACTAATTCAAACAGCACAAAGTGATAGGTTAGGAATAGGAATAAGTTGCATCTTTGCTTTTGGTGGCCCTTGGCTACGATGGCCCCTAGATATGATGGACTAAATTATAGCCGATTTTGAACCAGTGCAGCTTTTTGGAGTAGGACTTTTCGTCGCTTCAGTTTAATGACCGGTCACTAGTTGGTTTGCTCACAGAAATGGCATATTTAGCTTCATACTTTTGATTTTGATGTTTCAAATGATTATTTCTAGGTTTTATTGAAAACATCTTTTGGAACTGTAATAAAATATGTTTTCTGTGTTTTATGAACCATGTTTTTCATGTTGGTCCAAGAGAGCCTGGTGTGTATTCGCCGTAAAGTGTAAAGTGACTGGAATTAACTTCGCACTACTAATGCCAAAAAACTTTTTTCATTAAAGATAGCCTTGCCAATGTGTAGTTTTACTGCTACTTTTTCTTTCTGTTTATGTGGATGGTGGCTAATTTTTCGGGATTACTTCAGTTTAGTCCAAGTGCCAAGTGTGTAAGTCGATTCGGGTACAAGTCGACCCATAATTTTTGAAGTGAAAATTCATCTAAAATGATTGATGTGCACATAAATCGACCCGCACCTGATGTTGATGTGCGTTCATGTAGGGTTTTAGTGCTGGCAGTGGTAACATAACTCAGCTTATGGTTGGTTGATTGCATAGGGCTAGGACCTTCCCTCTACCTCATTGGCTGGAGGAAAGGGCTGGGCATGTACATGGTCTAGTAAGGATTGGCCACTGCCCCCATCATCAGCACTTTTTCCATTATAGGCACGGTGCTGCTCATCAACTTTCTAAAAATATTTTTTGGACCCACATATAAGTCGACCGTCTGACTTTCAGGGCAAAATTTCGCCCCAAATTGCTGGGCTTCAATACGAGTATATACAGTTTTACAGATTGGATGCTTTTTCAGTCACATTGTCATCCACAGCAGAGGCAATGATGTAGTTGTGGGTGGTGTCTGGTCACTGATGTAGGCCCCCTGTCCTCCAATAGACAGCATTATCACATTGATGTCTGTCTGGAGGATAACAGGGAAGATTATTAGAACTGCCATTATGTTAATTACATATGCACGCGTATAATGGAGTTCTTACAATTTTAGGTTTAGCTTGTTTTTTTTGTATCTTGTGTTTTGTGTTTCTGTAAAGGTTAAACTTACTGTTCCAATATTATGTGATGTTATGTGTATTTTGCCTGGAAAAGGCCGTCCCCGAAATGACCTATACTGTGTTCGGTGGGACGTTAAACCTTACTCACTCACTCACTCACTGATGTGGTGCTAATTGCGCAGCAAATCGGTGCGGAGAGTGGTCAGTTTGTGCGGCGCATGCTGCTGAAGATCGAAACCAATCAAGTGAGCATGCTGCGCTTCATTGCATGCAGCGAGATATTCCTGATGCCGTCATTCATATTTCTCATCCTTGCGTACGTTCTCGCACATTTTTTTGCTGACTTATTTATGCCAGCCAAACACAATAGACATTATACGGTTCACAGTTACTTAAAGTAAATTTAAAGGTTGTCAGTTTGTATAGCGCGTCATTGCAAGCATGCGCCATCTCTAATACGCTTTCGTCACTAACCAGAGCCGCCTGCCGCACGGCCACTGTGTGCAGCCTGCAGACACAGGCTGGCGCAGCAGCCGGCTAGGCAACCCCAGTCAGCTGTACCAAGGTCCCCACCTTCCGTAACTCATGTAAATGAGTTACTACTCATTTTACTATCCCACGGAGGGTAGAAGGCTGAGTCGACCTAGCTGGCAGGCTTCGCACCGAGATGGTTTACCTGCCCACAGGCAGTCACCCATCACGGTACTAACTGGGCCCGGCGTAGAGTAGCTTCGTTTCAGCCGAAACACGCTACCAACTACACCACGCCACCAGCCAAAAGCGAACAGTGACAAGTGATCAGTTAAACTAAGGGGTGTGTATAGCTGTTTACATGAACCCTTCTCAGAGCTACAGAGCGTCACACAGTGTTACCCTCCCCCCCTGCCACATGTGAATGGGCTGCCCCACATTAACCTCAGCCAGACAGGCCGGTACTTGGTTACCTTTCTGGGGGGGAGTAGGATGCGATGCTGAATTGACTTTATGTTTGAACTAGCTTTGTGTGAAAAACTGATTATTACTGAGCATTGGTCAAATGAAATATTTCAGTTTGATTTTTACGTGCGAAAGCAGCTACTGCTTTAGCGCATCTTAGCCATCGCAATTCTGTCCGTCCGTCTGTCTGTATGTCTGTCTGTCTGTCTGTCCATCACACGGGTGGATCAGTCATAAACGGTGCAAGCTAGAATCACCAAATCTTCATCGTCGGCTGCCCGAAAGAGTCTTGTTTCAGGAACTGTAAAGCTTTTCCATAAATTCAAAAAGGGTCACCTTGAACAAGGGTGCTAAATGAGAGGGGGGTGGGCAAAATTTGCAATTTTTGGCCAATAAGTCACTGTATCTCAGCAACAGTGCGAGATAGGGCCTAGGTTACTATTAATCACTAATAGGCAGTCGTATACTGGCTCTCGATTGGTGCTGAATTCTATGACCTTAAATGACCTTGAACGCCAAAATAGGGGGTTTTATGGATTTTTTGGCGATTTCAGGCTGCAACACAAGTCTATATCATTCACAAGTTTCATATGCTGTATATAACACGTGTAAATGTTTGCTGTGTGTTGCATGTAGTGGTCAATCTAACATCATCATGCCATTCCTGTATTATCGCTTTTTGTCTCTTCGATATGCATCTCAGAGAAATCCCTACTGCAGGTAAGAACACAGTGTAACTAATTTAGTATTCTGTGGTTTTGCCTTGGGATTTGTTTAGAACGGATTGAATAACTAAAATTATTAAATATTGCTCTGCGACAGTAACAGTGCAGCAGTATATAATATCTCACTGTCAGGTAAACAGTCAGTGAAACTCAAAAATCTCCAGTCATTTGCTTTGGTTTTCGGGTGTCATAATTCTTACCTGTAGGTAGGTTAACATTACTGTCTGCCAGGCCATCCTGGCTGCAAAACAACTTCAAGCTAAATTACTGAAATTCCTGAGTATTGCCCATTGCTTGGCAGTAATGTGGCTGCAACTCTTTCAAGTTGCTGTTTTTCGACAGTGCCGTACTTACTACAATTAGTCGGTCATATCCTCTGGAAAACTCACATGCTTGCTTTCTTAGTGCAATGTGTACGATTGTCATATAAGACCAGGGGGATTTGTTATATTGATTTCATTAAGTGGGTAGGGGTGATGCTTGACATGCGTTGCATTGTAATCTACAATGCAATTCTGTATTTGTCAAGTATCACTGGTTCATATTCATGTCATTGCCTTTTTACACTGTGGTGAATTAGTCCTGTTTACAGGGTTCCCACGCCTCCTGGAAAGTCCTGGATTTTTTCTCGAAAATTCCAGGACCTGGAAAGTACTGGAAAACCACTTAAGTCCTGTAAAGTCCTGTAAAAATGTCCTGGAAAATCACGCATTTTTCTATAGGCTGAAGTGGAAAAAAGCCATTTTAGCATCATGATATAATTTGTGCTCGGCTGCAGCTGTCCAGCTGTGGTGTGTATGTAGGCAGCTGTTCTATGAGTTGCGAGTAGCGGTGGAAGTGATGTGTTCCAAACCGCAGTGTCCACGCTTCATCGCCAATCTCTGTTACAAGTCCATCAGTCTCATCTGTCGCATGGCTCCCGCTACCAACTAAGTCATCGTCTTTGTTGTCGTAGTTGTCATTGCTGCTTACTTTAGTCCATAGTGAAAATTTCTCAACGTCAAAAATGTGACTTTTGTCTTTAACATTTAAAAAACGTCCATTAGCATTGAATAAAATGTACCAGTTTTTTTTTCATATTTGCCATATTAAGCTGGTAAATGTAAGCACAAAATCTGTCATTATTTTGTCAGTAACACTTCAGCTTTTGTTTTTAAATGTTTAAAGCAGCAGCATCTTTGCAGTAAACGGTCCAGTTTTTATTATAACTGTTAAAAGAATTTTGCAAAAATTTAAAAAAAGTTAGAAATACATTTTTATGACACATTTATTACAATTATGCTTTAGTCCGCACATTTATACATTGTCAGTTAGTTTGTGAACCTTCGTGTATATCTTCAACACACTGTTGATTGATCAGCTGCATGGTTGCCTGTGATTTGTGCATTTTGATCTGTTGTCGTCAGTCCCTACACTGACTGGCACATGAATCAGTGTAACATATGATTTACTCTCTGACGTAGACATTTACTCAATCCTGGTTTCGGAAACAATAATTGATAGCAGTTAGCGTCAAGTATTGGACTGAAATGTAGTCATACTTTTCCTGATCTGTCGCTCCCTGTCCTCCAATAAACAGCATTCTGAGGTTGATGACTGTCTGGAGGATAACAGGGAAGATTATTAGAACTGCCATTTTCGATACATATCCACAATTTTAATGGAGAGTTCTTGCAGTTTTAGGTTTAGGTCGTTTCTGTGTTTTATCTTCCATGTTATGGTAGGTTTTTCTGTTTCATTGTTGTAAAGGTTGAACGTACTGTTTCATTATCATGTGTATGTATCTGCATTGCCTGTAAAGGCCATCCTCAAAATGACCTATACTGTGTCAGGTGGGACGTTAAACCCTGCACACTCACTCACTCACTGATCTGTTGTAGTATACAGGGTGGCCCAAAAAAACGGGGCCACTCTGTTATATAGCTTCTAACTTCAGAAATACTGCTTAGATCTACACGATTTTTTGCAGAAATCAAGGTCGTTTCATT
>Ga0209367_1008642_pt1 | contig 13902 bp, 5 predicted proteins | sample WorMetLIZISLAND2_FD_187412 | JGI IMG/M metagenome (GOLD analysis project Ga0209367, IMG submission 187412) | Marine gutless worms symbiont microbial communities from Max Planck institute for Marine Microbiology, Germany - Olavius geniculatus... ... | reverse complement strand
GAAACCACCATTCGATGACATATAGTCTCATTAATAAGTGTGCCAAAAATTATTATAATCGGACATTCATTGTTCAAGTTATTGCAAAAAATGTAGTCACATGCTTTTTTTTGAGACACAGTGTATCCATCTCGGCGCGTTTGGTGCCTCGAGGTTCGATATTCAGGTTTTTAATTTTCTACGTGTCTTCCACTTTAAATAGCTTTCACGATTGAAGGTAAAAGTCATGAAGTCATACGGACTTTGTAGCATTCAAAACGAACTTGTACGTTACTGTCTAGCAACCTGGATTTAATTGGTAAGTATTAAAACTGTTATTTTCAGTGATGTGTCCTCGAGAACTTGTCCTCGAGAACTTGTCCTCGTCCTCGAGGCGTTTCGAGGACAAAGAGTTGTGTCTTTTTCCTCGTCCTTGTCCTCGGAACCCTTGTCCTTTTTTTTCTTCGGGTCCCACGTCCTTGGCCTTGTCTTTGGCCTTGAAATAAAGTCCTTGGCCATAATACCAAGGACTTTAATAAATTCTATTTATAAATTACTACTTATTTATTGTCGCCAGTTTAAACGCCAAACTGAAAAAGTGTTATACATTAGCTATTGTCATACCTAAACTTGTGATGCTAGTAATTGGAGCCCACTCAGTCATGTCACATTGGTCTGATGTTCTTAGTGACATCCTACAGGGTTCAATATCTGGGCCTATTCCCTGTGTAATTTATGACACCACCATCTTCGATAACTGTCTAAACCAATACAGCATTATTGTCAACATTATGACTAAACAAAATATACAACTTTCAAGTTGTACATAAATACAACATAATGAAAAGTTTGTCACAAAAGTTAAAACCTACTCAGTCTAGAATTGCAAGAGTCACAAGATGTCAGTTTTTTTGTTTGTCTGATTTTTAGCGTTGTTGGTCTATTACAGTAGTAGGCCTATGATGTTCCAAATTTTATTAAAGTCACCCCAGTTGACGGTAATGTGTCGTTGTAGTAGTGGCATTTGGATGTTTTTAATTTTGGCTTTGAGTTTTTTTGGCTTTGGCCTTGGTTCCAAGTGCTTGTCCTTGGCCTTGTTCTCGGTTCCAAGTCCTTGTCCTCGTCCTCGTTTTCGGGTTTTATGTCCTTGGCCTTGGCCTTGTCCTTGAACACAAAGTCTTTGATAACATCACTGGTTTTTTTGTGTCTGCCGTATGCCGTACCAGACATTTTTTTAAAGATTTCTGATATGGTTGTTTAACTGTATTTATGACGCAGTGGACGGCATGGTTGCTGTGGACATAGGAACCATTTACGTTAATGTGTATGTGTACGACAAAGATGAAAATGTGTCATATTGTCGCAACACTACGTTTAAACGAGTGTTCATGTACCATGGTTAAAACAATAAAAACTGAAGGACCTAGTCCACAGAAACTTTTCTGTGTTTTAGAAAATAAGGATAAGTGAAGACGTTGTATGATGACTTGTGTACCGCATAAATTGACCGCTGTCCTTGATGTCATTTTTCACTTGCTTTGCTTAAATCTTTGCATAGATCTAGACTTGAGAGTTTTATATACACAAAAATTACTGTGTTTACGTGGTCGGGTGTATTGCTCAAGCATTTTATGCTCCATCAGCATTTCGCGTTTTGTTGCTTATTGTAGATTACGAAAACCGTCACGTGCACTTGCTGGCAAGAATAACGTCTGCTGAACATTTCGTTGGCGCCACATATCTACTCGGAAGCCTCTATGCCATTACAACGAAATCTTCTGACGTTCTGATTTACACCGGTCACAGTCCGTATGACTTGAGTCAAAGGATTCATGTGGATGGCATGGTTGCTGTGGACATAGCAACCTGCTACGTTAACATTTGTGTCTACATTCTTGACAACGGCAACGGGCGGGTGTCACGGATTGATCGGAAGCACACCTTGAACACCTTCATTGACGGTCTACAACATGGTGACTTAATCAGAATGTCGGTGACCAGCGACGGGCGGCTTACAATTATCCAAAGAAACTCAAAGATCTTGACATACGACAAAGATGGAAATGTGGTGGGAGTTATGACTGCTCCAGTTGAAAGTATCCTTCACGCACTCGAAGTTGCTGTAGATAAATCTGTTTTTTTGTTTGTAGTTAATACCGAAAGCTGTACAAAGATTGCAAAGGACGGAAGAGAAATTCGCAGACATGGCGGAATCGATTGCCGGTATGTTGATATAAGTCGGGCCAGAAATCTCATTGCATGCGATTCGTTCAAGGATCAGGTTGTTCAGTTGAACCCTGAAACACTACAAGTGACTGACACGCTACTTACACTGGATAGAGATGGAATCGAACATCCTGAACACGTCCGGTGTGTGCTGGAAAATAGACTGATGCTGGTGAGTTGGTGGAGTTACCTGGATGTGTACAGCTTCGACGAGAATGCTACCCAAGGATACTTAGCATCTACAGATCACGATGTTCGAAACCAACGAATCCGTGAAGCAAATGAATTGCTTAATGAAATAACTCAGTCGCGGGCATTTTTGCAGCTCCGCAATGCTCCCGAGTTAGACTATTTTCAGAAAATTGCTGTCACATCCTGAACAGTTTGAAATGCCTGCTGAATCAGCCGTTGGTAAGCGTACTTCATATTATGCTAAATAACTTGCATAGACCATTAAGTAGTTGGGTTGTAAAATTAAATATTTAACCTAATAAAACTAAACACAAATTGTAATTTTAAGGATGAGATGATATTTGATTCACGGCGGTCCCATACAAACCCATGTCACTTGACCGCGTTAATTTTTTTAACTTCTTCGTACAGAGCCGTCTCTGGTCCTGATTCCTGAAGTAGAACGCAGAAACAGTGTATTCTTTATATGAATTATGATTTGTGACAGCAACATGCCAAAATTTTAACACGTGATAATACTTAACAACAGACTGCATTAGGCTAATATTTTAACCCGTGGCCGTTATCATGCACATAGGTTTAGCTGTAACACTGAATTACCAATGTGAAAAAATATCTGGCGCTGTCCACGCACTGTTTGGCGACTTAAAATGTACTGCAAATGACAAGTTACACTCGGTCTATGTGCTCAAGTGTTTTGACTATTACTGCTTTTGATTGGCATAGGCGATCTACACTCTTCAGAAACGAAACCGCGTCGCCTTCGACACAAAGATTTGGATCGCATGGTTGCACTGTTATCGAGGTAATCAAAAATGCTGCAACTAACGTAATTGACGGTTTAATTTGTATTTTTACGCGCGATAGCAGAATGCTTTGCGCATCTTAGCCATGGCCCTGGCGTCTGTCCGTCCGTCTGTCCGTCAGTCACACCCTGGCAATGTGTCAAAATGATGCAAGCTAGGATCACGAAATTTTTACTGTACGCTGCCATGGGAGTCTAGTTTAACGTGACAAAATTTCATGCCCGTTGGTGCAGGGGTTCCCCTCGAACGAGGGCGTCAAAAAGTGGTACCCCCTATAAAGACGTTATTTTGCCGGTATTGGCTCGTATAGTGTGAAAACGGTTGCAGATAGGTACATACATGCTGCTTATCATAACAAGCACTGGTGACAAACTTTTTAGATTTATCAACATCGATGACCTTGAACGACCTTGAACCCCCCCTCCAAAAAAGAGGGGTTTTTAGTGAATTTTTCGCAATTTTTGGATGCAACGCACATTTTAACATTGAATTGCGACGAAATGGCTGGAGGTAGACCAAGACAACCTGCATATAAAATTTGCAGCATTAAACGTAGATTTTAGCAGTCTAAGTCCCGACCCTTTAGATTCAAGGAGGCCGGCGCAGGGGAGCGTCAAAGGCAGCAACCCCTCAAAAGTGGTTATTTTACCGCAATTACACTGCATCTCGTGTAGCGCCAAAACGGTTGCAGATAGGTTCAGACATGCTGCTTATCATAACAAGCAACAGTGACAAGCTTTTTATTGGTGTCAACGTCAATGACCTTTAATGACCTTAAACCCCCAAAATAGGGGTTTTTAGTGAATTTTTTGGCGATTTCCGGTTGCGACACACATTTTAAAAGTGAATTGCGCTGAAATGGCTAGAGATGGACCTGGACAACCTGCGTATGACATTTTAAGCATTAAACTTACATTTTTAAGAATCAAAGTTTCGATCTCTTAAATTCAAGGAGTCTTCCTGACGGTGGCCTCAAAGATCGAGATGCATTAATATCTTATCGATGTAGGCCTACACGGATTGCCAAAGTGGCAGGACTGCTGCTATCGCGCGTCACTTGAGATTTACTCATATTACTTGTTTAGTACTATTTTCGAACCCTGCGTAAATTGTTTTGTTTAAACTTTCGGTTCTCATCGTTGCACGAAAGTGAAGAAAAAGTTTCCATGTTTAGGTCTCTAGACCAAACCCAGAGAGAGATATTGAGAGAGAAAGAAAAAAATAGAATTTTCTTTGCCAAGTAACATATTAAATAACAATTCTAACAATAATAATCAACAAGCTCTTAGCTAAGATGACTGTCGTGCTTTTCGCATGTGGTGATGGTTATTGAGACTTACCGTGTAGCCACAATGCCGCACGATTGGCACACCATAGTGCGTTCAAGGTCATCCAAGGTCATTGATTTTAATGTCATTTGAAAGCCAGTATTAGACTTTCTATAAATGATCAATAGCAACTTAGGCCCTATCTTGCACCGTTTAACCACAATACACCCGTTACAGAGGACGACAGACGACGACGGACGACAACCGTGCAAGACGCCCACAGCATTGCTGTCATCTGCCGCGCTTTGACTCGAGCCGGCGTTCCCAGCATGAAGGAACCACACGGGCTGGTCCGTGACGACGGCAAGCGGTCTGACAGTTTGACATTGCTGCCATGGAACTCTGGGCGCAGCGCCACTTGGGACGTCACAGTGGTCGACACTTTGGGAAACGCTTATCTGCAGCAGAGTGCCATCGCCAGTGCCAGTGCCGCTGAGACTGCAGCTGTCAGAAAAAAGGAACAAGTACAGCTCACTCAGCGGCACCCACGACTTTTTACGCGCGAAAACAGAATGCTTCGCGCGTCTTTGCCATCGTCTGGGCGTCTGTCTGTCCGTCCGTCCGTCCGTCCGTCCGTCCGTCTGTCTGTCACACTCGTGATCTGTATCAAAACGGTGCAAGCTAGGATCACGAAATCTTTATCCTGGGCTGCCCCAAGGTCTCTAGTTTATCGTGACAAAATTTCGTGCCACTGGGTGCAGGGGTTCCCCTCGAACAGGGCGTCAAAGAGGGGTACCCCCTAAAAAGTGGTTATTTTTCTGCAATTATCTCGTATACGACGTGTAGCGTGAACACGCTTGCAGATAGGCACAGACATGCTGCTTATCATAACAAGCACTGGTGACAGGCTTTTTAAATTTATCAACATCGATGACCTTGAACCTTCCCAAAAGGGGTTTTAGTAAATTTTTTGCACAATTTTGCGCTGCAACACGCATTTGAAGAGTGAATTGCGCCAAAATGGCTGGATATAGACCAAGACAACCTGCATATGAAATTTTCAGCATGGAATGTAGATTTTAGCAGTCCAAGTCAAGACCCTGTAGATTCAAGCAGGCCTGCGCACGTGGGTGTCAACGAGAGGTACCCCTGTAAAAAGTGGTTATTTATACTTTTTTGGCTTGTTTAGCGTGTAAATGGTTGCAGATGGGCACAACCATGCTGCTTATCATAACAAGCACTGATGAGGAGCTTCTTACGAATGTCAACATCGATAACCTTGAATGACCTTGAACCCTAAAATATTGATTTAACGTGATTTTTGGCGATTTTGGGCTGCAAAAGAGTGAATTACGACGAAATGGATGGAGATAGACTAAGATTACCTGCGAGCAGGAACTGCTATAGGCTTTCGCGCGTCTTGTGAGCTTTGCTCAAATTTCTTGTTTAAAGTGTCACTGGAAACACTTGGACTCATGAGTGTCAGCACTCAGGAGTTCGTGGCACAAATCGGAAGGCGTTTGGCCGAGGTGACGATGGACGCCGGACCCCCATGAAACGACGTTCTTATTCCAGGGCTGGTCGGTCACCGTCCAACGCTTCAACGCGGCATGCGTTGACACGTTCGCAATTTCCGAGCCCCCATCGTAACCGTTCCGGACATAGCTTCTGTAGTTTAATATTTCAGCCGTCGGGAATTGAGTACTGGAGGCTATAATAAATAAATATATAAATAAATAATTTTTCTTTACAACCCAGAAGTAACATAAATCCCCACATTATCGGACATGCTGCCGCCGCACTCACGGCTGTTCGTGACAAAAGAGCGAGAATTGGCACAAAGCTGAGCAGATAGGACGGAACGGCAACGTCGCTCTGTTGTTCTCGCACGACCAGTAAACACAGCGTCGTTTATGTGTATAAGTTTTTATAGAGAACATTGTTGAGAACAACGCAAATGCATTGTGGCGACGCCAGAATTTGGTGCGAGCGGGCATGGGATTAAAAGAAGATGGCTTAAGGGTTATACACAAAATATTACAAAATATTATAAACCTGTGTACCACTCTAAAGTAACCAGAAAAATTGAACAGTTAATTAGAAGTCAAAGGGTACGTGGCCCAGTTCCCATGGCTGGCGACGCCAGTGCTACGTTAGCATCCAAATTATTGAGAAAACGTTTACATAAACTATCAGTTTGTAAACATTACACAACCGACGAAAGATAGCGATGGGTTACTGATGTTAACAAACCATATGATGAAGGACGAATTAACTTTAGCGTGGCGTTAAGTCCTAAGACTACAAGGACACGTAACAATAATGAAACAGCAATGTGAAAATGTGATTTGTCATCGTATTTTACCGCTTACATATTGTATGTAATATTGTCTGCATTTCTCATTTTAGCAAAGACTGGGCTACTCAGTACTACTACGATGTTACGGAAGATAAATTCAACATCGCAGTCGAAGAACTACTGAGAGAAGAAGCGCGTCGTTGTTTGGAGCGTGAATTTTCTCAGGATGTTTACAAGTTTGTTGATCCATGGCAAATGTCTTATGAACCTGGAATGGCTAATTCAGATGATAAACATGGACATCAAATCCAAATGGAACTTTTTCCAAGTGATAGAATTTGCAACACGGATAACATGAAATGTGTCCTTTTCAGCGGCTCGATTGTCAGTTGTAATCTGGGGTTAACGGTTGCGCACGCCTTTAAGCAAGGAGACGAGATAGCAGTCAAGACCGAGTTGGACAAGGTTAATGACAAAAAGGTCGGCAAGTGCCTTGAGACTTTTGACAAACTAATTCGACAAGATGGCACACAACTCAATGCAGATTTGGCGATTTTAAAACTGGAAACAGGCATATGTTCAGTTGGCAACATCGTGAGGTGGCCATACTGTCACAGCAGTAGAACGCTGCAGATCAAATTCTACAAAAGTCAAGAAATACCCGAAGACGCCGGAGTCATAATACTGGACCAGAATGGATATTTTCAAAACGGATACATCCTGAGAACACGCATGAATTATGGTGACCTGCACAATGTTATTGAGATTTGCGCGTCGGAGACTGAAGAGGTTGCTATCACAAAGCCAGGGGACAGCGGAGCCCTGGTTATGTCTATTCCGAACAACAGAGACGATTTCGTATACGTATACGCAATTTCCACTGGAATATGTAGACAACCCAACGGCAAATCCTCGACAATCGCAAATTCGCCGTGGGAAGTCGTTCACGAAATATCTACCAGTAAAAAATCACAATTTGTCAATGACGCTGCGAAGATTGAATTTACACAAGCTAGCAACAGGTGATTACCGTCACCAAGCGCCATCTTGTATACGTTAATGTTGTAAAACATTAGCGTCATTTTGGTGTATAGAGTGTGTGAATGATGGCAAGTGCTGGGACATTTTCCTCACTGCTTTTATATGGAGTCGGCGTTTTACGGTGTTTTACGGTGTTTTAGTGCGGGGCGATATCCGTAGAGACGTCAACTCAAAAGGTGCCGAGAATGGCGATGGGGTTGGAATGGTCAAGTCACGTATAGTGTCTATAAGGAGCGTCATAAATTCTTCCTGCGACATTTTTATTAGTATTATTAATTATTAGAATGCACATAATCCTTCTCTTGTTTGTAGCATCTTTGTTTACGTTAGCCATGTACATCGCAAAAAGCAGGACATTACATAATCTGTGATAACTATCAAATGATAGACGATTTTAACAGTTTGTACACCGTTGGAATGAGCATTAAATTTTTAACAAAAAAGCCATGTAATAATTAAAATAACGTTTGCACACTCCTTTGAAAAAAAAAATTAAAAAGCAGAACATGTGCACACTGTAATTTTGCAGAATACGTGATTTGTAAATAATATTACCTACTTATCCTTCGTGTGTTATTGATCCATGATATTAATGAACTGAGTGATCAGCTGACAGTCACTTGGAACAGTCGATTATTGACTCGGCAATTATTGATCAGTGCCTCAAGCTTCTAACAGCTTAATGTTAAGGCCAAAGGCGGACACTTTGAATATCAGTAAGTTACGAGTAAATATTATTTTGCGTGTGACAGAAAATATTAAAATAAAAAATCATATTATTTTCCAAAGTTGCGGTGTTTTACGGGATTATAACGTGTACATGCTTTGTTTTTCGTCTAAAAATACAAAATTTGGCACCAAAAACTTCCATTTTACTAAAAATTTAATCTTGATAAGCACTCATCTCTTTTGTCGGAAATTTGCATATGCAACTTTTTGGACCGCTTACTTTTTTTAACCCACGATGCTGCTGAATCTAGAATTGTTCGTTAGGTTATTATTTGGAATGACAATTTACAACATTAAGTTATTTACACTATCAGGTTTATAAACATTTCCGATAAACACTTCAATTCTTGTTCATATTCTGGAGTTTCTTTTTATTGTGATGGTTGTCGTTGTTTAATTTGTTTACTCAGACCCAAATCTCAATTTTCTACTGTTGGTTGTTATGTTATTGTAGTGTTCTTATATTTTCATAATATTATATTTTTGTATGATTATTGTGTTACGTTAATACGCTATATGGTACTGTTGCAGTACCGATAATTTGCCTTTTCAAGTACATGTAAACTGGTCATTTCAATGCTGCTTAATGTATACAATGCTTTTACTTGTATGATAGATTATTATATTCCAGAAATTTAAGTTTTTATAGTAAGCATAATGATTTTGTTTTTTTTCCTGGTAGGCCTACCGTATCTTCGTTCGCTGTCTTTACCGACATTGCTAGCACATGCAATATAAAATAATGTGATGTAACACGTGTGACCCTTTGAGAGAGATTATTTGTTACTCGTGTTTCTTGCTATTTGGTTAATTATTTCTGAGCCGATACGTGCGCCACCCAGTATGAATTCAATGTTGTAAGCGGCCAAATTACGACTTCTACATTTTACAAAGGTAGCAACCAACAGTATTAAGATGAGGTGGGCTAAACTATAGCCATTTAAGTCAAGTTTTGTTCTTGATGTTTTGTGCCAAAAATTATCGAAATCAGCTAACGTTTCACAGAGTGATTCAAAAAATAAAACTGGCACGTTTTTGGGACACGATGTACGAGGGTCGTTCAATAAATTCTAGGACTGACGTTCTTATACAACGACAGTAAATCGCAAAATTCTGACAGTTAGGCCCTATGTTATTTTCCAACGTAATCTCCCTGCAGTTCATTGCAATGTTTCCATTGTTCTGCAAGTCGGCTTGAACTCGTAGCATTAAGTTTTTGTTGGCACCGCGTAGAAATTATCAGACGCATACTGTTGAACGTCTTCGTCGTTCTTAAACTCAATGTCCTTGCAAAACGGGAAAACTATTCAAATACTCTCAAACATGATGCTAAATATAACAGATAATCTGCAATAACTCTCAACACTTTCTACGCTTTCTGCGACTAGAAAATTTGTTGGTAGCTTGGCTTGGTTAGAGACATTTATCGCTGTAGAGTAGAAAGCAGTGTTAGGAAGCGAGCTAGGTTTAGAATAGAACTGGCTCGTACTGGCTGAAAGCGTAGCTAAAAAAACTAGGCACATTTGGCTGTAGGCTGCGTCTGCGACGTACTAGGGACGTAGCTAGAATATTTCTGTCTGCCACGAAAGCGTTAGCAGCAGCGCAGGTCTTTTATCTACTCAGACGAGCTCTAGACATCGGTCTGTGCGGAGCTCTTCTAGCTGTCGCAATGTAGCGCATGTGATAGCGGCGTCATCGCTGTGGTGACGTCGTAGCCGTGTATTCCTGATCTGTAAAACCTCGCCAATAAATATTATTATTTTGGATACCATCCTGAGTCGTCTCTGTGTCTCCTAGAACCGCCTTGGACGATATGGAAGAACAATAGTGGTCTGACAGTTGGAGTGACACAACCAGCCTGCCTACATTCGGATGCAGCTAATTCCCCCCGGAACAACCAGTAAGAAGCCACCAGCGGCCTCTCTTACAATCATTTGTATCTTAATAATAATGACGTCACAGTATGACGTCATAAATGAAACCGTGACAAGTAATGTACAATCCTGGATCTACAACTTCATAATGGTTTTGGTTTTCAACAGTCACTGTGTGATTACTGAGAAGAACAGTCCTAGAATTTATTGAACGACCCTCGTATATAGCGACATACACTGTGTCCCAAAAAGCATCCCCGACATTGTCGACTGTAGCTTGAAAACCAATTATCAAATTTCGATAATTTTTGGTAAAAATATTTGTGATACAATTTGTCATCAAACGGATGTTCATTTTTTCACCTCACCCAATGTATGTTTTTGCACTACCTAGGGAAAGCGGATCAAGCAAAATATGTGTTAAAATAAGCAGAAAACCTGAAAAAACCATTCCCGACATTATCGATCGTAACTTGACAAAAGATTAGCAGATTTTAATAATTTTGGGCAGAAATATTTCTACACAACTGGCTATTAAATAAGTGTTTTCCCACCAAAAATTATCAAAATCTGATAATCGGTTTTCAAGTTACAGTCGAAAATGTCGGGGATGCTTTTTTGGGACACAGTGTGGATCTACCTCCGTCGCTGCCGTGAGCTACGCCGCTATGGGTAAACTAAACATTAGATATATATTTTTTATGACAGAAGTAAGTTTAAACAACAATTCACTTCTGAACGAAGATTGTTTTATATACAACAGACCAGCTACATTATATTAACACACTTTATGTTGGCCTAAATAGGCTGTACTTGGGCTATCTACACGCAGCGAAATGTGTAGGCCTACTAACATCTGTACATATACAGTCGTCCCGAGAACAAGTCGTCTTAAAACTCTATACAATTGAGCAAATTACATACAAATAAGTTACAATGTGTACAATAGTAGCGAAAAATAAAAATAATAATATAGGCTATACACGAGCGAAGGCGTTACAAAAATTATGGACAAAAGTGTGGCGACAAAAATAGGTTACAAAGGCAAAAACAGGCTGTACATAGGAAAGAAGTTTGAAACTATCTTTTTACCGGCCATGTTCCTATTATGGGCACAGTGCCCATAATAGAAACCTTGCTTGAAAGATAGGACTAACTAATCAAGCGGCAATAAGGTGCTTATATTAGGACACTTCACAATCATATATGTCTCACTTTTGTGTTTACCTTTAGCCGAGCAGATCTCACGCTTTTACTTGTTGTCTGTGTTAGAAGTTGTTATATTTAACATCATTTTAGAAGGCTTTACTGCCCCAGTTTACCACCACAGTACAGGTTGTTTTACATGTAACGCAGTTAAATTAATTTCCATAGCATTGCCCATAATAATAAGAACGGGGATGTCCATATTAGGTGAACTGTGCTTAATGTGGGCACTATTCACTCACAAATTTTTACTTGTTGTAAAATATCTAACTGTCCTATATAGGCCTAAACGTGCGATGGCGGTGTTACCTATCAGAGACTGAGAGTATAATTAAAAAGTACTGCAGCAAAAATCAGCACAATAGTGTAAAAATTGTTGGCGCCAAACCAATTTTTCCCTAAGGGACCTATATTAGGGCACGTTCCCCTAGCTGTCTGACTTTTTGCATCAAAAGCATTTTAGTAACTGTTAGCCTACAGTAGCAAGCCGAGACAAAAATACCTCGGCATCTTACTGTAGGCTAACTATCTAAACATAGTAGCTGGCACAGGAAAATCTCAGCTGGTACTTACTGTCCTTAACATTTTTTTCACAAAATTGCATGTGATGGTACTGACTATATATCAATTTTCTTCTATCAATACCTGTTGACAGTAAACCAATATTGGAGTTATTTAAAAATGTAACATATGAGTCCGGTTTTTAGACACAATGTAGTTAGCGTAACTGATGGGCAGAATGCTGGTGGGTCTATAAGCCTACACATCTATACAGTACGGTAGTCGACGGGACAGGGTGTAACTGAAAAATATAAATACCGACAGTTGCCTGAGAAAACAATTCATCCCCGCTCTGAATTCCCAATTAGGGCAAATTTATAGCATAAAGCAAAATTTGGAGCAGACATTTAATCTGCAGCTGCACCTTACCTTAGCATCTTAGTTCAACCCTCATCCTACTGGATGCACTAGGCTACGCGTTGACGCCATTCTGCTCTGTCTGTCGCCATTTCAACGGCCTTTTGCAGCTAGCTGTGAAAAATTGCAACTTTCTGCCCTCTCTCCCTCTTCGACTTTACTAATGGGATGTTTACACGATCCAGCAAACGTCCAGGAAACTTTTAGCAAATGTATTCAAAATACACGTGCTAATGCTGGACGTTTGCTGGATCGTGTAAACATCCTATAGCATACGACGCGAGTCCACCGGGCAGAATAAAGTTGAGTTGGCTCGGATGATGACGAAAAACAAACATGTTCACACATAAGCACGCAGCATCAATTACTGTAGACAGTGTAGACATTAGACAACCGTAGTAGGCCTAGTAGTGTGGTAGTGGACTAAGTAGTTGAAGTACTTATTGGAGAAAACACCCGCGAGGCTCGTAACGAACTTGACAAGCACAGAATGATGTCGGTACCCATAGCGTCGTGGCAAGAATCAGAAGGACAATTACCCCGCCCCGGGGGCAATTGTCTTCTCCATATTTTGACCGGTTGTCGCAAAATCTTTTTTATCGAAAAGGTATCGTCAAAAGATGCAAAATTTGCTTTGAAAACTACCAATTATTATAACTTAAATTAGGGCACAAAATTAACATTTTGAGCACTCACCCATGATCTGCTTTGTCGAAAATTTGCAGCTGTTTATCGGAAAAAAGCAACTAATTCCTGCCCCGCCTATACTTTCTTAGCCCACAACGCCTTTGATAGCTTAAGCTTAAGCTTACGCATACATAGCGACAGGCAGACGAACACACATGCACAGACAAATACAAGTGGCTACATCGTGGCGGAGAATCTAGGATTGTACTATACACAATACATTTAACCGAAAATCACACTAATTTATGGTCGTTAAAATATGAAGCCATAACATTTATGCGCGGTCAAACAGTTCGTTTATTTTACAGTAGGCTACAATTAATGCAATATATTATAAATCGTTCGCTGATTTTTACGCGCGAAAGCAGCTACTGCTTTTAGCGTGTCTTAGCCATCGCAATTCTGTCCGTCTGTCTGTCCGTCCGTCACACGGGTAGATCAGTCAAAAACGGTGCAAGCTAGAATCACCAAATTTTCGCCGTTGGCTGCCTGGAAGACTCTAGTTTCAGAACCCGTAAAGCTTTACCATAAATTCGAACGGGGTCACCTCGAACGAGGGCGTTAAATGAGAGGGGGTGGGAAAAATTTGAGATTTTTGGTCAATAAGTCGCTGTATCTCAGTAACGGTGCGAGATAGGGCCTAGATTACTATTAATCACTAATAGGAAGTCATACAC
>Ga0209367_1008641_pt1 | contig 13903 bp, 7 predicted proteins | sample WorMetLIZISLAND2_FD_187412 | JGI IMG/M metagenome (GOLD analysis project Ga0209367, IMG submission 187412) | Marine gutless worms symbiont microbial communities from Max Planck institute for Marine Microbiology, Germany - Olavius geniculatus... ... | reverse complement strand
AGGCTGTGCCTCAAAAAAGAACATTCTGAACATTTTTGATTGTAACTTGAAGAAGGATTATCGGATTCTAATAATTTTGGTAACAGTATTTCTGAAACAACTGGCCATCAAATCATTCGTGTTCTATGCCACATTCTCCGTGTCACGTCGTTTTTGTCGAGTGAATGACGTGACGTCAGAACTAGAAAAATCGCGATTAAAAGACAAAATTAAGTTTTATTTGCATTATTGATCGTACAGCCAATAAAAAAACCATTAGCACTACAAATAGAACTTATTGGGTTTTACGTTTGTTTTGTAAAAATGCTGAAAACCGCGATTTTTCAGCCGTGGATGTAGTAGAAATCAGCCGTCATTCATTAGCTTGCAGCGCGTGATGTCAGCCCATCATTTTTTCCGCCTCAGCATCGAATGACTGCCCCGGAAGTACCTACCACAGCCGTCCAGGCGACTTGCGAATTCAATTAACCATTGAGCACGGCGGGTTTCCGCTCTCTGTATATACAACGATCGATCCTGTTTCCGCATCGGAGATCGCGCCGTCTGCATAAATATTACGGGCGTGCGACGTTGCACGACGGGTGACTGACTTCGCTTTTTTACTTACACTCTCGCTGAGAATTCGCCAAGCTTGAGTTCGGTCTATAAGTGGGCCTATACCTATGGGGGTTTACTTTAACCAAAAAGTGAAACAATTTCGCTGAACCTTTCGTTGAGCAGAAACTTCTATCTGAGTGTGAAGTGTCTGCTCAGCGAAAAGTCTGAGTCAAAAGTGCAGTCACCCATTAGTACACTGAAGCTGCGAGACGCCTTGCTAAGTTCTATTAAATACAGTGGGGAGAGGATAAAAACACTTCACTTAAAACTAACTGAAATAGTAAAACAAACTATCTCCACTGTGTACGATAGTGTACAGTATGGTTGTATTAGGGTTAGCTATAGCGGACTCTACCCGCCGCCATCCGTAACGAATTGCTGCCACAATGTCGCTCCATTGTAATTGATCAGAGAACAGACCGCAAAACGACGAAACAATCACGACTTTGTTCATAGTCAAGCATGACGCACCGAGTATGCGCCCCGCTCTGGTTTGTGTATCGTCCAATAGAGTACGCATGTATAACGTCAGACTACCAGTATTGTCGACGACCGTGAAAAGGCAGACGACGACACGATTTCGTTGCAAGCATTTCTCCGCCTGGATGCACAACATTAATACATGTATCATAAACCGCTGTCTGTATACGAAAGATCATCGTTCATTTATAGTGTGCTAATTCAAATCACTTTGATTTACTCGAGCACCAAACGTCACCATGCAGCGGTGTAAGGCGTGGTTTCCATGCCGCAACGACCGTTTCTGTCATTGCTTTTTGACCGCTGCGTGCTCAGTTGCGTTCGTTGCGTACGCTATGTTGGATGGAAACCACGCTTTAGTCTGCTTATACAGGGTAGGCCAAAAACGTAACACTTTACTTTTGTCCATATCTTCGCCAATTATGAGTGTGCCAGTGAAAAAAATTGAAAATCGGTCAATAATTAGCGAAGATATGGACAAAAGTAAAGTGCCACGTTTTTGGCCCACCCTGTAGATGCGGACATGATTGAATAGGCCTAAGCAGATGAAATCGATTACGCAATCGATAGATCGATAAAAATATCACAGAGCTGACAGTTCAGTCAGTGATTAGCTCAAGGTATGGATTACGCGTCAAAATGTGCTGCATCCGGAACAAAAATTAATTTCGCATTTGCGTTTCGATCTGGAAGTATTTGCTGCGCTTCGAATATTAGGCTAAAGCTATTTATATTGTGGGCAGCCACAAGTAAGTGAGTAAGTAAGTAAATAAATCGTAAATTTATGTAGTGCATAATGTTATATATAAACCTCTAATGATATCCATTATTATCGAACATAAACAATATGGGAAAATAATTTACTTTCCTATCTACTTAATTAAATATAAAAAAAACCTACTAGTTTACATTACTGTGTAAGGGCGACCAAGTCACACATCTAAAACAGCAGAAATCATTTTGCTAGGACACAGAGTGATAGAACGACGAACTGGCTGCCCTTACAAACCATGTGACGTGACCCCATTTAACGACTTCCTATGGGTGGTCCATTGTAACTATGCGTCTATCTTGCACCGTTACGGAGATATAGCCCCTCAAAGATAATGGGGTTACGACTTTGATCTTTTGGGGTCACGTGACGTCATTGGTCACGTTACCATTCGACTCGGCATATGTGGTTTCCTATTGGTGGTCCATTGTAACCATCCGTCTATTTGCATTTTCATTAGCAAAGTAAATTGTGAATTTGTGAGTTAAAAGCAATAATGTGACCGAAAAAAGTACGTGACCATTTGACTCGCAGTGGGTGACTTTCTATAGGTAGTCCACTGTAACCATGCGTCTATCTTGCACCGTTACGAAGATATAGCGCCTCAAAGATAATGGAGTCACGACTTTGACCTTTTGGGGTCACGTGACGTCATCGATCACGTGACCATTCGACTCGGCATATGTGGTTTTCTATTGGTGGTCCATTGTAACCATGCGTCTAACTTGCCCCATTAGGGAGATATGGCGCCTCAAAAATAATGGGGGTCACGAGTTTGAACTTTTGGAGTCACGTGACGTCATCGGTCACGTGACCATTTGACTCGGCATATGTGGTTTCCTATTGGTGGTCCATTGTGACCACGAGTCTATCTTGCACCGTTAGGGTAATATAAAGCCTCAAACATGCATTTGCCCATGTTGAAGGCCAAAAATTCACTGCGCATGTGCCGTGTCACGTGACCTGTAGGCAGGGGGTTTAAAATAACCGCATATTTGGAATTCCCGAGGCCACATTGCCTATTCACTATGCCACTTTGGTGAGGCTACGATGACGATTAAGGGTAGTTTGTAGATGAGCATTTCCATTGTTAAGCATTTTTAGTTGTAATTTTTTAAGTCCGAAAATGGACCTAAAATTTTCGGTTTTGGGGGATTTAAGGGAAAATATAAAAGATGAATGTTGAGACCCCCTAGCAAATCAATCCCCACCGAAACACGTCATCCAGTGCGAAGAATGCGGCGATACTCCCAAAAATGTGTTCTCCAGAGATTGGCAAGAAAAGTAAAAAAAAGTAAAAAAAAACCCAACTGAACATTATATTTCACCTCTTTGCCCCACCGACCCCGCTGGGCCGATTTGTACTATTTTTGCACGTAGGGTCAGACCGCCGACAAAATCATCCAAGTCAAATTTTAAGTCGATTGATTTAGGGGTTTGGGGGCTACGGGTGCCCAACATTTGGGGTTTCCTATTGACTTTGATAGTCGCCTTTACAACAGTGTTACGCACTACCGTGCTACACTGTGATTATAGCTAAGCTATCTATGGCTACTGTGTACGGATTGTTAATGTTTACGCTTATTGCAACTATACAGTGTATGTTTAGGCTACTGAAGTAAAATCTTCATGTTTTATCGGATGTGTTAATCGAAGCAAAAATCTTTAATTTGTGAGAAATCAACCCCATCTAACACAATGCAAACTTGGCCCAAATTAATCTGAAGCCGTCTAGACGACTAGCCATAATTCACTTGCGTAATCAGCCAACAAACAAACCGATCATTATTGTGTAGTCCTAGCTACATCGTTAGCAAAATGGCATCTCCTGCTTTTCGAGTATTTCGAGCCGTAATAATGACGACGACGATGCTGCCGATGATGATGATGACGATAACGTACAAAATTGCCACCACATGTGCAGGCAAATTGCAGCAGCTCTTGCATGTCGTCGTAAGTACTTGAAAGAAACCGGATAATTGATAAATTCATCTTCGTCCGTGACTATGTAGTTTTTTATGTCCATATACGAAAAACCCGCGAACACGAAATTACGACCCAAAAGAACGTCCCATACACCATTCTCCCTGCCACATCGCTTTGGAAAAGTTATAGCGAACATCAATACTTAGAACTAAAATATGAAATAAAATATAATCAGCCGGTGGGTAGGCTATTCATCCTGCTGCCGAATAAATATTATGTGCCATTTAGAAATATTAACCTAGGTTTTTCGAATCTGTTTTTCAGTCATGCAATATAATAGCTATTAAGTTAATTTGACTGAGCGCTGCGATGCGCGCTGCCAATCGCTGCAGGTGAGTCTGCTGCTGCTGCTGTAGCTGCTGTAGCTGCCTATAGACATCCGTTACGCCGCCAGCAGTCGACGTCAGGCAGCCGTATATACGGACGTCCTATTGAACAACACGCAACCTATAGGCTTGCTAGATATACCTGTCGTTGTCATGGCGACAGGGGATAACCCCAATAGCAGCTTTGAGAAAGTTGCTGCAGTGGTTAGGGACGAGCAAGTCTGCATGAAGAACAGCTGGTTAGATGATTGTGTCTGCATTTAAACTGATATGCCAACCAACGTAGCTCTTGTCACGGGGACAACGCGGACTCAGTTCTTCGTGCAATCAGATTTCTTTCGCATCAAAAACATTCGTTCTTCTCCGTTCGGCTTTCGCAAAGCTCTCGAGACAATTGTGTTCGTCGAAGCTGATATATACGCCAGCGGCAAGCGCTGATTTCGGTCGCGACACGCTGAAACTGTAACAGAGATCCAACTATCGCGTCGACCGACCAGTCTCGTCCGAGAATCAAAAGGGCAATTTTTCTGCAACTTCTCGACGCTCTTCGCTTGCGGTAAGATGCAGAGTTGTGCTCGATCACCGGCGTTTTTTTACTTTACTGAAGCCTCTTTCTGAAAACAGACGTCGGTCTGCGTGAATCGAATAGGCCGCTGCTGATAATAGGAAGCTTAGAATCTGTCAGTCATTTTCTTTTGTTAGTTGTGTAATGTAAATCAGATAATGCTTCAGAGCAGCTATTGACTGCTGTATACAGAGTGCGGCAAAAAGTAGCCTTCTAAAGTTTTCGCTGTTTTTTCAGCAACCGTTTGAAATTGTAATTTGGAAGTTTACAGCTTTATATTTTACAACCTTCTACATTTAACTGCTAAGTAAAATATGATTCTGTTGAAAAACGAGAAAGTTATAGACTTTTAACATGACTGACTACCGACTTTGCAGCATTAAAATGTTTAAGATAAAAATGCTATATAATATTGAAAAAACCGGTTACCACGCTACTGACAATGACGTCACAGTGACGTTTTAATAAACAATAATTTATTTTGTTTGTAAATTATCATTAAATTATCGTTCTTTTTAAGCAATCGCCGGCTGCCCACCGGATTCATCTTCCAGCAGGACGGCACGCCAGCATACACAGCGCACAGAACTGGCTGCAGGCCAACTGTCCAGATTTCATTACAAAGGACCAGTGGTCTCCAAATTCGCCGAATATGAACCCGATGGACTATCCCGTGTAAGGTGCAATGTTGGAGGCTTACCGCAAGCTTAAAAAAGCTGAAAATAATCGCCGAGCTTAAGAAAGCGAATCAGGTTATTTGAAGCAACCTGCCACAAAGACCGATCGACAAGACTGTGAAAGACTTCTCAAATTAAGCGACTGAAGGCTTGTGTTGGAGCTTGAAGTTGGCGGTGGACACGTCGAATGTTCACAGTGACAACGAAATTCTAGTATCTGATGATTAGTTAACTGTGTTGTTTCAACGATGTTACTGAATTGGTGTTCAGCTTGAACATTTGTATCGTCAAAAAATCGGACAACGGACATGCTAAAAAATCTATAACTTTGTCATTTTTCAATAGAATCACATTTTACTTGGGAGTTAACCGTAAAACATTTTAGTAAATGAATCTGTAAAATTTCAGATTAGAATGCCAAACGGTTGCTGAGTAAACAGCGAAATACTTTAGGGGGTTACTTTATATTGCCACACCCTCTATATGCGGGACGCTGAAAACGCGGAGCTGAAAACGTGGCACCAGACAGCAGTGGTGGAAAATGCGGCCATCGAAACCTACAGGATTAAACAAACACATTTTTTGAGTTAATTGTTATTTTTTGAACAACCGCAAAATTTTGCACACTTTTTACTTGCATACCTGCAAAAGCAAGCCAAGCGGCATTTCTTACATTTGCAAAGTTACAATTTTTTTGCGAGACAACATCGTGATTTTGCACCTGCAAAAAAATCTTACTGCTGTAATGACTTATGCGGTCCATCTTGTTGCTCGTGACGCCAAAGTAACGTAAACTTTACACACTGTAAACAAAGTTTGTACAGTTTTTTCTTTAAATTACTGATCGTGTTTTTATTGACATTTTCTCACCGAAACTGAAATTTGTCGCTAAACTAGGCACTGCAGGTGATCTGGTACAACTTGCCATCAACAAGGCTGTTAAAACTTTACTAAAAAATTAAATGGACATGTGAAAGCTGGCGGTGGGTACTTTCATATCTCACAGTCATTGGAAAACTGTTTATTATGTTGTTCCAATAACAATGATTTTGTGGCGCAAACATAGTGCGTGTTGCGTGTAAACGTGAAGAAAAATGGCCATTCTGTTACAGAAAATAATAATAAATTTGCCGTAATTAAAGATAATGACATGCCCTTTAGCACCGTTATGTGAATGCAAACAACCAACAGTAATCTGTAAATGTTTACGTTAGATTATAAAGCGGTTGTTTAGAAAAAGGCAAAAAAACTTTAAATGAATTTTTTTTCTGTTGTACACCGTAACGTCACCAAAAAGTTCGAAAAGTGCATAACTGATAATTAAGTTTATTCATGAGTATAAGGTTAGAATTCACAGAAGGGCAAAAGGCGTACTCTAACAGCTAAGTCACAGCTTTTGCTCTAAAGTTTAACAGAGTTTAGTTTATTCGTGTGCAAGCCGAAGAAGACAACAAAGCTATACCATGTGTCCGCTGTCTATTGCAACGTACGCAAAGGACGCAACACAAGAAAATGGATATCGCTTTTAACGCGTGAAAGCAGCTACTGCTTTAGCGCGTCTTAGCCATCGCACTTCAGTCCGTCCGCCCGTTCGTCTGTTCGTCTGTCCGTCCGTCACACGGGTGGATTAGTCAAAAACGATGCAAGCTAGGATCAGCAAATCTTTACCGTCGGCTGCCTGGAAAATTTTAGTTTCAGGATCCGTAAAGCTTTTCCATAAATTCGAAAAGAATCAGCCCAAGCACTGGCGCTAAATGAAAAGGGGGTAAGAAAAATTTGCGATTTTGAGCCAATAAGTCGCCATATCTCACTAACAGTGCGAGATAGGGTCTAAGTTACTATTAATCATTAATAAGAAGTCTTACACTGACTTTCAATTGGCATCGAAATAATGATCTTGAATGACCTTGAACGCCAAAATAGGGGTTTTTATGAATTTTTTTGGTAATTTTAAGCTGCGAGACTCATTTCAAGAGCGAACTGCGCCGAAATCGAGATGGACAAGGGCAAGCTGCGTATAAAATTTTTAGCATTAAACGTAAATTTCGACGAATCCAAGTTTCGATTTCCTAGGTTCAAGAAAACCTGCGCACATCATAAAGCGGTACCCCCGTAAAAGTCGTTATTTTACCGTTGTTGGCCAGTCTTTCGTGAAAACGGTTGCACATAGGCTCGGGCATGCTGCCTGTCACAACGAGCACTAGTGACAAGCTTTTAAGTCGTATCAACATCGATGACTCTGAAAGACCCTGACCTTCCAGAATAAGGGGTTCTTATTGAATTTTGCTATCTTCGGCTGCAGCGCCCACTTTAAGAGTGAATTGCGACGAGATGGCTGGAGATATACTAAGACAGTTTGCGAACAGGTACTGCTATAGGCTTTCGCGCGTCTCGTGAGCATTAGCCCAAATTTCTTGTATTTTTACGTTTTGGAAGTTACGTGGCTTGCATGAGCTGCCTGCGTCCGTGCGTTTGTTGCGTACTTTTCTTGCGTTGTCCCCGTCAGTAAGGTATTTAAGGTTGTGCTGTTCGTTCCTTATTGCGGTCACGTTCGGCCGACTGCGTCATTGGGACTCGTACGGACGTAATTGCCGGCATCAGTGGAAATTTGCCCTGCTGCTGCTGCTGCAGCTGCTGCAACGACTTAGCTATTATTGACTGACTTATATCAACATGCTAATTGCCGGACTGGCTCAAGGTCGCGCCTGCATGCTCTGTCGCAGAATTAAACATGGCATGTTTCATTGACCGCCCGACTCGCAGTTTGCAACCCTTTTAAAAAAGCCAATGATGTTAATCTTTGTTCTTGTCTTGCTCTTTGATAAAAGGTTTTGGTTTTGGTCTTTTGCATTCAAGTTCTTGTTATCGTCACTGGAAGAAAACTAAAAAAACAAATTGCAGTTTGAGAATCAAAGAAATTGCAACGTCGATTTCGTTGTTGCGCTCTGATAGTTTTCAGCTAAAGTTTCTTTTCTAAAACACCAAAATAATAATTTTTTGCAGGTTTATTCCGGTTTAGTAGGTTGTTTCACAACGTCAACAGGAAAGGATGCGTTCAAACGCTGTCTTTAAAGCTTGACGGACAGATTCTGTGAGCCTCGGTGCGACGTCGTTAATGCTAATCGCACGAGACTACAGCAGACAACGCGACGTCAGTGCAGAACGCTCGCAGTCAATCAACGCAGCATTTTGTTTAAATCAAGCGACAATTAGCAGCAGTTGCGCAGCAAAAAAAAAGAAAAAAAAACCTGCTTCGAAAGCTCTGTTGGAAATTTCGCCTCTTTTCCTTATGCCTATATTAAAGCAAAGTAGAGTAATAAATGCAGTTTAATTTATGAACAGCTCAATACATGTCGTAATTATGCTAGCTTTATTTGCGTGTCATTTTTCAACTTTTTAAATTACGATAGAACATAAATGCAACAATGCAAGTGTAAAATTGTGGCTATTGAGATAGCCTAATAAAGAAACACTGCTCATCGGGCCACTTTTTCGGGTCAGTTTATACGCAGGTTACTACCATGGCACCATGAGATTCGTTCATAATATTAGGTGTTAACACAGTATTAGTTATCAACGTTGAAACTTTACAAATTTGGACATATTAATGCATTTAAAATATAAAACTTTATAGAATGTAGTTCATGCATGTTGTTGCGTTAATTCTTTTTAATACTACGCATACGAGCTAGAGATGTAAGCATCTATACAGTGTGAGTCAAAAAAATTTACTCTCTAACATTTTTTCTCAAACTGAAAAATTTTAAGCGATACTTTACACACATTTTAGGTTCAAATCTACGCCCCACTACAGAGTTTTATTCAGTTATTCTTAAATTTGACAAAGCTGTGCCATATTATGCGTTGTCATTTACAGAATTTTCTAATTCTACAACCCATTTATCACAAGACAAAAACTTTTGATATTTGACAACAAACAAGTAATTAAAACACACAAATTACCGGAATATTACAGTTTCAAAAACAGTTAAGAGTGTTTGACGAAATATTCTTTGAAAAAAATTTATATTTGATGTTTAAAATGTTTACCACCGGTCAAAGCACATGCATTCATACGATATTGCGAAAGTTTGCGGCAAGTCATCCCGTGTGTGCTGCAGGCTGCAGCACCACTTTTAGCTCCAGAATGGTCTTCGGCTTTGGATTAAGTTTGTAAAATGTCTCCAGTATTGCACCCCACACATGATAGTCAAGTAATATGAGGTCTGTTGAATTTGGTAGCCATTTATTCTTTACGACGAAGTCAGTACAGTGGGCCTTAAGGTGAAATCAAAACATACACTAGGGTATCGCGCTTAACATGGCGTAACTTTATCAATGTTAGGGTGACTAAAGATATAATAATTGAATGACACTTTGCCATTTGGAGTCAATTGTAACGCAGAATGTATGTGTGTGAAATATCGTTTTAAAATTTCTAGTTCTTTTTTAAAATAAATGACAGAACACTTCAGGGGGTAAAATTTTCTGACTCACACTGTAGATCATATTGCCGAACAAGAACGTCCGTCCGACCGCCGTCTATCCAGCCGTCGAATCCGTTTATTCTCTCGTCCATTAACCAATCCGTTATTAATCCTCTTTGAAACTTATCCGTTAGAGCATTTTGTCCGACCCAACAGAGTGGCAAACGACTTATCCACGGTCGACCGGGCGCGCTTTGCATAAAACTGAAACAGTTAATCCACAGTACGAACGCAGACGGAAGAATTAATCGTTGAGCGAACTACTGTTATGGCGTCCATTAGATCATTGATCTGGAGAGAGTGATCTGTATCGGTTATATATTACGCGCTGCAATTATTGAGCTCCGGGCAAGCGTAATAAATCCACATTTAGTACGTACGTCGTTATTGCTCTACAGTAGGCTCGGCACAGCAGCTGATCTCACGATTCATAATCGACCGACTGCGCACGCGCGTTAATAATCGCTTCATCGACAGCAACCAAAGTAACGCTGCTAGTGCTGGCAAGCGGGAACAAGTCCGCTGTCGGCAGTGTCTCGGAACGTGAGTATCACACCGGATCGGATCGGATCGGCGCTTATCCAACGACGCTCGAGACATCTAGATGTGCGCGCTCGCTTGATTGGTCACGATGTCGGTTGATGCCGGTGATGCCGTACCGCAACCCCCGCCATGCGCCGCGCTCAGTTGTCATGCTGGCAGCCGCCATCAGGGGATCACGGTAAAGGCGCCTGGGAAGATGAGTCGTCACGTCGGCAGCGACCTGATCCTTCCATTGTTTCCTTGGTGCATTGGGTGGGCAATGCCAACCAACCGAATAAGAGCTGTTTTGGCAGGCATGAATCGTCCATTCGGCACACATGTCCAATCCATTGAACTCGCTTCCCAACATTGGTCTGTTCCACGCAATGGTGGCGTATTGTTTCATTCTGTAGCTGGTTGCTCAGGTTACCCCTAGGATTCGGCAAAGACAGCTCATTTGGTAAACCTCTAGTTTTGTCAAGTCGGTTGCCCAGAGCGTCCAGCACTCAGAAGCATACACCAAAGTGGTGACGACGACAGTGTTAAAGATATTCATCTTTGTCGCTAAACTGATGTTGCGTCGTTTCCAGACACACTCCTTAAGTCGAGCAAAAACACCAGATGCTTTGCCTATTTGGCATTCCACCTCATCCGAAGATGTAATGGAATCGCCGGAAATGGAGGATCCCAGATAGACGAAGGTAGATACAACTTCAAGCGGAGTGCCATCAAGGGTGATCACTGGTGCGTCATAACCAAAACTCATCACTTTGGTTTTCGGCCGGCTGATCCTAAGTCCTAACTTTGCGGCTGCAGAGGCTGCGTTAGAGTGTCACGGAATGTGTATTTCGTACCGCTTATGCGTGCTTGTATGGGCGAGGCTGAGGTTATCAGATTTTCATGTCTTTTTATGTTATGTATGATTGCATTTTGTCAATCTGTTTTATTAAAGAGATGATGATGATGATGATGATGACTGAAATGCGGAAGTAATTACTGTCGCTGTGTGTGCCATTGTCGCCCGAATTCCGAGATATTATAGGGGGGTCAAAGAAAACCGACATTACGGCGCACAATCTCGCTGCTGACGCCAAATATGACTATTAATGATTGGCTCCAGTCGACGTCATATACTACATGTGTATAACAAATCCGTGCATCGATTTTCACTGTTATGCAGTGGTGTAGGCTATTCTTGGAGACCGAATCCTTTAAAATTTCAAGTTTTTTTTGCTAGCAATAATTAATATTAAATAATTCGACAACAGTTATGTTGTTACGGTCACCGGTCACCATCGACTGGCATATATTGCATATTTTGTTACACTTATTAATCGAGTATTTTTTTAGGAAAATTCTTAATCAGTCAGTGGTGACATTAATGCGTTAAAACATCTGATGCTGCACGAAAAGTCTTGTTCTTTGTTCTGGTCTTGAGTAAGTCTCGTTTCCATCGCTGCTATTATGCAGCATTCCCATAAGAACTGCGCTGTGCTTCGTCGACCTGTATGCAAATCAAATGCGAAAAGATCATCGAACCGATCGACTAGTTTACTCGTTTTGGTCTAGTTGCATTCCATCGGCTTTCGGCAGATAGGCTTACATTCGCCATTGTTTCCTTTTACTTCCCTGGCGAGTTGGTGAATTACAGTCTAAATGTTGCATCGTATCAAATAATATTCGAAGCAGTATTTATTGCTAAAGCAGTTATAAGTTCGTAAAATTTGGTAAAAAGTATGTTATGTCGTTGTGTCATTTGAGTATATTTTACTTGTAAGGTGCTTAACGCATACATTCATCTATTTTCGTTCAGTTGAACCGATATAGGCCTAATCAGCGGCGTCCTCGTTTGAAGTGTTTCGGCTGTAGGCTAAAACTTGCAATTTTTTCGATAAACAACTGCAAATTTCCCACAGGCCACAGACAAGATATCGGTGATAAAAATTTGAATGTTGCCTTTAAATTACCCAAACTGGGGACTTCCGGCCACAGTGTTCTTGGAAAAACATTTTTGACAGGCTGAAATTATGGAGGTGGGGAGATGCTCCCTGCCGCTCTGCCACGACATCAATAGTAAGCTACGTCGGCTGCGTAGGCGTACTTCTGTGCGTACTAAACGTATTCTTGTGTCGCTCGCTCGTGTCAGTTGCGTCAAACAAGAAGTCCAGCTGTCGCTACGAAAAGGCCGACCATACGCCGGTGTCCAAAGGCTAGCAAATGTGGATGAGGGGTCAGTTAAGTACCCTGTTTGAGGAATGAGAGGGTCGGCAATGGAGGCATTAGACAGGACATTTGCAAATGTTTGTAGCCTGTTAATTAGTATGTCAGTAGTAACCATGCCGCTGACTGAAGCGGTTTGACCATAGTTCGCAATGCAAATATTTGAGGTCCCATATTTCCATCATCATCATCATCAAACGCGAAGCGGTCAGCCGAAGCGTCCCGCCGTTGCGATCGTTCGCCAGAACCGTTTCTGGTAAGACGTACCATTTAGCCACAATACATACGTTACAGCCAAACAGACAGACAGCAGACAGACAGAATGGCGTAGCAAAGGCTGTCGGCCAAAAAGTACGCAGTAGCCTTGCCTGCTGGCGTTGCGTGCGCTGTGTTGGATGGAAATCGGCGAGTAGAGGCCACCATTGTAGATCACGTGACTTATAACAGGTGCTTTTTCGTCAGCAGCGTCGTCAACAGTGTCCGCCCCGGTAGGTCTACTCGTATATCTGCACCGGTTTACGTGACACCGAGCTGCCTGGCGGTAAAAAGCCAATCGGCCGGCTGAATTACGCCCTGCCAGTGCCACCACCAAGCTACCATTACCCCATCCATGCACGACGTTTCCTCCTCCAGTCCTGGCGGCATATTGCGTCGCGAATTTACAAGCTATCGCTAACAGCAGCAGCCGCGGCGACTAGCTGGCTCGATGACTCGGTGTTACAGGAGCCTATTGTCTGTCATCGACGTCAGCCGTTTGATGCCAGCAAGATTCTCTATATGTCATGTCTGGCAAGTATAGGCTGCTGTCGAAAACACTGCATGCTACGTGCGTAAAAGGGTTTTAAATGAGATTCCATTTTCGACTACTTTTTGCTGGTAAAGTTAAGCAACGCAACACTAAAGGTTAAAAAAATAATGAATAAATAAAAATCTCAATGCGACGGAGTTGACGGAAACACATAACAAGGCAGCAAAAACAAAAGTGACATTTGTTTCAAAAAGCAGACACATTCGAAGTTTTGAAAAGGTTTTTTTGTGCAATAATCACCTGATGAATGGTTGTCTTTGCTTAACTGTAATAATGGGCCTAATAAAATTGATAATCGTAACAACAACAACAATAATAATAATAATAATAAATGGGCCGCATAAGGTGATGTCAAATGAGGGCCCACAGCAAGGGGATCCTATGGGGCCTCTGCTGTTTTGCAACACAATTCAGCCTTTGCTGCAGTCCCTGCAAGCCGAATTGCCTTTGGGCTACTTGGACG
>Ga0209367_1008639_pt1 | contig 13905 bp, 11 predicted proteins | sample WorMetLIZISLAND2_FD_187412 | JGI IMG/M metagenome (GOLD analysis project Ga0209367, IMG submission 187412) | Marine gutless worms symbiont microbial communities from Max Planck institute for Marine Microbiology, Germany - Olavius geniculatus... ... | reverse complement strand
AAGGCAATGTTGTTCGCTAGGTGGCAGCACCATCTTCGGTTTTGCAGCGGTTTCCCTTATGCCCCATTGAAAGCAATGGTAACAAAAATTTCAAAGTGATCCAGAATCCAGGATTCCTTCCAGATTACCTCCAAAATTGAATCACTAGTAGTTTGTGCCATTCCCGACATACCCTCAAAATTTCAGAAAGATCCGTCCATAACTTTTTGAGTTATCTTGCGGACACACAGACGGACAAACAGACAAACAAAGTCTGGCAAAAACATAATCTCCTTGGCGGAGGTAACAAGTACTGCTAGAGTGTAATAGCAAGAAAATATCCAGAAACAGACGGCTATGGGAGAGATAGAAGCTTAACAGCAGAAAACTAAAATAGGAAGGAAATAAGTTCATGAGAATTATAACTTGAAAAAACTTGCAGGCAACCATGAGCAAGTTGCTAACGTACTGTGTGCTCAGGTCAACTTAGCCTCCTATTCTCAGCAGGACGGGATGGGCAGAGTGTGGCTGATTGGGGCGGTGGTATGTCTGCTGGCTCCCGCGGGTCTAATTGTTCGCTGACGCGGAATAATAATGACCGAATAATACGCCGCGATTTTACGGTGCTACTTCTGAGGTTGTAAAGCGCGCTTCTGGAGTCGAGTCTGATTCGTGTAAGAAGCGCTGCTCCATGAGCCCATGGTTTAAAAAGTACTGAAGTTCTCCGTTGCCTTTACCTTTGCCTTGACATGAGACTGGAGGTGATATTAAACTATGATGTTTGCTGTCATGCACGTACAGCGTGGGTTTACGCCGCTGCACATGGCTGCCAAGTTCGGTAAGCTGAAGGTGGCACGACTGTTGCTGGACAAGGGAGCTGAGGCGGATGTGGAAGGCAAGTACAAATTGACTCCGCTGCACGTCGCCACCCACTACGGCAGCACTGACGTCGCACTGCTACTGCTCGACAGAGACGCCAAGCCGCAGCGTGCTGCCAAGGTATGTAGTCTTCCGACATTTCTTCTGTGAGTAAAATGTACGCCTGTCTGAAGCGTGATGATAACCGGAGGCGAGCAGGGGTCTTAAACTTTAGCCGAGAATAATGCCTGCGCCTGGCGAACGCAACGGATTGATTTCCAGTTTACGCTCCGTCCAAAGAACTTCGGATGATCTAAAATTCTTCACAAAACAATCCTGATCGCACGTGCAAAATCTGACCACTTTTTTGGGCCATGCCCAATCCCTTCCAAAAATTCGCTCACAATTGCGATACTGATGTAACATGTCAAAAACGGAAGAGTTAGGTTAGTCAATCGGCTGCATGATAGCGTGGAGTCACTTTTCACAGGCCTAACTAGCCATGTGTCGCACAAGATCGGAATCAGACTGGATGCTCGAACGTTTGAAGTGATGTTGGGTATTATGGAGTCAAGTTGTTGTTGCAGTTCCGTATTGGTTTAGCGTGCAGTGATTTGATCGGTAAACTGTCTGATGCTTCAGAACGGCTACACGCCGCTGCACATCGCAGCAAAAAGAAATCGCAGAGAGATTGCAGCCGCAACTCTGAAGCACGGAGCAGATCCCAACGCGGAGTCCGTAGTATGTACGCTTCAAGTTGCATTTCACGCGTGCCTTCTTGATGCATTGTACATTGTCGAGTTTGATACTGCGCTGTGTTAGAATGTAGAGCAGAACATGAGGTGATAGTAAAAATGAAATAGAATACAACGAAATACAGCTGCATTTCTCTGTACAATGAGGTGCTTTGCTGATTTCTGGTGACGTTTTGTAAGTCATAGTTTGAAGCTAACAAAGCCGTAATGAAACAGCGTGGTGTGTAGGCCTATTTGTGAAAGATCCCATTCTCACCGCTCTATAGTCCGTTGACACTTTGAAACGCTATTTTTTTTTAAAAATTTGTACTCTGATGCTACAAGCCGCCAGAAACTTTTTGTGCTATGCGCTATAATACGATGGAGTTATTGTATAACTGAAAACATACGTAAGTCTTTTTTGACCATTCGTCCAGTAGGGCAGCGCTTATGTCCGTTTTAGCCCCTTTCCCAGCCAGATCCAGTCATATCCAGTTTACACCATGGAACCACGGATATGGCGTTTAGTTCATCGCGCTGTGTGCCTGTTTAGGCCCTTCGCTGGTACTGATTGCGTCTACCCACGCAGGGATGGCCAGGCTAAGTTGATCTGAGTAAAATCTGTCGTGTGTTGCATCGCAATTGTTATGAATGTTTTGCAGAACGGTTACAGCCCACTTCATCTGACGTCACCAGTCGGCAACACGCACATAGCGACCCTGCTGCTGAACAATGGCGCTAACGCCAACTGCCGAGCAAAGAATGGCTTGACGCCGATGCATCTCTCTGCACAGGAAGACAAAGTCAACGTCGCTGAGATTCTTGAACAACATGGCGCTGAGATCGATCCACAGACAAAGGCATGCATACAACAAGAAATTTTAAGACCCATTATTCAGTTTTTATGCGGCCGTTCTAATAGACCAAATTACGGGTCTTGCCAGTCCGTCTGCCAGTCTGGTCGTCTGTCCGGTACGGGCTTCTATGAGCTCAAAAACAATAAGGCGTATAAAAAACAATATAACCAGTATTCCAATTTTTAACTCAAAGGCGCAGCGTGAGGCAACAGCCGCATAATATGTCCGCACTGGACCGACGTGCTTTTTTTAGGTTTTATTGTATATCAACAGTTATACTTCATTGTTTTATGGTCGTTAAATTTCTAGCGATTTGTCACAGTTGTTTACACACTGTCTTGGTGTCTTAAGGATGACAGACCATCGAACAGTTTATTTTTCAGATCGATATCTTATAACCCGTTTACACGATCGAGCAAACATAGAGCAAACATCAAGCAGGCTTGATGGAACCCCGCCCCCTGGCTCAAATGTAGACCTAGGCTTAGCCCACAGCTGGTTACGTGTTATATAGGCCTTCCAATTACAACCCGCCCGCCCTCCTAATTAGCATGCTAATTACCATAGCTCGTCGAGCTAGCTGGATGAATGCTAGCAAACATCGAACAGACGTCGAGCAGTTAGCACGTGTATTTTGAATACATTTGCTCGACGTTTGTTCGATGTTTGCTCGGTCGCGTAAACGGGGTATTAGATTGCATAGATTGCTGATCGTATTAGCGGATCATTTCTGTGACGCCGTGCAATGTTGAATGTATTGTTACAGGCTGGTTACACGCCACTGCACACGGCTTGTCACTTCGGCCAGATCAATATGATCGAGTTTCTTCTGCGTCACAAAGCATCGGTCAATTCTACCACCCAGGTCCGACTGCGATATCATAGAAACTACTCACGGTTTTTATGTTTACTTTTTTTCAGTTTTTTTCTGAGTTTAAGTTTTCATTATTATTCATTTTTTTTACCTTTTTAGTTTTTTTGTTATTTTAGTTGTCTTTACTTCAGTCATTTTTCGAATTTTGTCAGTTTTACATTTAACAGTATATCTATTCTCAGTATCTCTCATTTCATTTTCTTTTAAACATTTCAGTTTTTTTAAAGTTTATGTGCTAGATTAAACTGACTGTTTGTCTGTCAGTTTTTGAGTGCAAATTTATGATTGTATTGTATTGTATTGTATTGTGTGAGGGCGGGTGTGTGTGTGGCCAATAAAGAATAAGCTCCCAAGTTTGTGCCATAATTGCATCAAATATTAATCTATTTTCAACATCTCAGTAAACTTGCAATTAGCAAGCAACAAATAAGTAAAACGTAAGTTTATGTAGCGCATCGTGGACGATCATTAAAGATGCCATCACACCACAGAAGCGTCGCTGCACTACACTGTGAAATATAATCAGCTTACAAATAAGTGAGTTGAACTTAAAAATCGACGGCGGGTGGGCTTCGGCTCAGATTTCACTGGGCGCTTACAGCGCTTCCAAACCTTTGCCTGGACTTGGGGAAAAACCGCTGGAGAAAAAAGTGGGGCAGAGAAATAAATGGTACGGGGGGAAAAGAAAAAAACGGAAATGAAAAGAGAATGGCGAAACTTACTGGAAGGGCCTGCGGGATAGATGCTCATGAGGGTGATGAAAATACTTCCACAGCAGGCAAGATGAACAACGAAGTTGTTTGATGTTTTTTGTTGTTCAGCTCGGCTACACACCTCTGCACCAGGCGGCTCAGCAGGGTAAAGTTGATGCCGTCAAAGCTCTGCTCCAACACGCCGCCGATCCCAACGCTCTCACTGCGGTTAGTCACAATAACGTTCTTCTCAGCGATAGACTTTGCGTTTCAACAGCTTTGTTCTGTAGTCAACGACAGATCACTTTGTTGTTGTGAGTGTCTCTGGCCATTCGGGATTCCTCTAAAAGCACGCAAAAATGTACACGTTGTGCATTTTACGCTGGCCCACACTCGTGGATTCCGTAAAACTAATTCTTGATCAAATTAGGTCTGCCAACGCCGCAACTTCAAAAAGCAATATTTGAAGACATATTTTAACTCGGTCGTAAATTTTAAAGCAACTTTTATATCGAGCTAGTTTGACATCTATATTGCGCGATCGCCTGTTTCAACCGTATGTCGGTATTCGTCATGATATACTGGCGATGATAATGATGATGATAGAGATAGGCCTAATGTTCGCATAATCTAACACTGATTGTTAGCATTTTTCGCCGAATGCCGTTTTTTGTTTCTCACACAGGATGGTCAAACGGCGCTGTCTATTGCTGAGAACTTGGGTCACAAACCGGTCGTGGACGCGCTGAAGGATGTCACTGACGTTCTTGTCTCTCCGGCAACGAAGAAACGCAAGTTCAACCTTGCCGTGCCTGAGACAATGCAAGAGGCTGCCATGTCTGACCTGGAGGATGAAGGTAGCTTTGGAATCAAATTTTGATAAATGAATTTGTCTAGAGATGTCATTGATCTCTGACCCTCCATTACGTCCCAGTGTACTTATTATATCTATTTGTTATAGAAATTGTACACGCAGTACGCATGAAAAGAATACACATAAAAAGTAGTACACAAAGCATAATATATTAATACAAATTGAAAAAAACAACCTGTACAAAGAACACGAACAAGACTATCAAGCTCAGCTAAAAGCTAGGTAATATTTTAATGCTATTTATTTACCAGCATTACTTAAGTAACTCGAACACAAAAGAAACGTACGGTTAGTAGATACGGATTGTGGACAGACAGACAGACAGACAGACAAACATACAGGTGCACAATCTGTAATGTCTGATTGAAAATGCTAAATAAGAACTTGCATGAGCATTTGGAAATTTGCTGTTTGCTGCAGACGTCAAATTAAACAAATTAGTATTACAACATACTATCACAACTAACATTTTCTCATGCAGAAACCAGCACAAATTTTTTTCAAAACAGAAGCACAACTTGATATAGTTTTCTTATCCAAAAAGATTAATTCATTTCGTAGACAGTAAAAAAAGTATAGGCCTATATTTTGCATTTTTTGAAAAACTGATTATTACGTGTTAAGTCATAATCCTGTCATGTGTCATTCTTTGATTTTTGAACCTGATCAAAAAATAAAAGTAAATCACATATTAGTTTGGGTGAGATAATATTATCGTGAGTGTGGTGTACCAACTATTCAGGTCATTTGCCGACAATTCAGGAAGAAATGGAGTCCGGTTCATCAGCTAGAAGAACTCAGTCCGGTTTGTTTAGTTTAAGCCGAATTGTTCGAAGTATTAGTATTTAAATAGCCTAACAAATTCACGGTACATTTATGCCAAATGTGACACTGTGCTGCACAGTTTATTGTATGAATTGAACACGAGGTTTATGTTGCGTATTTTGCCATTGTAAACTTGCCAGCCTATTTTTCTGCTGATAAGCCATCGCAAGTCAACTGAAATTAGTTCAGCCATCGAAAAATTCATAAGCTGTCGCCAGTCGAGAGGCGCCCGCCAGCCTCGGCTACTGAATGCAGAAAGATGTCGTCTTGTACGAAGATGAAACTGCGCTAGTTGAGATAAGTAATATCTAATAACTGAAATTCGTGAGGTAATTTGTCGTCGGGCGCCCAGATGCTGTGGTATCTTTACTGTGATTATTCGTCAGCTTAGATTTACGACGGTAGACTGACAATATGGTTTACTTATCGCGTCATTGGCAGTCTATGCCACTGTGCGGTGGATGCCACTTTATTAAAACTCCTCGGTTGTGTACAGATATGCACATTTTATGTTTTACTCTAGTATTTCTTTGTATCTTTTACAGCTCTCACTGTAAAGTTTTTGTGATTCTTTTACAGGACGTCAAAGAACCCCACCGTATGGCGGTGGTGACATGGAACGCTGGACGCTGCCAGGTGATTGATTATCAGTATCAGTTTATTCAATTTAGTGAATTTAGTGATTAAAATTCACGCGCCTCTTCGATTAGTTTTCAGATGCACTTGTTTTCTGGGCCAAATAGAAGAAGTGACTTTTCCACCAATTAAAAGCTGTTTTATAATTTTTGAAATAACGATTCTTGGCAACATATTGCGTTGCGGTCTGATATGTTTGCAAAAATGAGCTAAGAACTGTATCTAGAACTGGAAATGTTGTCCGTGTCAGTAAGTTGCTAATGTAATGGTAAGGGCGTTGGACTTATGACCATACAGACGTGTGTTCGACCGCCGGTTGGATTACAATTAAGTGGTTACTACTTGGATGGGTGAGTATCTGGGGACAAGTATAGCATCTCCATATCGTCAATATATAACCAATTGTCCAGGTCAACTCAGCCTTCCATCTTTCTGGGAAAAGTACATCGAGTACCGGCCTGCTAGGCGGGGGTTAAAGCGGGGCGCGTTTACCTGTGTTGGCTGGCAGGTAACACTGTGTGATACCATATGGCAGGTGACGCTCCGTACTCTGAAACAGGTTCCCATGAACAACTCTATGGCCTTTATGTGTGCAGGACACGGGAAGCGTTCTGCGCAGACGTCGCCGCCCTCCGACGGCGCTCAAGTCAAGTACGAACCGTCTCAGCGCTGGACCTGGTCAGGTACATCACCCAGTCGTTTTTTACTGTGTCAGAACGCAGACGACACAAATTACACATAAAAATAAAACGTATAAGCCAGTAATACTAAATATAGGCCTACGTTGATTGCCGTGTTACTACTTGTACTGTGCTATTGCAACTTTTCCACTACCAGTGCGGTGACTGCAGTGTTCGATTTTGCCATTGGCAAACTGGAGTCCGAGGCCTCCCCGACTAGGGGCCTTTAGAGTTTAGACATTTCAGGTATTTTGTTGTTGTCTTAAACATGTTTAAAATCAACATAGATAACATGCTTAAAAGCACTGTACCTTGTGGATGCTGAGACGCCGTTGTAAATGTGTTGCAGATGACGCTTTTCCGGACAAGATTGAGTACACGCCAGGTGGACAGGTATGCTATGCACTCGAATACACTGTACTGGTTTACCTGTGCAATCTCGTTTATTGATTTCGTTATATTATATTATACTAAGATTTTATACGTCAACAGAAGTACTTCTTCAAGAAGTGAAAAGTGCGTTAATGGCTAATTTATGTTTATCAACATCAGCTGTTGCGTCTGACTGTCGCCTTTTCGGTCGCCTTATACCCGCCCAGATTTTTTAGCATAACTCATTGTGTATTTTCTTTAGGAGCTTTTTGATCGGGGACTTTCGACGGGTTCCTTGGAGCCACGGCGGATCATGGACGAGCTGCAGTACAGTATGGGAGATGACCTGCGATCCACCAGTGAGGATACATTTAGCGTGTCCCCGACGTTGAAGCCAAGGGTAAGCCTACTATTGCAAATTGTAAATGCCAAGTTTCTTTCATCATTTCTGCCACCATTTCAGCGTGTTCTAAGTATTGAGAAATGAAACAGTGTGTGTAATTTTTACCAACATGTTTAGTTTATATTACGGCTATACTTAGCGTTTCTAGGCGGCATGCCCGAAATCATCAATAATGCTGGCTACTGCAACTGATATAAGCCTAACCGTCGCGTGGTCTGTCTGTCTGTTTGCACGTCGTACTTTCTATGTGTGTCACACTCGTTCACTCTACTAAAGCTTTTTGGCAGTTCCCACATTTTAGATTCAAAGACTAGAACCCCTGGTCAGAATTCGCATTGCAAATTTTGGCTTGACTGTTACGGATAACGGAACGGTTACTGTAGAGATTCTTTATGGAACTTGACCACGCATTATCCAATGGTACCACCGTACGACTTTTTTTTCACCCAAATAACATGGAAGCTGCAATGCTGCAATGCATATAAATTCAGTTTTTAGCTGTTTGTTAATTCTTATTTACATATACAAATTTATTGCTTATAATTCGTATGTTTGCTATGTGTTGCAGTTTGCAAGAGAAGATTACTTGACGCCAGAAAGGTATCTTTTCTCAGTTTTAATGTCTGGAACTGATTTGTTTTTTTATTGAAATAAATAAACTAAAAATCATAGAAAAAAGACTTTAACGGTAATGTACTCTAACGATTATTTGCCAAAAACTGCTTCTTATTAACTTTGACAATTAACACATTTATTTATTTTAAAGAAATAAGATAACAACCAGTGCAAAAGAGATATAGACTGGATACGGCGCGTAGCCTTAAGTTTCTGAAACGATATATAATCGTAATGATCTTCATCGTCATTATTGCTTTGCTTACCATCGCAATACCACAGCACGTACAGAGTAGGTGATAGGGGCAGGACAACAAAGTGTCAAAGTTTAAGCAAACTGCACGAACAGTTGCCATACACTAAAAATTAAACATAGACAAACGGTGAATTCATGCTGTGTGGTAACATCAATCGCAAAGTAAAACAACACAATTGGGAAGAGTCTTATTGCTGCTAGAAATCATCTTTATTCGCCAGAATGTACTGTGCAAAATGTAGCAGACAAACCGAAAGAAATAAAAACAAGATATCCACGAAAAGAAGCCGCTTATACATTTGCTGTAGGTCGCCTGGAGGTTGTGTGGTCGGCCGTGATGGCGGCGTGGTGAGAGCTCGACCTCCGCAGAACCTACGAGTGATCGTTCCACCGGGCAGTCTGGACGCAGCGACGAGGATGTCGTGTCGACTCATTGCCAAAGAACGTCTTAGACGTCCACCCGACCTGCGCGAAGGGCAGGCCCTCGCCAGTCGTATTGTTGAAGTCACGCCTCCAACGCTCAAGTTCCGCAGGTACCCTCAAAACGTCGCTGTTCCTTTTGGCGTCTGTTACAGCGTCCGGCGCTCGGCGTCTATGCAGCGTCTATGGGCGCCAGTGTAATATACATGTACGTTAAAGTAACACACATACTGTTTATTGCAGTTTTAGTATCGTGTAGTATTTTTAAGTAGGCTAAATGTAGTCCAACAGCTATAACTTGTTCGTTGTACATTTAAAATAAATTAGAGTAGAGGCCTGTGCATTTTATTGTTTAAAATGAATTTAGTTGTAGTCAGATGTCTAGCTCATTTTTTGTGAGGGCCACACATGCAGCTGATTTTTGAAACCCTGTCTGGAATAATTAGACAACTTCTATACTCTATGGGATGGTGTAACACTCTGCTTTAAAACATGCTAAGAATTTTATCTGGCGCAAAATGGTCTTGTGGTATCGTTATCAGATACATGTTGTAATAGGGATGTCAAGTAAGACTGGAAGTGTTCGTAGTTTAACATCTCTGTTGTTTGTTTTTATACTGTACTATTTTGAGAATTAATTGGCTGTTCATGCAACGTCGAGGCTACAGTTTAATATTGTCATTCAACATTATTATTGTTTAGACAATCGTATACAGTAAGATTAAAAATCCGATCTTCTGTTTTTGACTGTGTCACTAGCACAAATTTTGCACAAATTGTGTTGGTTAGAGTTTGGTCAGTGGTTTGGCCGCAATTTTAAGTTAAGTTTCAAGCTTTGAGTGGCCATATTTTGGAAACGGTGAGAGATAGGACCAAGGTTACTATTAATTACTAATAGAAAGTGCCATACGCTCTTTCAGATGAGATGAAAATCATCGACCTTAGATGACCTTCAAGATCACTGACAACCAGTACGGTCGGCTATTTTAGCGACAGCTGGATTTTTTGTTTGTGTTTAATATTGTACTATTCCGCTATTGTGTAGTATTTGATTTGTGCTACATTACACTGTCACGTACGTGAACAGCAACTTTTGACTTGAGTGAGTTGATTTCGTCGCAGCATGCTCTCGTCGCTGGCTGCCGTTGCAGATAATGTTAGTAAACAATTAAGTAAGTAAGTAAATGTGTCGTCGCTGGCGTGCAGACCTGTCGTGGTCGAAGTGCCACATTTCGCTTCTCTGCGTGACGGAGAGCGTGAGATTTCGATCTTGCGAAGTGAAGATGGAACGACGTGGAGACCACATGTTCAGGCAGCCAGTGACTTGCGCCAAGATGTACAGGACGCTATCAAGGCTACTACTGGAGGTTACCTCCTGATAGGATTTTTATCTGTCTAACTTCATACAATTATTAGGCATAGTTATATTATTGAAACCGGCAAGGTATCTAGAATTACTGAGGAAAGAGTTGCGTATGATAATAAAGTTAGTTTTAAATTTTTTTCGTCATATATCTTAAACTGGATGTAGGCCCTTTTCAGTCTGTACTGGTAATTTGATTGCTATGTTATTTCTCTAAAACAAGTAAACGAACTGCGTAGACTGTTGCTGAATAAAGCTGAACAGCTTTTGTTTTAGATAAGCTTACGTCATTTTTCAAGGAACCAATTCGTTGATTTGATGCTAATTTGCATGCATTGTACGGTAATGTGTACTGTGGCTCTTTAGTTCAATATTATTACCAATTTTCAACTACCGGTATATATTTTATATCACATTTTCTTGGTGCGCTAGTGCTGCTGTTGGATGTGTCAGTTAACATGTTGCGTCGCAGTCGGTTTGAGTGACTGCAAGGAACGTGGAACACGTAGACTTCAGTGACCGGCGGTGATGAGGTATTAGGACGCTTTGCCACTTTGACGTTTCGCTCCTAGCCTGGACTAACCAACTGACAAATTGCAGACGCCGAAGAAAACGAAGGGACAACGAAGACAAATGGACGCAGAGGACGACGGGAAAGCTCAATCGTCCCTCTTCGGCGTACGTCCGACTTCGCCGTCCATTCGTCTTCCCCATCTCCGTTTGTCATTTTCCGTCGTCTTTTTCCGTTCGTCCATTTTTGCCGTCGTTCGTACTTTTAGAGAGCGAAAGGAGGTGAAACATCTTGCGAGCGAAATGTCTAGCCTAGTGGCGCAACATCATGAGGCCAAAACGTCCCCCTAATTGGCGGTCGCTGTTTTGGCGTGCAGAGTATGAAAAGGACATCAGTTGGGATCGCGTGACTCACATCATCACTGAGGATCTGCCGTGCTATTTCGCCGTGCTGAGTCGCGTGCATCAGCAGCAGGGATGGCTTGAACCCGGCGCCGCAGTCACAGTCAGCTCTGACGTCGTACCCAATGTCTCTCTCACTGTTCCACCTGGCTCAAACGTCGACGCTGCGCCGCTCACCATGGAGGTTTGTCAGATGCAGATATTCCAAAGGCCGACCAAGGCCACTTTTTGAAGGTCTCTGACTTGATTCTTGTAGTATTAGTTCTGTTCTGGGTCGTTAACCTTGTGATTTGGTTTCAATGACATCTTTTGTTAGATGTGCGTATTGTGTACTTCTAATATACAACGGAACATCTTATTTTCACTTTTATTATTACTAGCAATATTTTTTGCGGTCTGCATATCCGTATTAGTTTCTACTTGACAAAGCTGTTCGATATGATTTTAAAATGAGCTGAAAGAATCATTGGAATTTGTAATTCTGCATAATAATTACGTTTGTGCCAATAATATTGTTGGTGTTTTTCTGTTTCTTTTTACAAGATAAGCAAACGTTTTTTTTGTTCTTATATTTTTATCTAACGACGAAGATTGTGCGTCATTTTTAGCGTGAACTGTCTGCGCAGTAAGTGCACAGAATGTGATGTTAAGTTTTCATGACGTCTGTATAGTGTGACTGCTGAAGCATCGATAAGCTTAATCAGCCAACTAACCAAAACATTATTTATAAGCACCATAAAAAAGTGTCATAGATGTTATTGGGCTTCATAGGCAACCTATCATAGTGCTGTTGAGCGTCACCTGTGATGTGGGAGCACATAGTGTTTTTGTTACCTGCCACCCGACACAGATGAACGCATCCTGCCATAACTTTAGCTACGCAGGCTGTCTAGAGGGAGGAAAAGTTGAGTTATAGCGAGATGGCTTACCTGTTCCAAGACAGTCACCCTCTCAGATACCATCGGTAACTGTGCGTGGCATAGAGCAAAGTTCCTCCGTTGATTGGACAATGACATAGCGTAGCACAGTGTTTTTCCACCTTTTTGCTGCCGCGGAACCCTACACAAGCGTGAAGGTCACTCACGGAACCCCATGCATTGATTTGTGAGTCCAGCGACGTATGCGAAGATGAAGCTACAGGGTGTCTACGGACTCATTTCCCTAGCAGGGCACTGAGGGCAGAGCCGTCATGAGGACGACAAAGCAGACAAAGAGGAAAAATATGAAATTTGACCGTATTAGTAGGCAGCGTATGTTATTGTATTCTAAACGCGACGGGCGAGGCGGTCGTCGACGGCCGCTTAGCCCCGCCACCAGCCAAGAAAATTTATCACGTGGACGCTTTTGGGAAAGACAGGCCTACGAGTCTTTTTAATTTTCCTTAGCTGAGTTTTCAAAGAATTGAATTAACTAAGTAAATGGCCAAACGATTTTGTAACCATAACCCTAATCAATACATTCTTCTCTTTTTCTTCTTCATTTCTGATAATGCCTTGGAGTTAAATAATGTCGTGCATAGGAAGCTTACGTTATAATATAGGCCTAAAATGCAAATATATATGCCAAAATTTTACTAACAACAAAAATGATTCAGCACAGTAAGTCTATGCAAAAAAAGACACGTAGAAACGGATTAAAACAAAAAAAATCCTGAGTATTTCTACGACACTGTCTGGCGTGATTTCGCAAGCCAGTCATTTTTACTGGCTGGCTGCGGAACCCTTGGCAGATGCTCGCGGAACCCTTGGGTTCTGCGGAACCCCGGTTGAAAATCACTGGCGTAGCATATTAACTGCTAGACCACGCCACGCCACCATATGTCGTAAGTCGTAAATCAACTCAGTCATTATTTGTTTGTTGGTGCATAGGTTTTGCCGGTGTCGGAAGAGGTGGTTGCTGAGTCCCTGAGAGCGAAGCCGCCTCTGCCGGTCGTGTGTCCCATTGTATGTCTGCAGCCACCTCAAGGAACCTTCTATGAACCAACCACCATCACCATTCCTTACCTGGCTAAGGACAGAGACAGAGACAAGGAGGCTGCTCCGACTATCCACCTGATGGCTGGAACTACTGGTATTCACAGCCTCTTTATCAGCACTGCACTGTGCAATTGTGCTAGCGATTTCCATACAAATGATTTAGTCAAGCACTTTGCACAGCATAGAAATATTTAATTGGTTTGTCTAATGACCGTGCCATCTACCGACTGGAGGCGTGCTCGAGGTCGACCTCCCACCACCTGGATTCAACTGATCTGCCGGGACATGGTGTCACCAGGGGGCGATGCGTGACATCCGAGTTCGGTTATTCTAAATATTATCGTTCAGCCTACGATCGCCTAAGTCGAATACAAGAACACGACACGTTAAATAGCAAGTTTATGTATACGTAAAACCCGACAGATGAGTAGACAGACGATCAAATATCAAACGACAAGAAAACGCAATAATAAATATCAGCAATGTTCAAACGTCCAACTATTTAATTTAACGTTTACATATAATAATATGGCAAAAAGAGTCTAAAAGTTTAACACATAATAATACAGGGGTCTACCC
>Ga0209367_1008638_pt1 | contig 13906 bp, 11 predicted proteins | sample WorMetLIZISLAND2_FD_187412 | JGI IMG/M metagenome (GOLD analysis project Ga0209367, IMG submission 187412) | Marine gutless worms symbiont microbial communities from Max Planck institute for Marine Microbiology, Germany - Olavius geniculatus... ... | reverse complement strand
GAGTGAGTAGTGTTGAGAGAAGAGTTATTTATTTTAGCAAGTTGTTGTTTAAGCCCAATGAGAAGAAATTCAGTCTTGGAGGAGTTGAGAGTTAGTAGGTTAGCTAGGTAAGTTTCAAATTGACGACATATGCTACATTTGAAAGTAAGTGTGTTCCATTGGCCGGCGGAATTGCAGAAAAACGTGAAATCGTCACAATGAGACGCAGTGTCAGTCGAACAGAAACGTCTTTAGTAGTCGCTTCAACTGTTCAAGAGTCAAAACTGTTTTGCTGCAGATATATTTCACAGCCGGACACGGGCGGTCTTGCGCTGCTACACTACAGTGAAATAATTTTGCAAATTTGCAAATTTTATCGTTCGTCGCGTTTGTAGCATTCAGAGCAGATGCTTATATAATTATTACACTTTAAAATATGTAATAATGTCTTGAATTTTGTTCTGTAATCATTATTTTGTTACGGTGAAGGCATTATTTAGGTTTTTTTGGCGCGAATTAACAAAAATCTGGGTTCACTGAAGAAACCAGAGTGGTCACAGGTAAACAGTGACTGTACTACTTCCGGTTTACTGGTCGGGGTCACTCGTGTTGATTTCGTGATAAAAAACGTGACGAAGATTGCGTTTGTTCTAGGACAGACACCATGCCACGGTGGGTTGTCAAGTTGCTGGCGTTGTTCGGCACGTTTCTGTTGCCATTGATATGCACGCTCCTGCCGTACAAGGTTTCCGGCTACATCGCCAACAAAGGCGCGTCCGGCAAACTGCTGTTGAGTTACCTTATGTGTCTCGGCGGTGGAATATTTTTCGGCACATACCTGCTCCATATGGGTCCCGAGGTGCAGACGATTCTGAAGGAGGCGCTGTTGGATCCGTACGAGATAACGTACCCGGTGGTGGAGCTCATAGTTGGCGTCGGTTTCTTCATCGTGTTGTTCAGTGAGAAGTTGGTTCTGCGCTGGAACAAGAGACGTCTGCGGCGTAAGCACAGTCAGTCACATCATCGGCCGTCGATCTCACCGATGAGTTCAATATACGTTAACGGCGCCGAATCCAACCACGTCAAATGTCAACATCTGCTGTCCGGAGAGATGGGTCCCGACTGCAAAGATGGAAAGCAGTGCCATGGTGGAGGCGAGAAAATGTGAGCGAACAACTTTCTGTACTTTAACTGCTTTATTTCTGTCAGATTTATTCATTTATTACAATATTTTTATTCATGGCAGGTATTCATTTTATGCACTGGCTTGCTGACTGGTGGTCAGTTACTGACCAATTGTGTCAGTCATAGGCTTTATTTCGGACCCTCTCTTTAATGCTAAACCTAAATATCTCTTACTGTAGTCATAGTGTTCTAACTGTTATAAGAACTGTGTATTTTGTTGTTGAAAATATTGTTATATTGTAGGATTATGTGTTATCAGTTTATCTAGATAATTATTATATTTTGCTGGTACTGTTGTGTCGATGTTAGGAATGGTCATGATGAAGTCGTAGCTGGACAGGAAGAGCAACAGAATGCCATCGACAACAATAAATTACAATCAGCACAAGCTGATGCCAGTTCACATCTGCTGACGCAGTCAGCTGCTGCTGATGACGTTTTTGATCATCCCGCCAGTGCCACAGCCTCTGACTGCCTCACATCCGGCACCAGTGAACACTGCCCGGATGCTGCCAAACAACAGCATCAAGCATTTCAGAAAGATCGGCAGACAATGGCAAAGATGAACGTCGAAGACCCAGACATCGAGTTGCACAGTGGCGGACATCATCATGCCACTCGTTCTCTTGTCCTGATACTTGCCCTGTCTCTGCACCGTATCTTTGAAGGCATGAGCATTGGCCTGCAGCAGACAGTCGCCAGTGTCGCCAGCCTGTTTGGTGCAGTCATGTGCCACGAGACGGTGATTGGCTTTAGTCTCGGGCTTCAGTTCTTGCGTTCCGGCTTCGCACTTCGACGTCTTCTCATCACATCGTTCGTTTGCTCGGTGATTATGCCACTCGGCGTTCTTATTGGACTTGTAATGACTGAGATTGAGTCCACCGATAGTAATGTAGACATTGCCAACGGTATTTTGCAGGCAGTTGCGATGGGCACTTTCATCTATGTCACATTCTTTGAGATTCTTCAGGAAGAAATTGATGCTGCAGACACAAGTCTGGGTAAGATTGTGTGCATAGCGGCTGGGTTTGCTCTCATGGCTTTGCTCAATTTAGTACCTGAAGGCCCCATTGTCACCAGCAATCCTAGGCATATGACCACAGCAGGTACAGTTGCACCATCGCTTAATGCTACATTAATGGCCTAACAAGCGATTAATCAATCATTTAATACAAGTTATGTCAGTAATGAATGGTGTTCACAGTGGATTGACACACAACTTTGATAATGTAATTGCAGTACTACTCGCTTATAGTGAAATGTGATAGAGTAGTAATTGCTGAGCTAGTTTAGCTAGAATGTCGTTTAACTGCTTTATCTGTACTCAGTCTTGTAGGCATATAACTATGACTGAAACAAATTCACTATTCATTTCTTGGTTGTAAAATGAGGCATTATTCATATAAACGCGTGACATGTGAGAATCATTATTTTCATTGATTTTGTACTACTTTGGTTTTGTTTGTGACAATGATATAGGTAACTGATATTGTGTGTCATTTACACAGCATGCAATGCAGTATTCTGTGCAATGTAAACAATGTGTTGATGTCATTTTGATCTCTTGACCTTCAATCATTTTAACGCCTATCATTGTGAGTGAGATTATTACAGGCTCACTAATTCCAAAGTTCATCATGTGGCTGCCCGTAAACTGCTGTCATGCTGTGGCATTTATTGAAATGTGGGATGTGTTAACATTGTAGCTTTGACCGGACTTTTTATCTCCATGTGTCATAATTGTTGCTTTATAGCGACTACATTGCCAACAAGTATGAAGGTTATTCATCATTTATGGTGTGTAGGCATTCATATGGTTTAGTGACTGTGACTTATGACTTTCTCTTGTACATTATTTATATTGCTTATCTTATGTTGCTTTTCATGCTGCCTAATTTGGCTGCACAGATGAAATTCATCCGGTTTGTCATTGGTAACTTATTTTTTTGCCATTACATGTATGATACATGTATGATTACATGCATGTATCGGCCTCAAAATTTGTTCTGTTTTGAGCTTCGCAGATTATTTATTTTTGAAAAAACAAAGACAGTTGTGTTGCTGTGTACTTACTAGACTGGGGAAAGAGGAGGTGCCAGTTATGTAATGGACAATAATTATGATAGTAATTTCTAACTAGGCCAATACAGTGATTTCAGCCTGGAGATACTGTCTCTATTGTAGTATATTGTATTGTCTGTAGTAGAGATTTCACGTGTTCAGTTATGACTGGCCAAGAGTCGTCAGCAGTGTCTGGCACTTTGACTGTGATATTCTTTTCTTTGTTATTTTGATATGCCATAATACAGTTGTTGTTGTGGTTAGATAGTTAAGCTAGGCAGAATCTTTTTTTAGTTTTTATACGCATTGTCACCAGCAGTGACTGGTACTTTGTGCTGTGATATTTTGGGTTGCCAACAACTATGTATTGAACTGATGACAGCTGTTTCACTTGCTGACCATGTGCATGATCCATCCAGAGCTGTTCAATTGCTGTTTGATTTACCCATTGTTTCGAACAGTTAACATGTTAAACATTGTATCATACTGACTTTGTAGTATTTTGCTCTGCCTTCCTACTTGTACTGCCACTTTACTGTACTTTGACCAAGGTTCCCATGCCTCCTGGAAAGTCCTGGAATTTTTTCTTGAAAATTCCAGAACTTGGAAAGTCGTGGAAAATCACTTTGGTCCTGTAAAGTCCTGGAAAATATCTTTCGAAATCACACATTTTTTCATAGGCTCAAATGAAAACATATTTTTTTCTGCGAGCGATTACTTGTAATCTCCTACTTTTGGATTTGTGATACCAGTATGTTGTACTTAAACATTCGTTGGTTACGGAAAGATCCTGAAAAATTTTTCATGAGGGTCCTGGAAAGTCTTAGAAAATTCCTGGATTTTTTGTCGGTAAAAGAGTGGGAACCCTGTTTTACATTGCCAAAAAGACGCCAGAAACTGGCAGAACTATTTGTCAAAGCAAAAGCTGTTTACCCATGTGTGTATGCTTGTTAATTGCTTGCTTTTTCAGCGTGTTCATTGACTGTTGGCAAAATCGACTAGCTTCACACAAGTTGCTAGGGAGATGTAGTCCCAGCAGTGACTTAAGCGTAGAAATCATGGTTGCAGCAGATAACGATTGCATCCAATACACAGAAGATAACATGTTGAAACTGTGATTGAAATAATTATTGGCTACATAAAGATGATGAAAAAAATTTGCTGTTGGACAGCTCTCTTTCTGATATGCAGAAAATGTTTGCAGAATCAGAATTATCTGATGCAAAATACCACCATGCTTCTGTGGTCATAATTATTTGTAGTAATTAGTGATGGTAGTTGTTTTACAAGACATGTAATATTTTAATGTTCACAGTATTTTTATGTTAGTTAATAACCATATAAGCATTTTCTGGCGTAGTAATGTCACATAGAACAGCTGATAGAATTACATTTGAATCTGAAATTTAATAAGGCAATATTACTATAAAACTGACATGAACTGGTCATATTTGTGTACGTGGTTAGGTGACTTACTTACCAAGAAATAACATCTTTTATAACTCTTTCTATGTAATGCTACCGGTGAAGTTGCCCCAGTTTTAATTAAATTATTTCTACTAAAGTATCATTATCATTTGTTGATAAATACATGTACAGAATGGTGAGACTTGTTTGCAGTGAAGTTTAGTTGTTGGTAATGTGTGACATGTCCTGGAACTCGAGTTTGTTGTTGTTAGTTGTATGTCTGTTGCAGTAGTAAAGTTTTTTTAGCAGATACTATTTACAGGCCTCCTGGTTGTCTTGAAATTTCTGAAATTTGAAGCTTTTACTTATGCTTCATGAAATGAGCAGATTTGTCTTGAAAATCTTGACTATTTTGATGAATTAAAAAGTTTTTTTCACCACCATCGAAATAATGACATATGTGAACTTGTAGTATGCCATATTTTCTGACCTTGCAGTAATGCCACTTTTATGAATTTGTTTTTTTATACACTATGGTACTTGCTGGATTGACTAATTGGAAAATGTCCCAAAGTTCGAAAGTTAGTGTCATGTAAAGAGTTTTTTTCAGTGGGAGGCCTAGAAGCTTGGTAGCAATTGTCTTTTCACATCCATTGCGCAGATCCTGTCAGCAGGGGCCAATGTGTTCCATTGATTGAAATATTTATCGATGTTTCATCGGTATTTTGCCATGTATGTAGTATTTACATGTATCAGCATCACTATGTCAGTACCATACCAACGTGTTAAGGGGATGTCAGACGATCAACAAAGTTGGCCCATTTTGTCTGCCAGTGAAGTTGGCCAACAAAAATCTGTCATGTCATGCAAAAAATCGACCGATTTGGTTGTCTGATGAAGTCAACCGATTTTATCGTGCAAGCCGGAATGTGTTTTAATCTTGACGAGAAAATCAGCTGGCTTTGTGTATATCGGACAACAAATTTTGTTTGTGTTGCCATGGTGATTGTTTACAACGGAAGATGAGTATTTGTTTTAGTTATTTTTCAGTCCATGATGCATATTTTCGTTCAGTGGATGCAGAAAAATAATTCTGATAAAATAATTGCTGTTGTGTATTTGTGAAGCTGATGTCGTATAAAATTGCAAGTGATTTTTTTTGGCCGTGCATTGTGGTTGAACAATTTTATCGACAGATTTTCTTGGTCAACCAGACACACCCACAAAAGTCGGCAAACATCAGTCGTCCGACATCCCCTTTACTGTACGCTGAGTGGTGTACAGCCCGATGCTTTATGCTTTTCTGACATGATATGCATTGCAATCAGCAGTGGCGTCATTTCAGTAAATCATTGCAGGAATGGCGGGTCTTAGTAATCTTTGGGGGTCTATATAGTGTATTGTTCGTGCAGCAGTACCACTGTTTTAAAGATATGATTTACAGGGGAAAAATCAAGTTATAAATCTTTGAGGGTTTGTAGATCCCCCAACCTCTCCTAAATGACACCCCTAGCAATCAGTGATGCAGTCAAAAGAGTCTTCTTACTCCGAGCCAAAGTCCAGTGTCCTTACAAGTCCGAATCCGATCTTGTCAGTGAGTGAGTGAGTAGGGTTTAACGTCCCACTCGACACAGTATAGGTCATTCTGGGGATGGCCTTTTCAGTCTAAATTGCACATACACATAATAACAGAACAAAAGTTTAACCTTTACAGAAAGTTTAACCTTTATAAAACACAAAAACAACCTGAACCCAAAATTGTAAGAACTGCTAATTATGATTGTGCACATATATTGACAATGGCAGTTCTAATAATCTTCCCTGTTATGCTCCAGACAGTCATCAGTCTCACAATACTATCTGTTGGAGGACACGTGGTCCGATCTTGTCAAGTCTGAGTGCAGTGAGTTTGACCAGAGACTGTGTTTTAAATCATACCTAACATGCATGGGTCTATGTAATTGTTAGAACTTAGGAGTTCACTAACATTTGTCTGTCTCTGTTATGTTTTTACAAATCATTTTTGCAATACGTAAATTAGTCGGGCGCTACCGGGTATTGCTTCAAAGTTATTCAGCACCCATCCGAGGTTCAATGGGTTCAGTCTAGGCCTGGGGGTCCAAATTTTTTTCCAGACGAGTCCATGTACTATATCACTGATTGCATATGGGCTTGTTGTACTGTCTGTTAGGCCTACACTGTTGCTGTTCTGTCAGTGCAGCTGGGGCATACATGTATTTAGAAATTTGAAAGCAAGGGTATACATTAGTGTTCAAACATTACGTGTGCATTTGGCCCATAGTGCATCATAAGGTACAAAGTTTTGATGAATTTTAGTCTAAATTCTGTCTAAAAGTTTTAGACAAAAATTTTATTTATATATTGCACACTGCACAGCACAGTGGAGTGGTAGGCACAAGCTCGCTTCGAAATATGCCCCTACTGCTCAGTGTAAGATCATGTACGCTAGATTCTGATATTCACCTTTGTTTGCTTTACTTTGTAGAATATGTTCATGGATTATGTTTACAGCACTCTTGCTAATAATGTCATCAACAGTGTTTGATAGGGGCATAAGGTGCTAACAGTTCGTGTATGCATGCATTTTGTTTAACAAATTTATTGTATATTGTCAATAAACTGTTTTAAAACATGTTATTGGACGTTGACAGATCGAGAAAGTCTTGTTAGTGAAAATGAATGTTTTTTTAAAATAATAAACAAGTGCCAGAGTAATTTGATAAAAAGTGGAATCATGCTGGCAAGTTTACCCATTTGCTAGGTGGCTGCATAAGATAGACTGTTTCGCTTCATTTTGCAATTGCATGTGTTATTTGACTCCACAAGTGTGACAGATGACAGTCAGACAGACAACACTACAGATATATGTGTGGCAGTAGGCGGAATTGCTTGCACTGCTGGAGTGATTTTGCCTAATAATGATTAATGCTACTAATTGCGTTGCTGTTACACAGCTAACAAATATGATGTGCAAAATTTGCAGACGGAAGAATAACGTGACGTTTTGTGCTTCGTAACCATGTACGAAGTGATTGTCAGAACTTTGCTCATCTGATATATCATGTAAGACAGACACGTACTTATTTTAAGTCTGACATAATGATGATCTTAGCGCAATTAAGCTTTCTAGACTTCACTATATACCTACAATTATTTTAACACAAAGAGAAAAAAATCTTGACATCTTGCTAGTTACATTTCAAAAGTTACAGCGTTCAGGCTGATAATTTGTGAGAAATTTATCACGGTCTGGGGTACAATAAGTAAATGTAAATGGACTTTTGTACCGATACTTGTCGTGGAGTCGACCGTTGAATACAGAGATTGAAAAGGAGGGATCTGTAGATGAAAAGTAAAGGAACAGCACCATGGGCACAGTCATCTGTACACAAGTAGGCCAATTTAGAAAATACATTTTTGCTTTCATACGACGATAGATTACCATCATAAGATAACGTCATCTAGGCAAATAAATGAAACAATTACGATCAAGCTAGTAGGTACACAACTACACAAAGAGTAAAGACGACAGGATTGCAATTTTCGAACGACATTCGTGTTACGTTACCTTACCTCACTGTACGTTATGTTAAGAACAAGTGCGAGCAGATGGCAGCACTTTAGATTTGTTTACATTTGTCGTATGTTGCTCGCTGTTATGTAAGATTTTTATCTGATTTCAGATGCGTTGTCGAAATGTCTACAACACAAGACAGTTTTAAACAACGCCGCAGTGTTGGTGTGTAATTGTCTTTGAGTTGTCACCGTAATGTTGTGGTTTTACGTCAATGCGTACAGTATCCTTCTACTCCAAATCTAACCGTAATCCACGTTATGTCGGGCTAGTGTGAAGTTTATGAGACCAATAAAAAGGCAATGATTATATTTACCGTCTATATGCAGTCACAAAGTGTTATTTACTTAGCGCAAATCACACACGATCAGATGGCATACTTTTAATCAACTCTTTTGGCAGCACTAGGCAGAATAAATAGTGCAGTTTAGCGTTTGACCTATTGGCAATAATCAACCCCGTGATCAACTGAATGATGCGTACGTTTAATAACTTTTGGGTCACTTGGGGATAATCGGATGGCTTGGGTGGTAGCTGATATTCAGTTTTGATTAATGTCAATCTTTACTACGACAAACCACCGGCCGAGAAACCAACCATGGTGTACGTCCTTAGGTGATGTAGGCCTAATGCCAGCCAAGATGTCATCCAATCCACTTCAGAAGTTCGGACCGTACGCAGGCATGAAAGTTAACCGCGACTTTACTGGACAGAAACCATGCATGCTATAGAGTGCACGTCTGTAACATTTTCCGAGCCACATTGGACCGTGTGTGCGCACGGTCAATAACGCCATGCATAAAAAGGAGTTGGGTCATCTCTCCAGACACCTTTAAGATGACCCCTTGATGGCGGTTGTTGGTATGACAACTGAGCGCGGTGCATGGCAGAGGTTAAGGTACAATATTGTTGGCATCAACCGACATCGTGAACAATCAAGCGAGCGCACATATCCAGATGTCTTGAGCATTGTTGGATAAGCGTTGATCCGATCCGGTGTCATGGGCTCAGCTTACTGCTGGGCTGAGTTTACCACAGAGTAGGCCTACTGCTGCGCATGCACGACCTACTTACATGTCAAGTATGCAAACGTGGCCCACGTAAGGTGGGCTCAGCTTGCCAAGCGGGCTGACTTTACCACAAGATGAAAAAAATATTATCCATGTTATCAATCCACCATAAACTCTAGGGTCCAGATTAGTTTTCTTTTATTAGTCCGCCCGAAAACGATAGTTTTCAGAAGGACTTCTGTTTTACGCATGATGTTTTTTTTCTTTCATCACGAGATCTCCGAGATGCGTGGGCCGACCAGCGCGAAATTTTGCATGATGGTCAGTACTAGGCTGAATTTTATAATGCCGGTCCAAAATTTTGGGGGGCGCACCCCAAAAAAATTTCGGGGGCGAAAAACATGCAAAATTTGGCCCGATTTCGGATGACTTCGAAGTTCGGCGGCGAATATCTCCGAAACGGATGAAGATATTCAAATTCGGATAGTCATTCCGCGTATGGCGATTCCTCCTGCGTTAGGCAAAACAAGTACGGTGAAGTTTGGTCCAGTGACCTTGGAGATTTAGATGTTGAATCGTACCCCCCTAAAGCGCATTTTTCGGAAGACCATATTTCGGCCCCTAGGGGGTGCTGCGCCCCCAAATTTTTACACGTGCTAGAGAATCACCAAGTCTTACTAGTGCACCCTCCACCAGGGACGGGGGCCCCCCTTACAACTTTTTTCAAAGGGTGGTCAAAAATTGCCTTAAAATGTAGCGTATTAGACGAAGGATCTTTGGAGCCAAAGGGAGTAGCTTCATGAGACTTTGCCTCGTGACGTGCTGCTAGATGGGGGTGATAACGCAGGTACAACTTTTGGGGGCAGCGCCCCCTTAAAATTTTGGAGTGCAAAAAACACGCAAAATTTAGTACGTTTAACGACAACTTTCGACTTTGAGCACAAATATCTCTGAACTGCATAGGAATATCGACAAGCGGTAAACGGCGTTATCAAATACAGTTAATTTCGCGTTGAATAAAAAAAATTGTGTGAACTTCAGTCCACTAACATCAGAGATTACGCGGCTAATGTTTACCCACCAAAATCAAATTTTTCGGAAGGCCATATTTCGGCCCCTAGGGGGTGCTGCGCTCCCAAATTTTTACAGGCGCTAGAGAATGACCAATTTTTAGTAGCGCACCCCCCACCTGGGACGGGGGCTCCCCTTACAACTTTTTTCAAAGGGGGGTCAAAAATTGGCTTAAAATGGAATAAATGAGCCATTATAACTTTGGAGTTATGGGGTGTAGCCTGACGAAACTTTGGCACTTGACGTGTCTCTAAGTGGGGGTGTTAACGCAAGTACAACTTTTGGGGGCACTGCCCCCCCTTAAAATTTGGGAGGGCAAAAAACGTGCAAAAATTGGTGCGATTTTTGACAACTTTCGAGTTTGAGCGCGAATATCTCTGGAACCAATGAAGATAGCGGCAATATGTAAACGGCGTTGATGAAAGCGATCTTTTGGGCGTTGAACAAAAAAAAATTGTGAAATTCGGTCCACAACAAACAAAGTTATAGGCGCTCATGTTGACCTACCCTAAGTTGACAATGCGCGTTCGGCGTATGCCGATGCATTTGAGTTCGGGCCACGTGACTTTGATGCCGGGGAAATTCCCCCCCTCTAATTTTCCCCAATCGGACTTAGGGCGCCGGGCGGACTCACGTTGGGCTTTGCCCCAAACATCTAGTTTGTTAGAAAAAGCAATTTAATTAGTCAAATTTTTGAGCCATGGTCGCCGCCATTCTTGACGCCCACGCTTTTGGCGGCCAAATGTCGCAACTACCAGGTATTTGCAGTGTGACATCATCTCAGGACAACAATTTTTATTACTGCGCAATTAACTCCGGTTGATATTTCGCAGTCCACACGGAACTTAGGCCTACCTTCAATCCTGTGTCGAAGCAGTCGTCCGCGAAATGCTCAGAGCACAGTATGTGGTGTTCCGTCAGCATAAAAACTTTTATTCTCGTGTTAATTAACCACTGCTTTAGCAGTGCTGGATTCTTCAACGGGAACCTGTGGAAACTCAGCTTACGCTCCGACTCTGATTGGCCAACTGACCGATTATTACAACCGACAGCTGCACAAAGACCCGACATTGTGATTCTTAATACTTATTACTCTATAAATAACTTTCAAAAAGTAACAACTATGCTAATGAATTTGCACCACTCGAAAACAAATATGCACAACACAATATACAGATAAGCAGCCATGTCCTGAGATGACGTCATCAGGCCACGCGTCACGCTTCGCGTAGACCGGCCGCAAGGTGGCACAAACATCGTTTTTCACGAATATGGTGGCGACCATGGCTCAAAAATTTGACTAATTAAATTGCTTTTTTTAACAAATAAAGCACTTTAGCATTCAGCCGGCCATACCAACGTAACTAGCACTGCAGCATCATATATCTGAATATTGTTTTTGGTGCTATTCCTCCTTTAAAGGATTCTGTGATTCTTGTTGTTGTTACCTCAGAAAATGAAGTGAACATTTTCACCTGCAAAGTTACTAGTTCAGCACACTGTATAACACCTAGGCAGATTGTGACAAAATGGGCGTGTTTCATGGGCGTTTTAATTCATCATGTCAGAGATTGTTCTGATTCTGTGTGATATAGCAATGCATCAATGCATTTCAGTTTGGCATCTGTTTCTGTTGACAGATGAGGATTTTGCTGGCTGTGGTCGTTGTTGTGATTCTGACCATTATAATCGGTTAGTCGTTCATGTATCTATCATTCTGTTGTTACATTGACTTCTTCGACTTAACATAGTAATAACTAATTAAGAACATCATTAAGTGCTTTTGTCAAGATCATTAGCAAGTGAGTCAGTAAGAAAACTTAAAAGGTGCGGATGTAACAGTTAGCAACAATGCTGGTCGTGGTCTTGATTTTGGCGCAATTCGCTCCTGAAATGTGTCTCGCAGCCCAAAATCGCCAAAAATCTGTAAAAACCCCTATTTTAATGTTCAAGGTCATCCAAGGTCATTGCTCTCGGTGCCAATCAAAAGCCCATGTATGACTTACTGTTAGTGATTAATAGTAACCTAGGCCCTGTCTCGCACCATTTCTGAGATACAGCGACTTTGGCCAAAAATTGCAAATTTTCCCTACCGCCTCATTTAACACCCTTGTTTAGGGTGACCCCTTTTGAATTTATGGAAAAGCTTTACGGATCGTGAAACTAAAGTCTTCCAGGCAGCTGATGCCTGATGGTAAAAATTTGATGATCCTAGCATGCACCGTTTTTGACTGATCCACCCGTGTGACAGACGGACAGACAGACAGACAGAATTGTGATGGCTAAGAGGCGCTATGACAGTTCCTGCTTTCGTGCATAAAAAGTAAAGGATGCTGCCACAACTGTGTGCCAAGTTTGCTTGTGCGGACTGGCCTGGCCTAGTGTGGGATAACTCTGGAAAACAAGCCACCTGGACAAAAACCCAAGTATACATGTAATCATAACTATTTGAGAACCAGTTTTCAAACCTTAGGCTTGTTTCGTGCACAAAGTGTCATTCAGTTATGTTGCTAATAGAAAGTAAATGTATTATGACTATTAATTAATACTGCTGTGTTTTGTATAGTGCCTATTATTATCCAGCAGACAAAGGAGAGCTAACAGCTAGGACTACTGGATCTGCAGACTGTCTGTCGACATGTTGTTATCTTCCATATTGGACTTGCTGTTACTAATGTCACAGTGTACGGTAATTTTGTTTGGGACATATGTGCATATATTAATATATATTCGTGTGATGACCGAGTTATTGGCACACTTGCGCACAGGGATTATGTGTATATTATATGTCGTGATGTTGTCTGTGAAGGAAGTTGTTTAATTGTAGTATTTTGTGTATTATGAATACTATCAATTCTTCTGTGTATAACATTATCATTAGATGATGCCAAGCAATGCATCTGCTGTCGGTGGCTCTTGATTGCATTTATACACTAGATAAACATATGTTTATTTTTACTGAATACAGTTTAGTACAGATGTTTTTAAGTTTGTCCAAATTTTTGATTTTATATTGTTTTTGTTGCAGCTAGCGTATAAGGTGAAGTAAACACTTTTGATGAAGTAGCTAATTACAGTTGAATCATTATTAGGTAAATTCGTGATGATTACCTGCCCATGCAAGCACACTACATCAACTAAAACTATGAAGTGCATATTCAGTAGACTGATGTTAACTGCTTAACATGTCATGAAAAAGTTAGAATCAGTCAATATTTCATATTTAGTTCAGTTAGCTCAAGAACCTGCTAGCGTACTTTATGACTCAGTGTATAAATGACAAAAATAACAAGAACAAAAAACGTGATAAATACGTGTAGGTAAGACCCCTATTACAACTGCAATAAAAAATGCAACATGCAACGTCTTGCAACTGCAAGAAAAGATATTACGTCTGCAATAAAACTTTGCAACAAGCGCTGCAATAAGTTGCACAACGTTGCAGACCTCATTAGCATAATATTGTGCGCACACAATTTTATTCATGATGTTGCAAGTTGCAGCCAATCACAGCGTAGCGTCCGACCTGCCCACGGCTGCTGACTCACGCCTGCGTGGCTGTCTAACAGTCGCCGCGCAGCTTTTGAATTTCTATAGC
>Ga0209367_1008637_pt1 | contig 13908 bp, 12 predicted proteins | sample WorMetLIZISLAND2_FD_187412 | JGI IMG/M metagenome (GOLD analysis project Ga0209367, IMG submission 187412) | Marine gutless worms symbiont microbial communities from Max Planck institute for Marine Microbiology, Germany - Olavius geniculatus... ... | reverse complement strand
AGCCGATGGTGAAAATTTGGAGATCCTAGCTTGGACCGTTTTTGCCTGATCCACCCGTGTGACAGACAGACAGACAGACGGACGGAGAAACAGACAGACGGACAGAATTGCGATAGCTAAGACGTGCTGAAAGCATAGCTGCTTTCGCGCGTAAAAAGCTTTACAGTTCCTGAAACTAGAGTCTTCCGCGCAGCCGAGGGTTAAGATTTGGTGATCCTAGTTTGCACCATTTGTGACTGATCCACCCATGTGATGAATGGAGAGATGGACGAACGGACAGAATTGTGATGGCTAAGATGCGCTAAAGCAGTGTTGTTTCTTTCATGCATAAAAATCAATCAACCAACATTCAACAGATCTGTAAATGTAGGAAGTTTCCCTCTTCAAAAAAAGTTCTCCTGAAGATAAAGATTCTTACGAGTAAGCTATGTGTCATCAAAAAGCAGTCTTAAAGAGTGATTTGAAACAATGTCTATCAATGCCACCAATAGATTGATGCATTTCAGTTCAAATGAAAAGGTATATAACCTTTGGCACTGATATATTTGCTATGCTACACAACAAGACATTACTAGACAGCTTACCAGATAGCACTATACTAGCTGGCCTACTGAGATCTAACACCTTGACAATAACTGATACATAAATAATCACTTATCACAATTTGTCAAATTCTGACAATTTCTACTCCAGTCGTGGTAATGTAATTGCACAAACATCAGTTTCGCAAATATATGTACCCCGGTACTGTACTTACAAAAAAAGCACAGGCATTTCTATATACTGCAAGCATTACGTAAAAAAAATGTTTACCACAAAAATGTCTACATTTCCACGGTCTGTTTCACTGCATACTTAAAACTGAAAAACTACAACACATAGCAAATGTCCAACCTTGAACGCTTCCGAGAATTCGTCTTGGCTATTTATAGGTATGACATCATCGTCGTCGTCCCAATATAGAACCACTATGTCCTCACAGTCTGTATACACTTTCATCTACCATCACAGCACACACAATCATTTAATGGTTAAAGCTAACTCATAGCTACGGTACAGAACATCACCTGCCATATGAGATCACACATATGCGCCAACCGACGCAAGTAAACATGCCCTACCTTAACCTCAGTCAGGCCGGCTGGCACTCAATTTACCTACCCTGGAGAAACAGAAGGCAGAGAGTTAACCATAATGTTGGAACTTATATTAGCTACCAAAATATTTTACCTGTCCGCAGACAGTCACCCATCTAATTAGTAACCACTTGATAGTGACCCGACCGAAAGTCAAACCCATAACCTCTCAATCTTAAGTCTAACGTTCTAGTCATTACACCACCAAGTCTCATTCGCTTACAGTCAATGCAAATGATAATACAGCGCAATACAAGTTACAACTATACTGGAGACCTGTGTCTTAGAAAGAAACGATTTGCAAGCAAAAATTTCAGAAAAAAATCTCTGTATAATGAAGCTGCATCTTGTCAGCCATTTAGAGATCCCACAGACTTCACACTAGCAAATAAGTCTTGCTCGTAAATCAGGATCATCATGATAAAACATTTCGAACACCTAACCAACCTTCTGCTGTGCTATGTCACGGCGCCAGCACCGTCACACATCAGTCAAACGTTACCGCCCACCTAAGTGAGATGAAGAGAGAAGATAAAAATACTCTACTGCACAAGATTATGAGTAATTTCCCCCTGATTACGCAGCAGAAAATAAACAGCAAACAGACCAACCATTAGGTCGAAGTTTTCCCACGAAATGTCGGATGGCACTACGTGCACACTGTTCGACAGCGAGCCCATTTCGTTCTCCCTCTCAAATTTCACGTTCAAGATAATTCCATCCATCGCCAGTTGCTTGATATTATTCTTAAAACACGCAAAAAGCTACCACACAGAAAACGTCGCCATCATTCATTGAAATGTCTACAAACCGCAGCGCGCAGCATGTACTTCTTTCAAAACAAATTAGTTCTAACGTCTAGAAGAATATACTTATTGAAGTTCATTTTAATTACTGGTTTTAATATTTATAAAATACTAATACAGTGCAGTAAATGCGTATCACCTATACACCATTTTTGTTTGGTTCGGAATCTATATCGTAATAATTTATTTCGTCATGGGTGAAGTAATACCATTGCTACTAAAAATAGATAACGAACTATTTTGTTGACCGTGAAAGTTTATGTTCAAGTTCAAGATTGACTGCTGTTACTTATTTTATTTACAGAAGAGGCACGACAGCTTTTGTTTACATTTTGTGCCGAGGTTTCAGTGTAGAAATTTGTTTTAACTCATACAGAAATGTTTAGAGAATCTTTTTGGGTACGATCACGGAAGAATTATAAACTAATTACGTTCGTTTTCGTGTAATGAATGCTGCCGCAAAAACCTCCCGTTTCACTCTATTGTAGTCTACTTTTAAGGCCTACCTGTAGTAGTTTACCTAATCAGGTAGTCTGGAACATTTAACTGTATGGTGATACAGAACGTGCATACGTGACATTAGTTTCTAGGACAGACAAGTTGGTTTGTTAGCGTGTTTTCCTAGCTGGATTTGTCTGTCAATGGCATGAGGTGCTGCACTAAATAGATTTGTGTTTCATTTTACAGAAATTTTTATGCTAATTATGCATTTAATTTTTTTACAGTACATGATACTTTTGTATTTGTGTTCTAAGCAATATCTGTGAATTTGCATTTTTAGCAACACAACGATTTGTATAAATTGTTGGAATCACAGATAGTCAGTGCATTGCAGTCAATTTAATTTAACTAATGATGCTTTGAGTGTGCGACTGAAATTTCTGCTGCTGTAGGGTGCTACTGGATTTGAGGAGCTGCGTAAACATGTTCGACAGGGTGCAGAAATGTGCAAAGATGTCTGTGCCATACTTCAGGAAAGGTGAAAAATGGTAGTGGTTGTTAATTGTGACTATGTGTTAATTTCTCATAGGTAGGCTACATGTGGTAGACCAAACTGACTAAGTAATTGTAGTCTCTTTAAATGTCACAGAATGGCAGTTTTAATTAAATATTTTCTATGTTAATTTGCTTATTATTATTTCTGCCAAAGAAGGAGGCTATGTGACAGGTTATACATGTGAATTATGGCTTATTCGCCCCTTTCCGTTTCGCTTCCTGGTTCTTTCCCCCCTGGCTCTTTTGCCTTCTGGCTTGTTTGCCGCATGGCTGATTCACCTCCTCGGCTTGGACAATTCGCTCCCATTGAGTAATATATTGGTCTAATGTAGACAGATATTTTCCGTTTTGTTTTTGTTGACAGAACGACAGCAACTACAGTGAATTGTCACTCAGCTGATTAGTAGGCCTAATTAGTGTATTCATATTTGGCCGAATAGTAACATAAATGCTTGGCGAATTAAGTCATCACAGCATGAAAACAGAAGTCTCCTGCAGATGGAGTCTCAGGCTCCATAGCAGTACCTTTGTGGAGTAAAATTTTTTGACTGACACGTTTTCAAATTTCTAACAGCGACCCGCAAATTTCTTCATCAATTTCTATTTTATTTTCCATGCAAAAGAGTGATTTTTGCTGCAAATATTTTGTTTTTTTTTGACAACAAAGATAGGTGAAACGCTGAAGACCAAACGTCAGTATACTGCATGGTCCCTGCATGTGTGTCAAGTTGGCTTTATGTTGAAATGAGTTTTTATGGCTGTACTTGGATCTAGGCCTAATAACCGCTGCTGCATGTTGACAAAGGTCTAGATCTATAGACAGTGTCTATACATCACTGTAAACATTAGAAGACGACACAGTGCTGCAAAAAGCAAATGCAGTTTCTGACTGTCTGTATAATAAAATATAATGATGTCTGTGCCTATTGCATAACTGAACAAACCACTATACAGTCACACAATCATTTATTGTCATCATTATGCTACAAACTGTTTGGACATTGAATTATGTATTATAGCATATACATATTGCAGCTTATCAGCCTTGTACTAATCGATATTGATTTACCAGTATTCAATGGTGGCAAATCTTCCAAGCTAAGTGGGTGAATCAGCCAGGGGGCAAACAAGCCAGGAGGCAAACGAGCTAGGGGCAAATCAGCCAGGAGGCGAAAGAGCCAGGGGCAAAATGGCAGACACCATGTATGTTTGTGTGTTGACTGAATTGCTCAAGTTAGGAATGAATTCTGGTAAAAATGTTAAGTTCTTAGGCAAGTTCCAAGTAGGAGCTGATTAGTTTATTTTGGTGGCAATATGTGTCTTATATTGTAGACTCAGTTTTGGATCGTTATTTAGTATTTGTTTCACTATTACAAGATAATGTGTAAACTGACACTTTTTGGTGTATCTCGGTGACTTAATAAATGGACTTTTGTGGAATTTTATGGATATGGGTGTAGAACAACACAAGGGACTGATGACTCAGATTTTGGTGGTTTGCAGTCCAGATGCACATTCCCTGAATCCAGATTTAGAAATATTTTGGTGGACTTTTCATAGCGGTGGGATTGTACCCAAGGAACAACAATTGTCAGATCTGTTGCACTGGCCAGGTGGCAACAATCGTGTTGGTGGTAGTTTGAAGTCCCTGATATCTGCTGCTATTCTGTAGAAGTTTAGCAAATTACTGTGTACAGCATGATCTTTGTGTTGTGTAACTGATGTATAATTTTGACATCATCCTGCGAATGTATTATGATTTTTATGCCTCTGCCAACGTAGTGGCCAAAGGCATTATGTTTCCAGAGTGTTTGTGCGTGCATGCGTGCATGCATCTGTTCGTGCATGAGTCCGAAACAAACATTGTTACCAAGATATCTTGGATGTTGGTTGACATAATTTGACCAAACTTCCAACACTAAGGGACTTTGGTGCAAGGATGAACACATAAAATTCTAGGGTCAAAAGATCAAGTGTCAGGGTCACGGTGGGCTGACCTTGACCCTTGCCCCAAAATATTCCCCACAATGCACTTTTTGGCCTTTTACTTGTCACGTGTTGGTGGCGCCGTAGTAGTTGACAGAGTTGTAACCGCCATCTAGTTTGAACAAGGGTTGTGTCAATCACCAATGCTGTTCTGACTGTAGGGTGGAACTGGAGTCTGCATATGCTAAAAACCTGGTCAAGTTAGCCAACAAGTTATCAAAAGTCACCGGCTCAGGCATCGGGTAAGCCGAGCATTTTTCTGTAAGTGAACTGGCAATTGTTAAGTCAATTGCTTGCATGTAAGTTTCTAGCTATGTTACCATCCTGCATCATATTCAGCTACAGATGTTTGAAGACATGACATTTGTATGAGGGATTAAAACTGTTGTGCAAATACTGTGTACTTGAATTGATTTGCAGTCTAATATTTAACTGAAAGATTAAAAATTGACACTGGTATAACTGATCACATGTTATGTAGTTTTGTTAGTTACTTGCTTTGTTGTCATGAAATAATGTAGAAAGTAGTATTTATTTTTACGCATTTGTCTGTTAAATGGCTTGTTTATAACAGAACGCTTGCGGAGGCTTGGAGTCTGGTCGGAACTGAAATGGAGGCAGAAGCTGATCATCATCGGTAGCTTGCAGCAGCGTAGTTTATTTATAGGCCAACTAATTTTTGTCTTTTATTTATAAACTGAGCATACACTTTTTTCGACTAATTAGCAGTTTGTTTGCATTTGCGGTTTGTAGTAATTTTTTTTCAAATTTCATTTATTGATTCCTTTGCGATAGATACAGCTGCTCAACAATTGTTTATATGATTTCATTTCATTTATTATAACATCTGCAGACAAACAACAAATTTTAACTAGAAAGCAGTCAAAGCTCACACACCTCCGCCAAGGCAATGTTGTTCGCTAGGTGGCAGCACCATCTTTGGTTTTGCAGCGGTTTCCCTTATGCCCCATTGAAAGCAATGGTAACAAAAATTTTAAAGTGATCCAGAATCCAGGATTCCTTCCGGATCACCTCCAAAATTGAGTCACTGGTAGTTTGTGCCATTCCCGACATACCGTCAAAATTTTAGAAAGATCTATCCATAACTTTTTGAGTTATCTTGCTAACATACAGACAGACAGACGAACAAAGTCTGGCAAAAACATTACCTCCTTGGCGGAGGTAATTATATGAGTTACAGTTAGTCAAGACTGTGGGTCATCCTAGCCTTTCACAGGGTGTAACTTTTTGTGTAATGATCTTGTCCTTGATTCATTTCGTATCCAACTGGACTCATTGGGCCACACCCCGACACCATCCATGTCTGTCAAGAGCTGTCACCTCTGCTTCTTCCCAGGTGAACCCCATCTTTTGTAAGTTTTTGTTGACTGTGCTCCTCCAGTTCACTCTTGGTCAACCTGGTCTTCTCTTATATCTTGGTACTTGCCAGTACAGTGCTTGCTGTGGTATGCGATGGTGGTCTAAGCTAGTGTGGTCTTTTTTCTCTCATTAACCTCTCTTTGGTGCTGTCCATTCCTGTTACTGCTGTAGTGTCTAAATTGTGTTGTGACGTAGGAATTTTGCCATGGCATTTAGCAAATTATGGCAGCAGTTTTGTACATTTATGTCTCGTTAATTTTCTCGTATTCAGGTTGCTGTCACAAGCGGTCGGTGATGAAGTGTGCAGAACTATGAAAAATTTGATCGATGCTCGAGCAAAAACTAGAAAATTGGTACCAGTTTCTGTTACTCCTATTACTACCATTTTAACTACATTTTTGTTGCCAGTTGCTTTCTGATTTATTTTTGCATTTCTTTGTATTTGTAACTGTCTCGCATTGTTATTTTTCTTTGTTTTTTTACGGAAAACTTGTAGGTTCTTTAGGGAGTATTTACAAGTGAAAATGATTTTGAGTCAAGGCCGAATGGTCTATAACTAAATATGGTTAAAAACATTTTTTCCATTAGTGTTTTGTCCATCTACAACTTCGGCAATATATTGATTCATTAATTAACACGTTAGTGCATGCGTTAATGCCGCTAAAAATTAATGCTTTAACAGCACTATTTTTTGTTCCACTAATAACAAAATATTTTATTATGGATAAGTTTTTGAAACATATAAACCAACAATTTTGCAAATCTTTGTGTATCCTATGCTATGAGAGCCAACAGAAACTCATGTGAGTCAAACAACTGAAACCCGGAAAAAAATCTCAAAACTTATTAAGTTGCCCAGGTTTTCTGCAACCGTGTAAATATCTGGCAGGCTGCGTGTTGTGTGACATTGCTTTAGGTGGATTCGACTGTTGATAAGTGTACCAAGACGCTGGCTGATCGCAGAGAAGTGGAACTCAAGGTAAGTTTGATGCTTTTTTTCCTACACTTTGTTCAAATAAAAGCACCCATTCTCTTGGTTTTTGATGCACTGGCACGGTATGTCGTTGGTCTGTCCGTCGTGGTCTATCACAGATATATTGTTGCTAAATGGTGAGAGATAGGGCCTAGGTTGCTGTTGATCACTGATCACTGATGGGAAGTCGCATTCAAGTGATATGAAAATCGATGACCTTGGATGACCTATAAGGTTCATAATGCACTATGGTATGCCAATCGTTTGGTATTGTGGCTAAACAGAAAGTTGCAGAGGGTCGTTGATGGTACTATCAGATAGGGCTTCCTATAGACTGTTAATAGTACTTATGTCTTCATCTATAATGGTTTATCTGCAGTTTTCAATGGAAATTTTCAAGCTATAAGTGGCTGTGTCTCAAAAATGGCAAGAGATAGTGCCAAGGTTACTATTAATCACTAACAGGATGTGGCATACTTCCTTTCAGATTACATGAAAATCATTGACGCAAAAAAATCAAACTGAACTGCTGAAAGCTGTGGGCCCTACTCGCAATATGGCACAATCGTAAATAAATGCAACGCAACTTGACAGATTTCACTTTTGAAACGAAAAATAGATGGGTAATTTTCTTTGTACGTTGCTAGCATAACTCAGCACAATATCACTATGCCAGCCGGTCCTTCAGAAAGTAGAGTTTTTGAACAGGACAGAGCTCAGTTTACTGCTGAAAGGAAGGCTGCGGTGAGTTGCGGAATTTAGATGATTTTGCCACGGTAAGCCGCAGAATTTGGCAAACTGGCCCGTGGAATTTGGCCAAATTTTTCGCAGAAAACTGTCGGCCCTAGTTATGTATGGCTTGATGACCTTGCATTATCGTGATTGTTCCTTACCTTACCTTACTTCCGGGGTGGGCAGGCTCTTACACCTACCCAGTGCTGAGGCCGTATCAGCTCAGCCCAATGCGCATCCCCGAATGTAACCACAAGGTTACAGGTAGCGGCTATAAAGCTGTAGATGGCTGCGAAGCCGTAAATAGACGGCTGTAAAGCCGTATGTAGACGGCTGTGAGCCGTAGTCAGCTGTGGAGCCGAAACCAGCACAAAGGCACTGGTAACATGCAGCAATCTGCTCTCACGTTTTGGTCAGCGCTTAGTCAGCTCCTCGCCTCCAGATTTTAGAAATCTTTCGGGTCATCGGTGCAAAGCCCCACCACCACGACAAGGTGGCTGACCATGGTGGGGATCATGATTGTTATTATTGCATGATAATAGTGCCAAATTTGTCTTGTCATAGTGCAGGAGGGCCGCTGCTCAGTGTATGAGGAACAGAGAACATGTGTATGATGCCTTTGTTGTCATTTTTGTTATTTTTTATACTCCCAGTAATAACGTTATTAATATCTTTGTTATCATTAGATGATGACGGAAATCGCATTTGTCATGTCACAGTGCAAGAGAGCTGTAGCTCAGTGTATAAGGGAGAGAGAGCGAACATACGAAGCTATCAGCGCAAGCAAAGACAAAGACAAGGAAGTTCAGAAGGTCTTTATTTAAATGTTATTATTTCGAAATTCGATCGAGCCATTTCTGTTTGATTACACACGTCTTGGCACAGTTAATTTGCTTCTGTATGAGTCTTGCTATTATATTTAAATAACAAGAAGCCCAGCTGTTGCTAGGATACCTGACTGTACTGGTTATCGGTGACCTTCAAGGTCATCGAAGGTCGATAGTTTTTATTTTATTTGAAAAAGCGTATGCCACTTCCTATTAGTGATCAATAGTAACTTAGGCTCTATTTCTCGCCATTTCCGAGATATGGCCAGTTTTTCGTTGAAAAACGCACATTTTTCATACTCTCCTTTTGTTTAACCCCCAGTTTGAAAATGTTTCCTTTGCACTAGATTGCTGAAATTTTGCATGCCCGAGTTTAAAACACATAGCTAATTACTCGTGTAAAAAGTTTTCCACTACGACCTACCCATTAGCTAGGGTACATCCATAACAGATGGACAGACAGACGACAACCATGCCATAAGCTCGACTGCTACTTAAGTACAGTCGGCTAAAAATTGTACACAGACAGCAAAAAATGTTGCGCACAAAGGTTACAAAAGCAAACTAGGCCTAGCACACACTCAAACTTTTGATCAGATCTTTCATATCTCAAACAGAAAATGTGTTTCACCTTGTTTGCATGCAAAAAGAAGTGATTTCTTTTTATTACGCGTTACAGCAGCTACTGTTGTAGCACGTCTTAGCCATCACAATTCTGTCTGTTCTTCTGTTCGTTTGTCTGTCCATCGCACGGATGGATCAGTCAAAAACGGTGCAAGCTAGGATCACCAAATTTTCACCATCGGCTGCCTGGAAGACTCTAATTTCGGGAACCATAACGCTTTTCCATAAATTTGAAGGGAGTCACCCCGAACGAAGGCACTAAATGAGAGGGGGTTGGGAAAATTTGCGATTTCCGGCCGATACGGCATTGGCAGAGCAAGACAGGTCACACCCTCTGGTGAGTACAAGTAAAACACTATAGATAATTAGCCGCCGGTCGTCTGGCGCCCTCTGGCGACTGATTTTGTTTTACTGGGCTTTCAAACATGCACCGCTGTTGCTCGCTCCCCTTTAAGTTAGCTGGGCTTTTCTTGTTAGCTTAAGCGATGAACATTTTTTTCTAGTTTCTGTATCATTTTTGTGGCATAGCTTTCAGATCTGTGATTGCTTTTGGTTTTGTTTATTATCTGAATTTTTAGCGTTTTATTCGTGCGTTTAATCATATTTGTCACCACAGTTGGAGAAGAAGACAAGACAGTTGGATGAGCAGGTGACAAAAGCTGACCGAGAGTTCTTTGACAGTTGCAAGAAGTCAGAGTCAGCACGTGCTGAGTGGGACTACAACATAGGCAAGGTACTACTGCTACTAGTAGTAGTAATTGTTGATGTTGTAGTTGTAGTAGTATTTGTAGTATTTGTACTTCTTTGGCAGTTGCAAGATGTCTATAGAGTTGGTTTGTGCCGAGTGGGACTACTTATCATAGGCAAGGTACTAGTAGTTGTAGTAATAGTAGTTGTTGTAGTTGTGGTAGTTGTACTTGTAGTTCTTTGACAGTTGCAAGAAGTCATAGTCAGCATGTGCTGAGTGCAACTACAACATTGACAAGGTGGTAGTAGTAATCGTTGTTGTAGCTGTAGTAATAATAGTGGTAGTAGTAGTTATGGTGGTTGTAGTTATAGTTCTTTTAGAAGTTGTAAGAAGTTAGAATTGGCTCATGCTGAATGGAACTACAACACAGGCAAGATAGTAGTAGTAGTTTGTTGTAGCAGTTGTAGTTCTTTGACATTTGCAAGTCAATGTCAGCTCGTGCTGAGTGGGACTACAACATTAGCAAGATGGTTGTACTAGTAGTTGTAGTACTTCCTGTGTGGCCAACTTCTCATGGTGGAAGCATCTGGGCCTGACGTCGACCACGACCGGCGACCTCTGTTAACGGTCGCCTGCTGTTCGCCTTCGACCTCACTGTCTCAGCAAAGCACCGCAACTCAGCAGGATCCGGTTCCTGGGAGTTTATCGCAGGTGTCTGTTCGTGTTTTTACAACCGATTCACAACGCCTTCACGACTTTCTGGAATGGATTGGGGCAGTGACCTGCCCCCTCGACCAGGAATGAGAGAGAGAGAGAGAGAGAGTAGTGTAGTTGTTATGGTAGTTCTATTAGTAGATTTATTCTTGCCGGTGTAATTGTATTGTGTTGGACTTACAATTACAAGGCCATTGGTTTGTCTGTCAGTTGGTTCACTATCAAGTAAATACTACTTGGTATCTAACCAACACCAAGGATAACTCAGTCTTCCATCTTTTTGGAGTAGGTGAGTCGAGTACCAGCCTACCTGGCTCGGGTTAAGGTGAGGCACGTTCACTTGTGTTGGATGGCAGGTGGCACGTAATGTCCACCGAGTTATCCCATGTTCCATAGTGTTGTATACAGCCTTTAATTATTTTCGCAGTTGAATGAAAAATACTATGAGCGCTGTTACACATTGGCTAGAAAGCATTTGGCACGGCATCCGTTATTCTGTTTGCTGCGCCGTTACTGTTTGTAATTTTCTGTGTTTGGTGAGTCGTTATTGTTTGTGTTGTAAGGCGGCGGGTCAGTTGCAGCAACTGGAAGAAGAGCGCATCAGTGCCATGAAAGATGCTCTCTGTAAATACAACAGCCATCTGTCTACCATTGGACCTAAGCTTATTAAGGTGCATTGTAGCTGTAATAGTTGTAGTATTAGTGTTGGTAGTGTTAGTGGTAGTGACACGTCAGTGCCATGAGAGATGCTCTCTGTAAGTGCAACCACCATCTCTCTGCCACCTTGTCAAGGTTAAAGGTTAAAAAAGGTTAAAGGTGGTGATATATCCCTTAATGGGAAGCCCATTTCAGAGCTAAGGAGCGTCACCTGTCGTATGGGATCCCACAGTGTTACCTGCCGCCCGACACAGGTGAACGCGTCCCGCCTTAACCCCAGCCAGATAGGCCGGTACTCGATTTACCTACCCCAGAGGGATGGAAGGCTGAGTTGACCTAGGCAGCTGGTTACATACCAAGATGGTTTGCCTGCTCACAGGCAGTCACCCATCGCAGTACTAACTGGGCCCAGCGTACAGTAACTTTGTTGATCGGATCAAACGCGTTACCACCACGCCACCAACCCCACACTGTAATCGTAGTTGTAGTGGTCATCTTTATCATCATTGTCGTTGTTGTCAGCACGTCAGCAGCAGCATCAGTAGTGGGTGGTAGTGGTGGTGGTAGTAGTAATAGTAGTAGTAGTAGAACCAGATTGCCAGCAGAATTTTAGTGATTGATTCTTAGGCCACTTTCTATCTCTATTTCATTAAAATCAATAACTTCCTTAGATACTTTACCAATTGTCACTTTATGTCTTTTTTAATTTTGTTTTTTTCCCAGTTTTTTGTTGACTTGATGTGAGCTTGTTATTGAGAGGTTTGAGGCTCTAGTGTTGCTGCTGCTAATGTGGCTTGATAGCAGTGTAACAGTAGAATGTTCCAATTAAGATCAAGAGGTGGTGGGTTTTGACTCCATTTTGGGTCATTATCAAGCAATTACTACACTGTAGGCCATAAAAAATGTGCCGCTTTGCCTTTGTCCATATATTCGCCAATTATTGACCGATTTTCGAAAATTTTTCACTGGCGCACTCTGCAGACAATTTGCATTAATGTGATTATTATATATCCCGCCACACAGTAGTCGGGAATTTGTGTGGTCAGGGAAAGGTCAGGGGGAAATACTATTTTTGAAAAGTCAGGGAAAATGATCTTGGATCATGCAGACTGCAGATGTCTGTGATTTTTTTTGTCTCTAAATATTAACAAGAAATTTGAGCTAAGGCTCACATGATGCGCAAAAGCCTATAGCAGTTCCTGTTTGCAAACTGTTAGTCTGTCTCCAGCTGTTTTCACGAAAGACTGGCCAACAACGGTAAAATAACAACTTTTACGGGGGTATCACTTTTTGATGCCGTCGTGCACAGGTTTCCTTGAACCTAGAAAATCGAGACTTAAACCGTCAAAATCTACGTTTAATGCTAAAAATATCATATGAAGCTGGTCTGTGTCTATCTCAATTGGTTTCAGCGCAATTTACTTTTGAAAAGTGTCTCGCAGCCCAGAATCACCAAAAAATTTATAAAAACTCCTATTTAAGCGTTCAAGGTCATCCAAGGTCATTGAAATCGGTGGCAGTCGAGAGCCAGGGTACAACTTCTTATTAGTGATTAATAGTAACCTAGGCCCTATCTCGCACCGTTACTGAGATACAGTGACTTATTAGCCAAAAATCGCAAATTTTGCCCGCCCCCTCTCATTTAGCGCTCTCGTTCGGGGTGACCCCCTTCGAGTTTTTGGAAAAGCTTTACGGTTCCTGAAACTAGAGTCTTCCGGTCAGCCGACGGTGAAGATTTGGTAATTCTAGCTTGCCCTTTTTTGACTGATCCACCCATGTGACAGAGAGACGGACGGACAGAATTGCGATGGCTAAGACGTGTTGAAAGCAGTATATCTGCTTTCGCGCGTAAAATTTGTTGGTTGCATCAACATAGTTACTCTACACTGAGCCAGGTTAGTACTGTGATGGGCGACCAACTGACCATTTGTGGTCACACCATTTCAGTATGAAGCCACCCAGGTCAACTCAGCCTGGCCATCCTGCATGCGTAGGCACAATGAGTACAAGCCAAGCTCGGATGTAAACAGGTACACTGCACAATGCACTAGCTCCCCTCTCCATGATCTTGCGGTGTAAACTGGTGTCTGGCTGACGGCTAAGGAAATGGAGACCAGTGCCACTATGTGGGTTTTGTGTTTCGGGAAGGACTTTTTGTTTTTTTTCTAGCTGTGAGACACTACTACTAGTCTATTGTTGCTGCTGCTGCTACTACACTGTGTCTCAAAAAAAAGCATGTGACTACATTTTTTGCAATAACTGGAACAATGAATGTCCGATTATAATAATTTTTGGCACACTTATTAATGAGACTATATGTCATCGAATGGTGGTTTCATTTCCCACCTCATCTATTTAGTGCAACTGTCTTACCTTGGGAAATCACAGA
>Ga0209367_1008635_pt1 | contig 13910 bp, 12 predicted proteins | sample WorMetLIZISLAND2_FD_187412 | JGI IMG/M metagenome (GOLD analysis project Ga0209367, IMG submission 187412) | Marine gutless worms symbiont microbial communities from Max Planck institute for Marine Microbiology, Germany - Olavius geniculatus... ... | reverse complement strand
TTGTGGTAGCAGTTGTAGTGGTTATTCTACTGTTCGATTTTATTCAGCTCTAGATTACTTTCAACGGCAATAAAACTGCAAATATTTATGTAAAAAACTGTTCAGTTTATATACAGTGTAAAGGTGGCATCGTGGTTGTAGATATAAAACAGCACAAATCACAATTTTAAAAATTCAAACATCACCATTACACAATGTCAGAAAAACTTTGCTGACTGTGTAATGGTAAAGTTTGAATTTTTTAAATTGTGATTTGTGCTGTTTTGTATCTACAACCACGATGTCACCTTTACACTGTATATAAACTGAACAGTTTTTTTACATAAATTGTAGGTTATATTTCTTCGTTATGTCAGTAGCGAAACTGCAAATTTTAACAGAATTCTGACAGACGTTTGCAAATTTTGGCCAGAGGATTATGGGTGCTCAAAATTCCAATTTTTGCCTATAAATTTTGTCGACATTCAGCAAATTGGTTAAATTCTGTTCACTTTATATAAACTTTTCAAAATTTGTAGACGTTGTGTTTGTAAATATGTATGGAAATTTCAGGACAGGAAGATTTTTTAGATAGTTTTCCAACAGACAAAAATTCAGGGTTGGTAACTGTTCTCTTTTTCTTCTGCCATGATGTCACTGTCTAATGGTGTATTGTAGCTGGTGAACCTTGGCTCATCATATAAGCTGGATGGAGGTACAGAGTTTCTTTGCGTTGTCTCCCGCCAGTGTCCATCAACACAGAATGGCCACTACTCGGAACCCACTGATCGTGGAAAGGTATACATTGTGTCCCATAAAAGAAGCTACTCTTTTTATTTTTCTGATATCTTTGTCACATGTCATCTGATGTCACTGATTTTTTTGCAGTCGCATGCCCCACGGAGTTTGAAACAAACATGTTTACACAGCTCCTTGTGCATCACTTTTTGTATGTTCGTACTATACCACGTGTAAACTGGCACCGATTTTTGCGGCATACCATACAGCATTAATTTTTTTACAAATAAACCATTGTTTGTGGAAAGCCAAGCCTGGTATATTTTTTTTTGTTTTTGTTTTTTTTTGTCTGAGGCTTCTGCAAAAGGCCTGAATTTTTGGGTTTTGGGATTTTTGTGGGTTTTTAGTTGGTTAATTTATATGATTTTCACTTTGCTTTCCCACAGCTAAAGTATACTAATATTCGAAAAATTGTTGGTTTAAATATTTCAAAAATGTAGCCATGATCATTAAATATTTATTATTTGTGATTAAGTGTGTGGTGAGTTTTTGGGGTATCCTTTTGGTTTTTTCAACCCTTGCTGTTGTTGCTGCTGCTGCTGATAATGATGATATATTGGTTTGCGTGCAGGTGTTGCAACAGAGAGGATCAAGACGGTGATCAACGGACCAGCAAGTTACTAATCCTGTCATCATCATCGTCGTCATCATCACCAGGGGCATCTACACCGTATAAACATTGGAGCAAATGTTCTTTAGTAACAATAGGAGGGGAATGATGTTTTTTTTCAGCCATTCAGAAGGGAGATGAATACAGTGTAATTTATGACCTTGACCTAAATCAGCTACAGAATATAACAACGATCGTCGGAATATTTCTCAGTCGTGTTCATGCTATCAGCCACTTTTGTTTGCTTGTGCCTGACTTTTTCCGGTCCAGAATTTCCCACGATCGATGTTGCTGGGGGCTTTGACTCGGAACCTATTGAACGAACTTACTTGCCATCCAGACTCCATAGCTGGATTTGCATGGGGACCCCTGGGCAAGCAACAAAGGAAAGGGAGGGGAAGGAAAAGGAAAGAACAGGATGGACAAAGAGGAAGGAATGGGTGAATTTGTGCCAGAGGTTTAGGGTAGATGCCCCTAATCATCTACGTCATCTCACTGTACATCAGATAGTTGTCTCATCTATACTGTAGTGCCTTTTCTGTGTATTTTTAACTGTCGTCAAGTGCTTCTTGTTGTTGTTGTCCAGCAGCACAATCTCAGATGATTGTGGTATGTCAGCACTTATCGTACATTACCAGGGGCACATACAGGGCAATACAATGTGTGAACCTTTGGGGAGGGGAAGGAGGGGCAGAAGTACTTAAAATACAAGCGGGAGTATTCGAGGATCCAACTAACTTTCTATGAGTTCAATGCAGTAAGCTAAGATATCTACACTCATCCGTGTTTGTGACCATGTTTTTCTGTATCAGCTTGCTTACAAATTATTTCAGATGTACTTATTTTAGGTTTTAGATTGTGCACTGCAGCAACTTTACAGTTTTAGATTATTCGTTGACATCTAGGCAGACAATAAGTATTCGTATTTCTCTGGTCGTTATTAGGTTTTGTTACATCCACCCACCAATAAATGAGCTTATGGTTTTAGTACTTGTGTTCGTCTGTCTGTAAGATAGTTGTTAACAGATTTCTTTTCTGAAACTTTTTGGAAAAGTATACCGTTTCCCAAGATACAGTCATTTCAGAAAACAGAGATGCTGGCTAAAACATCACTTTCATGCTGTCTGACATCGTTGGCCAAATTAATAGATAAAGGATACAGCCATCTAAAAAATTAGTACAAAAGTGGGTGGACCCCTCCCAACCTTACTACTAGAGGCATAACCCTGTATTCCGTTTTCTCCATCGTTTTTGTAGATTGTCGACTTCAAAGGTAAATTTTTCCGTGTTGACAGAACGCTGGGCGCCGATATCACTGTCAAAGTTATCATAAAATTCTGCACTTTCAGGAAAATGGATAAAATGTATATGTTAATTTTGGTGACCATGGACCTTTAACGTTGTGATTGTCTGTCAGTGTTAAGCTATTTCCGTCTGTCTTTTTTATCTCTCTGTGTGTATAGGTGTGTACGTGTCTGTCTGTTTTTGTCATTGTATTACGCCTGTAATCTAGTGTTTACTTGTAGCTGTGTCAGCTTTAGAGGGTGCTGTCATCCCCCTGTACATGTATATGGATGAATGTATTGTCTCATTTTTTATGCGGCCATTCCTATGAATAATGGACGTTTTGCTCCTTTGACGTATCCTCCCCAAGACGTTTCGCCACTAGCCTGGTCGTTTCACTTTCAAGATGTTTTGCCTTCTGGTCGTTTTGCCCTTTAAAAGTTACGGATGACGACGAAGATGGACGGATGGAGAAAACAACGTCTGGGCTAGGAGTGAAACGTCCTGTGAATGAAACGTTGTGTTAACGTCACTATGGGCTGCAGTATGGGTTTTGTCTGTCATCTGTCTGTTTCTTCATCTTGTGCTCAAAAAATATAGATAAACCAGAATTAATCTGATCATTCCTCGGAAGTAGAGAGTATAACGAAAGGGTTGCATTTGCAGTTTTAGGCGGACGGGCGCATGTTACTTGTTAGAACGATGTTGTATGTAACTCAGCATATGACAGTGTACTACGTAGATTACTTGCTCAATTCTGTATTCAGTTGATAGTCTGCATGTTGTCTGTCAATGTTGTGTCTTTACCGTGGGTGCCAACTTCATGGCTCTGTTCTACTCAGAACTTCAGCAAAAGTAACCTAAATGTGTTGCTGCAGCTTTACTACCATTTAAAATAGTGGCACGCAAGCTTCATCAGCCACAGTCCACAATCTGCCACACAACGTGTGGTCCTGAAGTTGCTTGGGGCCAGCCAGACCAGTGCAAAATGCTGTTATCTTTAATGACAAATAACAGCAGAGTGTGCTATGTGTTAAGCGTAAAGTTCTTCCCAAGCAATAAAGCCCGTAGCATGGCGCTGATCTCCATTTTCTTAGCCTTCAGCCAGACACCAGTTTGCACTGCGAGACACTGCGTGGTGTGCCTGTTTACATGCCAGTTTTTTTGCTGGTATTCATTGCACCTTCCCACAGAGGGATGGCCAGGCTGAGTTGATCTGGGTGGCTGGTTACATACTGAGATGGTTTACCTGCCTGCAGATGGTCACCCATCCAAGTACTAATCGGGCCCAACATTGATTAACTTCATTGACGTTACCGACTAAGCCTTTTATATGACATGTTATATGACGTGTCTCAAAAAACTGGACCCATCTTTGTACTAACTCCAACTACCCTGATTATCAGCAAATCATTATCTAAGCAGCATTTAGTAGCATTATTGTTACTTTGTCAGAAATATTAAGAACAGAGTACCAGCTGAGGTTTTCCTATGGCACCCACAGTAACTCAGAGCCTCGTACGTGTGATCCTATCTGCGGTTGGAGGAATCTTTTGCTAATCTGGCAACGTTGATAATTCTGTTTTTGTTGATTGATTCTATGGCTGCAAACAGCCGATAATAATTCTGTGTTATTAGTTTGTCTCTATAGATTCTTAGTAATCACTGTTAACAGTAAATAACTTTATGTTGCATTGTGGGTTATTACTTTATTGTTTACGCACTGTGCATAATTACCTTCGGTTTGATGGTTATTTTCAAATCTGTTGATTTCCGTGCAAGGTAACTGAAAAAGTAAGTAATGGATTTCAATGAGATTTCATGGAGGGGTTGGGCATGGCCGAAGCAGAAGTTATTAAACTTTTTCTAGTGATTGAGATTCTTCAGTGCATTCTTGATCATCCACAGTTCTTTACTGTTAGCAGATGAGACGCCAGCAGGGCCGGATTAAGCCTGATTGGGCCCTATTTGGCAATAATGTGGGCTGTTACATAATTTCCTGTTTAGGAAATGGATAAGTAAATAGCATACAGCATGCAGAACCGCCCCCTACAGACCAGAGGATGTCCTGTTACACTAAGTAAATGAACTTTTGCATGTCGCAACATGCCACAAAGACTGTCAAAGAGGCCCCTCTATTTTAAAAATGTTCCACTGTTTTTTGACATTTTCTGGTCCACTGGGGCCCCTTTTTGTTGGATCTCTGTTCGACTAAACATGCCTGAATCTGCCTCCGTTCCCCAGGTGGCAGCACATTTTGGTGGAGGTCTGAGAGCCGTGGTTGCTTCTAGTTATACACGTTGTGAAGATTGCCTATGCACTAATAGATGCTCATTATTTTTATCGCATGTATGGGCAGTGTATGTGTCTGTAGCTTAGGTACATTTCTATGTGTGACGCCGCCTTTTGTATTAACATTCGTAATAATAATACTTGTGGTAATACTAATGTTGATACTCGTGCAACTGCGTGTTGGTGTTTGTTTGCTTGTCGTTGGAATGCACAGTAAACCTCTTATCATCTCGTCTCATGACGTTATGTTGTTGTTATACTTCCTACTCTACAACTTTTTTAGAGACAGCAAAATCGCTCAGTAAATTAAAATGCATTCACACGAAGCTGTTCTTTATACTGTACACTTGATCTTTGCCATATTGTCGGCCTGCGGCCTCCGTTTTCGGCCCTTTGGCCTCAACTCGGCCTGCGGCCTCGATACACAGCGCTCGCTGCAGCGTAGCCGCTAGCTATAATGATGCTGATGATGCGTCACCATGGTGACGACGTCTATAATTTTATGACGTCACAGCCAATGGCAGTCCAAACTGAAACATCCCTATTTTATAGAATAGATACAGCAGGGTTCTGAATAGCGGGCGTTTGGGCGTAAATACGTTCGCCCAAATTTTAAGACATGGACGTCGCGACGTCCAAATCAAACTGTCTCTTATTATGTCTATGTGCCTATAAATATGTGTGCAATAGATAACTCAAATCCGGAAAATGCCTTCTTCGTTTTGCATAGGGCTAGAATTGAGCGTTGCTTGTTTTTAAAACCATGGCCTAGTGACGCATGTAGTAAGCAGGCTTATATAATTATTATTTTGCATTGTCATTTTTGCTTGACTTTTCTTGTAAGCTTACTGCATGACTTCCAGATTTTGTACACTGACGTCCAGATTTTTTAGCTTTGAGGTCACGACGTCTTGAGAGCCCTGGTGTACAGTCAACACACAGTTAATGATAAATATACGAAATGATAATCACAGCGTTTCTATTATCATACGAAACCAATTTAACACAAAAGTCGTCCGACAGCTTATATAAGAATTTCAAACATTGCTCAAAGAATGTGCCGATCCAGCACCAGTTGTTCAGTTGTGCTCGACAGTGACTCTCTCGGTATTTCCCGATGACCAAAAATAAAAAATTCCAAACTGGGCTACAGTAAAACATTATATTTTTGCTGCATCCCAGCGCTGGTGGTAGCCTACTGTTGCGTATTGGGGCGCGTCCTCCGTCTGGCCGATAGAGGAAGCCCTTCTGAGGTGACCGAAAGGTTGTGCCGAATAATAGGCCTACAGAATAAGGCACGGCGGACCAACAGTACCCTTTCAGCTACTTCTGTGAGGTAGCATAAGAAGGTTGACCTTTCAGGCAGCTAAAGGTTGTGATTTGATATCATGCCTTGCTGTGGTTCATCGGGATCTTAGGCCTACATATACCCATGGGTGATTGCTTGGTTGGTGCCTGCGTGGTTTGTGTTCTGGTCATGTAAACACTTAGCAGTTCAGGACTACGGTTTTCCTGTCGGGCTTTGCCCCCTTTGGCTCTGGCGTGCGGTGGGGCTGCCGTCACTGTCTAAGAAAATTAGCTGTGAATTTCACGGTTGGCTTGGCATTTTTTTGCAGCTGAATTGGTTGACTGAAAATGCCCGACATGAAATTGACGGGCATGATACATAGGTCTATCATTTGAAAATAAAGTATAAAAATATATATGACAACTTTCAACATTCTGTTGGGCTGTTTGCACGCTTAAAAATATGAAACAGTGTGGCAAGTTATTTATACGACGTACTTTTTTACGTGTACAGGTTTACGATTCGTTTCCAAAAAATCATCGTCTTTATGATAAGCGAACAGAGTTTAGGTCTAATTATTGGCGTGGATATTACGTCGCACAACGAACTTGATTTTTAAAAAAATTACTAAACATCATTCTACTCACCTACATACTCTGCTGATGTGTGCGTTTTTCTTCTGACTTGGACAACGATGAAAGGCACAACGATCATCGTTACAGAATCGAATCGTTTTGACTTCACACATCCGGTTAATTACGTTAATTGAGCCTTGATCTTGAACGTTCTTTTATTGGAGAAGAAAACGGCTACAGAGAAGCAATGCAACAGACAGACAGACATATCGTAGCAACTAGCAAGTGGCCAGACCTTTAAGCTTACAGTTTAACGGTTGGCCCATCAAGAAGCCCAGCTGACGTTGTAGCCGACCGTACTGGTTGTCAGTGACCTTCAAGGTCATCCAAGGGTTATGATTTTTATTAGTCCGCCCGAAAACGATAGTTTTCGGAAGGACTTCTGTTTTGCTGTGGTTTCTTTAGTCCGCCCGAAAACGATAGTTTTCGGAAGGACTTATGTTTTACGCATGATGTTTTTTTATTTATTTTGCAACGCAAAATCTCCGAGATGCGTGGGCCGACCGGCGTGAAATTTTGCACGATGGTCAGTACTAGGCCGAATTTTATAATGCCGGTCCAAAATTTTGGGGCGCACACCCCAAAAAAATTTCAGGAGCCAAAAACATGCAAAATTTGGCCCGATCTCGGACGACTTCGAAGTTCGGCGGCGAATATCTCCGAAAACGATGAAGGTATTCAAAATCGGATAATCATTCCGTGTATGGCGATTCCTCCTGCGTTAGGCGAAACAAGCACGGTGAAGTTTGGTCCAGTGAACTTGGAGATTTAGATGTGAAATCGTACCCACCTAAAGCGCAATTTTCTGAAGACCACATTTCGGCCCCTTAGGGGGGGGCTGTGCCCCCAAATTTTTACACGCGCTAGAGAATGACCAAGTCTTACTATCGCACCCCCCACCTGGGACGGGGGCTTCCCTTACAACTTTTTTCAAAGGGGGTCAAAAATTGACTTAAAATGGAATAAATGAGCCACTATAACTTCGGAGTTAGGGGATGTAGCGCGACGAAACTTTGGCACTTGACGTGCCTCTAGGTGGGGGTGTTAACGCAAGTACAACTTTTGGGGGCACCGCCCCCCCTTAAAACTTGGGAAAACAAAAAACGTTCAAAATTTAGTACGTTTTACGACAACTTTCGAGTTTGACCGCGAATATCTCTAAACTGGATAGAGATATCGACTAGCGGTAAACGGCGTTATCAAACACGGTTAATTCCGCGTTGAACAAAAAAAATTGTGTAAACTTCGGTCTTCTACGAACCAAGTTATAATGGCTCATGTCGACCTACCCTAAGTAGAATATTTCGGAAGACTATATTTCGGTCCCTAGGGGGTGCTGCGCCCCCAAATTTTTACACGCGCTAGAGAATGTCCAAGTCTTACTAGTGCACCCCCCACCTGGGACGGGGGCCGCCCTTACTATTTTTTTCAAAGGGGGGGTCAAAAATTGGCTTAAAATGGAATAAATGAGCCATTATAACTTCGGAGTTAGGAGGCGTAGCGCGACGAAACTTTGGCACTTGACGTGTCTCTAGATTGGGGTGTTAACGCAAGTACAACTTTTGGGGGCGCCGTCCCCGTTGAAAGTTGGGAGAGCAAAAAACATGCAAAAATCGGTGCTTTTTACGACAACTTTCGAATTTGAGCGCAAATATCTTTGGAATCGATGACGATAGCGACAAAATCTAAACGGCGTTGACGAGAGGGATCCTCTGGGCGTTGAACACAAAAATTTGTGAAATTTCGTCCACTACGAACAAAGTTATAAGCGCTCATGTTGACCTACCCTATATCGGCAATACGCGTTCGGCGTATGCCAATGCATTTGAGTTCGGGGCACGTGACTTTGGTGCCGAGGAAATTTTACCCCACCCCTAATTTTCCCCCAGTCGGACTTAGGGCGCCGGGCGGACTCACGTTGGGCTTTGCCCCAAATTTCTAGTATTAGTTTTTGTTTTTGTGCCTCTATTTTTTTCTCTTGCTTTTCTTTTTCCTGCTTTCCTCTTTTTGCAGTTGTTTCCCCTCTTCAGCATCTTACTTCTCTCACACCTCATCCTGCTTTTTGTCTTCCTACTCCCTTCCACTCCGACTTTTGCACCTTTTTTTCTCTCTTTTTTGGCTGTTTCTGTGTTTTACAATACAGGTCGAGGTGTGTCTGTCTGTGTTCGCATGCTTTATTTTCTGTCTGGTCTGCATAGGACATGGTGACACGTTCCGGCTCCGTATCAGAAGCCTCGGAAGGTGACCTCTTGGACTCATTCACAGATGATGCCGACGATGTCTTGAGCCTACACCGTAGAAGATTCAGTAGCGCTACTGCAGCACACAGCACTGATACCACTCTAGACAGAAGTGTGTCGTTCACCGCTCCGGACAGAACTCTTTCGTTTGATCTTGATTCAGAATCGTCTAACGCCACTGTCTGGAGAGGATCGGCCACGCTGCCATCACACGTGAAACATCTTGTGACTGCGCTGGAATCTCGATACACAACCACCTCTGCCTCCGCAGTCAACACTAAGACCCATCCGCCCCCGGCTCTGCAGAGCACCCCAAAGATCACCGCCATTCGAGATACCCTTCTGTCCCGGGTACAGGACCCGGGACTGCCGGCCAAGATCTGGTCCAGCCCGGGGCTGGAGAACGCGCCCAGGGTGACCGCGGTTCGAGACGGACTGATCGCGAGGGTGCAGCGGAGCGTTCCGGAGACTCCAAAAGCGTCCAGTCCACCGCTGTTACAGAGTAGCGCAAAGATAACGGCACTGCGAGAGACGCTGATATCGCGGGTACAGGACCCGGGTAGCTCACACTGGGAGCGGGAGAAAGATCTGGTTGAATGTCCGTCGATTGCTACCAGACAGACTGCACTAATGGACGCCGTTGGACGCAAGCAGTCTACTGTTGCTGCCACTTTTGATGTTACTGTTACCACCAAGACTTCTTCACTGCCGAGAAACATAGAGTTTAACGGCAGCAGCGATTTAACGCCGGCGGGGCTGACTAATGGCCGCGACGGACCACCGGCAACTGAGCGAGAGTATACTGAAGCGTAAGAAAAAAATGATGTAGGTCAGCTGCTCCAAAGGTCCTCTGTTCCAAAGGTCTGTTATTGACTAACTCTAACCTTAGCCCTAACTCAAGCCCTAAACCAAATCATAACTATAACCCAAACCCCAATTCTGTCCCTATCGCTAACCCTAACCTTCCGAGTAGTTAACCAGTAGCGATAAAAATGCCGTGCTTCCGGTTGCCGTTCATCCCTGGAAAAACCTGCGTCCATAAAATTTTTATTAGACAGTTAATAACACAGGAGGGTTGCCAGAAGGGCATACATCCGTCAAATGCTGGCCACCCATTGTCACAATTAATGGATGGCATAATTATATAATAAGCAAAAAAAGCACGAAAATTCAGTGCACTCACATAGTCAACAAGATATTTATCATGCACAATACATTTAGCATACATGACAGTGAACTATATGAGCCTAGCTGAAGTACCGGTATATCAAATGGCGTAGATTTTCTTTAAATTCAGATGTAGAATGCATTAATTTCAAATTATCATGTATATTATTCCATAAAATATTTCCTTTATATGTAATTAGTCTTTTCCCAAGTTGAGACCTGACATATAAATTACTTTTTTTCCTGGTATTATAATCATAAATAAAACTGTTTTCAGTAAAGTAAAGTGAAAACAATTTCGGGTAGGTTTTGTTTGTGATGAATAGATTTGTGTATAAAAAGCAATATTTGATATAAATGCAAATCTGTTACCGTACTTAAGGATTTATTCTGTAATATTCCAAGAATTTTGTTATTTCGTTTTTTTTAATTTGTTAATATAACTGACAATGAGTTGTTACCGCGCTATCAGTCAGCTTATCGCCGTCATCACTCGACGGAAACAGCCGTGTTGCGCGTCCTTTCTGACGCATTTACAATACAGTGTTATGAGTATGTTTTTGCTGCATGCCTGTACACTTTTCCTGTCTCTGCTTGTATGGGCTGATTGTTGCCCGTGGAAGCGACGGCAGTATCGAAACGTCCGTGCCCACACAACACCCAAACTGCTATACTCACAATACTCTGGACCTGGCAAACCATCGCCCTGTCACAGCTGTGTGGCTCTGTGGATCTGTCACGGACTGCTGATGGACTATTATTGGACTATTGCAGGGCTGGCGACGTCCAGAGCACTGGCGAGTGTGTCCCAGTAGAACTGTAGAGGTCGTGAGACTGGCACACGCAGTGTGCTGACCAGGATTTTCAATAGACCTCAATTTTCAGGACGTCATGACTGCCAAGCTAAAAACTTTGGACGTCAGTGTACAAAATCTGGAAGTGATGCAGTACGTAGGCCTACAAGAAAACTCGAGCAAAAACTATGCAAAACAATACTTAGGCCCTACTACACATGCATCACTTATGCACCAACAACATGGTTTTTACGCGCTACAGTCATGGTGTATAGCACGTCTATGGCACGATTTTCGTCTGTCTGTCAGTCTCTCTGTCGGTCTTCTGTCACGGATGTATTGTGGTTAAACGGTGCAAGATAGGGCCTAGGTTGTTATTAATGACTAATAGGAAATCGCATATTGGCTTTCAAATGACATGAAAATCATTGGCCTTGAATGACCTTGAAGGGTCATAGCGCATTATAATACGCTAACCGTGTGGTATTGTAGCTAAACGGTAAGTCGTAGAAGGTCGGCGATGGTACCATCGGATAGGGCGCTAGCAACTTCCTATAGGCTGTCAATAGTAACCATGTCTCGATCTGCAGCGATTTGGCCGCAGTTTTTAATGGAAAGTTTCAAGCTATAAGTGGCCGTATATCAGAAGCAGTGAGAGATAGGGCCAAGGATACTATTAATCACTAATAGGAAGTCTATATTGGCTTTCAAATGACATGAAAATCATTGACCTTGGATGACCTTGATCGTCAGTAGTGCAATAGGAACTAATGTATATAGGCTGTAGCGCGTCTTCCCTAGCAATAGCTGGGCTTTCTTTTAAGAACAAGCAACGTTCAATTCTACTAGCTTTAGGCAAAACGAAGATCGCAGTTTCTGGATCAGAACTGTTCACAGAATCAGTTAATATGGTTGCCGTGCCACATTTTCATGAAACGAAATTCAGAAACACGACCCTCAGCGGAATTTTTTTGAACTAACGAAACATTCGAAAACAGATTCTGACATCAATTCCCAGTTTATTATACACAAATAAACATAATATCAAGCACATTGATTTTGACGTCCACGTCTTAAAATTTGGGCGTACCGGCTGACATTTTTGGCGTATTTACGCCCAGACGTCCGGTAGGCTATTGAAAACCCTGGTGCTGACGTTGTTTTTATTCTGGTTTTTCTTTAATGTACATATGTTTATTATACACACGTGTCTGTTGTTTTTTGACATAAGTACACAGAGCACTCTGCGCTGTCCAGGGGCTGGAGACAGGATCGGTACTCGTATCGCCACTTCGAAGGACCTGTGCCAGCAGTGAGTGCAAACACAACTCAGTTATATGGGCAGAAGGCCAGACCTTCGCATATAGCCTTGTAAGCTTCCCATTGTTTAGGCTGGTACTAAATTATGTGACAGAGGCACATGTGTGTGAACAACTTGCCCAGGGTTGTTACCTAGCATTATACTGGCTGGGAGTCGAACCAACGACTGCACAATCACAGTTAGCTACAATTTAGCATTGTCGCCAGTTTTGTGAATATCTTAACCCATGTACCGCTGCACTAAGTGCACTTAGGCCTAGCTTGATGTGATTTTGCACGAACGTGAACCTTGTCAAGTCAACCTCTAGAAGATTTAGATTTGACATTAAGGTCATGGGTCAAAGGTTAACTAATGTATCGGTTTGTACTGTACATTTAATCTGTCCTCAGTAGGCTTAGCCAAATATAAGGGCATGATGTTTGTGCTTATACTTTTGATTTTACCGTTTTATATCTGAGCTTATGCAGCAATCGTCAAATAAATTGCTTGCAGATTTTTAAATGCCTGTTCATCTGTCTCACGGATGGATAAGTCTAAAACGGTGCAATCTAAAGTCACCAAATCTTCACACGAGGACACCCAACAATTTTCTGCGATGGAAATTCAAAAATTGGCTTAAAATTTTACTTATTAGCCGTAATAGGTCACGTTACGTTCACGTGCCGCGAGGCAGGTACCCTGTATGATAACTTGGGTACAACTTTTTTCGAGTTCGCACAGCTGTAAGATGGGAGGACAAAAAAGTCCAAAATCCGTTGCGATGTCAGACTACTTCAGATAGTTACAGGGGCGTATTCGGGACGGGATTTCAAGTTAGGGAATCATAAATCCCCCAGTTGGGTCCAGGGGCAAAGCCCCGGTAGTGGGGCTAGGGACGAAGTCCCCCCAGCTGAAGCTTTTTGCGTATAAAAGCATAATGTTTTTGCAGCGGCGTAGCTAGTAATTTTTTTTCTCTGTTAGCAAATCTAGAAAGTTTCTCTCTACCCTTTCGTTCCCTTTGTCTTTTTTCTTCCTTTTCTTCTCATCTTTTTGTCTGTTTCCCCTTCCCTTTACGTACCTCCTTTCCTTTTTCTTCAACATCTGCGTTCTTCCCAATGTCTTCCCTACTTTCCCTTAGAAGTAGGACTCCCAGATTTCAGCTTCGGGATCTGAGGGAGCGCTACGAGCTTCCCTGCGGGGTCAGAGGCAGAGCCCCAGCCGAAATCGAATTAGGTGCATTATAGACCTATAGCCTTAAAATATGAGATTTGGTGGCAACAATTTTTCTATTTTTTTCCAGAGAATAAACTGACAAAATTTAGTGCAGTTTAAGCAGTGAAGGCCAACAAGGGCGGTGCGGCGTCACAAATTTACAGGTGGGGGCTACACGTAATCTGTAAGCAAAGCGAACAGAAAATTGGAATTGTACGCAGAATTATCACAACTGCAATGGCGGATCCAGGAGTTGAAGTTGGGGGGCAAGGTCGAGCGCCGACGGCGCGAGCCGAGTCGAGGCGCCAAGG
>Ga0209367_1008634_pt1 | contig 13910 bp, 12 predicted proteins | sample WorMetLIZISLAND2_FD_187412 | JGI IMG/M metagenome (GOLD analysis project Ga0209367, IMG submission 187412) | Marine gutless worms symbiont microbial communities from Max Planck institute for Marine Microbiology, Germany - Olavius geniculatus... ... | reverse complement strand
GTTTGGGAAATACGAGGGGTCAAATTTTGGAGTTTCCCATTGAAATGGCTGGTCACCTTTACAACAGGGCTGGCGCTACCGCGCAGCCTGTGATATAATTACAGTATAAAACTAGAAAAGCACTCGGAGAGCGCAGACCTCCGCCAAGCATATAAAGCAATGTTAACGAAAATTTTAAAATGATCCAGAATCCAGGATTCCTTCCGGATCACCCCCAAAATTGAATCACTTGTAGTTTTTGCCATTCCCGAAATTCCCTAAAATTTTCAGAAAAATCTTTTCATAACGTTTTGAGTTATCTTGCTAACACACAGAGACAAACAAACTCTGGCAAAAACATAACCTCCTTGGCGGAGGCAATAAAGCCAAAGCACAAATTAGTATCACGCATTATAGCAGACAAAAATGTAACGTTAATACGTTATTCTGCAGAGTAGGCTTATAAAGGGCGACCTGAGAACTGACAGATGTACTTTTCTCGTGCGGATATGGAGTCCGCAGTTAGCCTGAAAGACCCCGACCGTGCGTCAAACATCAGATAAGCTATTTCTGCATCGGTCTGGTTTTCCTTCGCTGTTCGCAACTCAACTCCTACATCAAAACAAAAAGCCAAGAAAGACAAAATTACAAGAAGAACTTTCTTATGCACAATGCGATCACTTGACAGCCGGTTGTTATGGTACAAAAAGTAACTACTCTGTCAATCATACACCATGCAGTTTACACTGCTAAAATACGGATACGAAGCTAGTGCATCGCGCGGTGTGCCTGCTTACGTTCCAGCTTTCGCCGGTACTCATTAATATTGACACGGTATGTAAATACATGTAGAGAAGTATTGTTAAAATATTTATATAATCTACTATAAAAATAAAAAGTGGAAGTTACCGTTATCGAACAATTCGCCATTGACCCACGTCCATCGACCTTGCGTCGTCTTTCTCGACCCAATCCAAACATCATCTGAAGTTAGCTCAAAGTCCTCTATGAACTTCTCAACGATCATCTGCACCTCTGGGCTGTCCACCTTCACCAGCGTGTAGCCCCGCTCCTTACACCACTCGGCTGCTTCCTGGAATTTGCGCATCATGTTCTCAGGACCGCGGATAGTTCTAAAGCAGTGAGTCGCTGCGGTCAGGTTGTAGCATCGCCCGTAGGAGTCTTGCTGCGATTGCTGGGCGCTGATTGGACGATTCAGACTGAGACTGAGAAAAATCGTCATCAGTAACCACCATGCTGTACAGTATACCGCCAACCGTATTTCATGCATTTTGTTTATCATCATTTATCAATTATCACGCCAGCAAGGCAGCATATCACATATATACAGTTAAAAACACACGCGCAAACATGCAACGTAAAATTGCACAGTTAAGGTGAGCCTACTAAAAAGCATACACCAAAAATACACATTATAAAATAAAAATAAAATTCAAAATCAAAATAAAACAGTGCGTGCAAAATTGTCCCATATCATGTCCTTTATTTTTCTAGCTGTCAGACAAATATAATATAATGTAAAATAAAATCACAGAGCACACATACGCTACTAATGGTGATTTCACAGGGTGAAAATTAAAACTCTGAGCCAGAAAGTAAAAGACTGTTTACAAAATTACCTCGTTTACACAAAAAATGACAGTCAGTACGTAGGAAAACATTTTGTTTACAATAATAGAAGTAACCAGCGTTCTAAGCACTCGGGAACTTGGTGGACATAAGAAACGCACACAGCGACAAAACCGAACTGAAATGAGATGAAATTAAATGAAATAAAAACTGCAGCGGGCAGCTCTAATATCATTTTTGTCGCTTTAAACTCATCTTTACAGTATAAGATTTGGCATGCAGCAAAAGACCACGAACTTTATTGTCTATCCCTTGTCAGTTGCAGCTAATGATAACAAGTCAACGCCGCCAATTATTGGCTGATCATCAATTTCAGCGTAGGTCTATATTTAATTTTATTACCAACGGTTTGGTTATATATCTATTACAAGTTCATTTCGACTTGCCGTAAATTTGTTGTTAAACAGGCTCTATAACAAACTGTAGGTCATAACAAATCCAACAAAAAAACCAATCGAAAGCCTACAATATACTGAATCCACATCATCTCGCCATTTGTCACGTTGTTGTAGGTCTATGCCTTGATTTGTTGCCCAGTTACGCAAGAAAGAACCGACAACCCGACAAAAATGGGTCAAAATGTCGCCTCTTTCATTACTATACTGCACAGTGTAGGCCGATATAGCCTATTATAGAGCAGTTTAATTGCGACTCGGAGCAGAGTAAACTTAATCGACGACAACACGCCGACTTCCTTGTTACAGTTCACGCGACACGCTGACCGCCACGACACAATGTATATGACAGTGTGTATAGGGCCCATGACTGTGTATGCCCGTTTGAGCTTTTGACACGCAGAACGCAACACAACTTCACAACGAGCAGTGATTAACGTTTAAATCGAAATGGCTGTTTAGTGTTAGATAAATGCATGCAAAAAGACAAAGATGCTTATTGAACCCAGCACACAAAACCGACCTGCAAATTCACTCAGTCAGAATAACTGAACGGAAAACCGATATCAACTGTCCCATTTTATATGCCTTCTTTCAGCAAATATTAACTGATATTCAAAACTTTTTTACTGTCACAATCAGAACAAAATGTCTAATAACATTATCATTAAAAGTCCTATCGCATCTCAAGTGTGTCGCTACATTACCTTATGTAGGTAAATAAACAACATTTTATTCGTTTTGCAATGTACCACTTTAACGAATAGGCCTATCTACTGAAAAATGCGAGCTGTCGCAATCTGTCCCTAGGCTAGTCAATACAATGATAACGGTCGCATGGTTACAATGGAATTCTGGCTAACGGACCGGATGCGCATTGTTAAAAAAAGCGACGCCAAAGTCCTTCAAGGTTTTCACAACTCGTACTGTCTTGTATGTCGTATGGACATTATGGCAGGCTGTCACGGGCCGGATGTGCAATTGTGTAGAGCCACCGGGTCAGACGTAATGCGTCGCTGATGCAACGAACGAGTATGCCAAATCTCAACGTCTCTTATGTTCAGAAGCTCATGATTGATAACCAATTGCGGCGAATCGAAGTTGATATGCCTAATCGTGGGTCAAAATGGCACTATTTTATACGCCTTTTTCCAGCAAATATTAACCGATATTCAAAAATTTCTTACTGTCACAATCAGGACAAAATGTCTAATAACATTATCATTAAAAGTCCTATCGCATCCCACGTGTGTCGCTACATTACCTTATGTAGGCTAAGAAAGCAGCAGGACGTTAAAGTTGAAGAGTGTGAAATGGTGCCACTTTTGGCCAACCTGTACAAGGTGACAACAACGGGATCCTTTAACTAGGCGCCCAGTAGTAACTGCAAGTTGTAAGTAGAGGGCCTATAACCGCTTTTCAAGTTGCGTTAAGTGTATAAAGGTTCCAACGCATTGTAGTTGAACATTCAACGCATTTGTATAATGATTTACGCATACATATATTTACATTTGACGCTGGCATTGCTAAATACTAGGATTGATAAGTAGCAATTATTTATAACTACTTTTAAAACAGTCATTAAATGTAGTTAAATTCTAACTACTTTACAGGTGGTTTGCAATTGACAAGTACGTGGCGGCCATGAAATTGTTAATTATGCGCACTATGTAGGGCTATGTGATACACTGTTTTCGTTTTAAAGTTTTTTCCCAAATACGGTGTGAATTTGTACTCTTGATTTGTTCAAGCAAAATAGTTGGCTTATTATGAAAAGTGGTTATAACTACTGAATAGGCAGTGGCGTATTTAGAATTTGGCAAAGGGGGGCATGGCGAGCGCGCAGAGCACGAGCCTATAACGGGAATCTGGGGGCGGAGTCCCCAGCGGGTCCAGGGGCAGAGCCCCTGGTCGGAAAGTCTAGGGGGCGAACCCCCCTGAAGTTGAAACACTTTTTGCTTTTGAACGTTCAATGAAAGCCGCAAATTCGCCCATTTTTTCTGAAGTTTGCTGAAAAACGGCAAAAAACGCACCTTTTCATATAAAGTCGCCTGTAAAAAAATTCATGGTCGGGCCAAAGGGGGGAGGGGCATCGCACCATGCCCCCCTAAATACGCCACTGTGAATAGGCCCAAAGTGCATGACATTGTAGTTGATGCCCGTCACCGCAAGGTGGTGCCGAATGTCGATAAATGATGTAAACGAACTTGAGTGCTATTGACGACTTGCGTGCACGATGTCGTCAGTGTGTTTAACCCATTAACCCATTAGGCCTACTTGATGACTGTTTTATTACGCAACGTCAAAGTGGGTGTCCTTCATTTAGGACGCCATGCAGTAATGGGTTAGCCTAATGTAGCATGCGACGCGAGCCATTATACGCATGCTGTACTCAATTAAATCAAATTGTTCATTTGCAGATACCAACAATCATCGTAATGAAACTTTCAACAAATTATGCTGGTTGTGTGTTGGCTGTCACAGGACCAATCGTCACTTATATGACGCCAGATGTTCGGTAGGCCTATTAGTACACGGAGAAATACTCAATATTTCCAAAAAGTGGTTAAGTTTAAGTTTCGAAGAGACGCCTGAAAAGCATTGAAATTTCTTAAATTAATTATCGACGCTGCAGGTAAACTGTTCCAGACACTTGCGGCTTGCGACACAGTTTGTACACGGTGTCTCGAAAAACATCACCTTTTATATTCTTTATAACTTAGTAAGATATCATCCAATTTTGCAAATTTTTGGCACAAACACGCCTCAAGAAATTCGAAACAAACACAGATGCACAACCCACCACATCTTGTCTCACATGTTCGTAACTTTGTACTGTACCTTGTAAAATTTGGCAACGAGTTTGGCATACAGCAAGTATATAGAGACAAATATGAAAACTACACATCAAAGTCGTCACATCAAACAACTATCAAGTAACGTTCATATTATTGGAGCAAATGTTTGAAGCCTTGTCCATCAGTTCTCATACAAGCGTGGAGCCGTTCACGTCACATAATCGAGATTATGCAGCCATATGGCGCCATTGAAGTTTGCATTTTAATAAAAAAATATTTGCAAAAATTTGGAATTTAAAATTAAGAAGTTAATTCTCAAAATTTCATGGTAAAGGTTGAAATGTCAAAAGTTTAAATAAGTTTTTAAAAAAGTTGCGAAATTCTGGTTTAATGACAAAAGAAATCGAGAGCAACTGACGTCGCAGTCTGCGTTTTGATGCGTTGTTGGTTTTTACGCGCTACAGGGCGTATTAGCTACCGGTACGGTAATATTCTGTCCGTCCGTCTGTCTGTCCGTCTGTCCGACACGTTTCGGTAACAATCCAAGTCTAGGTGAAATAGAAATAGCTTAGAGTCTCCCCCACCGTGGTCAGCCACCTTGACGTGGTGGTGCGGCTTTGCACCGATGACCCGAAAGATTTCTAAAATCTGAAGATGAGGAGCTAACTAAGAGCTGACCAAACCCGTGAGAGCAGACTGCTGCACGTTACCAGTGCTTTTGTGCTGGTTTCGGCTCTACAGCCAACTACGGCTTCACAGCCGTCTACTCTACGGCTTTATAGCCGCTACCTGTAACCTAGTGGTTACATTCAGGGACGCGCATTGGGCCGAACTGATACTGTAAGAGCCTGTCCACCCCGGAGGTAAGGTAAGGTAAGATAAGCTTAGTCTCTAGTATTTCGTGACAAACTTTCACGTCGCTGGGTGACGGGGGTCCCCCGAACTAGAGGCGAAAATAGGGGCACCCGCCAAAAAGACGCCAGTTTACCGCTATTGGCTCGTCTAGCGCAAAAATGGTTGCAGATGGGCACAGGCCTCTTATCATAACAAGCACTGGCGACGAGCTTCTTAGAGGCGTCAAAGTCGATGACTTTGAATGATCTTGAACCCCGAAAATAGGGGGTTTAGTTATTTTTTTGTGATTTTGGACTGCGACAGACATTTCAAGAGTATATAAATTGCGCCGTAATAGCTGGAAACAAACCAAGACAACCAGCGTAAGAAATTTTTAGCATTGAATGTAGATTTCAGCAGCTTTAGTCAGAATTCCTACGTTAAATGAAGCATGCGCACAGGCCACGATTAAAAAGTGGTTATTTTCCCGCTATTGGCTCGCTTTGTGTGAAAACGGTTGTGGATAGGTACAAACATGCTGCTTAGATGAAATGAATGGAGATAGACCGAGACTACGTAAAAACAGAAACTGCTATAGGCTCTCGCGCGTTTAATGAGTATTAGCTCAGATTTTTTGTTACCATGGTTTTTTACGAAGTACAGTACGAACATATTGAACGAGATTCAACTTAGGCTGTGGACATGTGCTTGTTTTAAATTTTTAGTATGTTTTAATCAAAATAGCAAAATTGGATGAAATCTAACAAAGATATCACATAAATAAAAAAATGCAAAACAACGTAAAACAAAGGCAACGAAAGAAGCTGACGCAACAACGCAACGGCGGTGTCAGTTCTTGCATTGCTTCCGTTGCGTGCGTTGATAGATACGAAACTGTGCAGATTTCGTAATCGTAGATTGCATCGTTTTGATAGGCAGCAGGGTGTGACGGATAGACGGACAGACAGACGCCCTCACGATAGCTATGACAGGACATCTGCATAGCATGCTGCTATGCTGTCTTTCTACAAAAAAAACTATGAAGTCTGCAAAATCTATGCACAGTTTGAGAGTTGCAGAATAACAGCATTCCGGAAAGCATGAAAATCCGAAATAAAGAATATTCTGTTCATTGTTTGACTGAATGGATGGCGCCATCTGGTGACTGCTGATAAATAACAGCAACGGGTGAAGAGAAACTTGATCGTATAATACAGAATAAGTTATTGCACGTTGCAGACTTGAAATCTAATCGTTGTTAATATCTCTGCTCAAAAGTATATTACCAAAAAATTAATGCACAATTTTACTACATAATTCCGTCAAAGATAAAGCAGAAAGAGAAATAACTTTGAGCGAAAGAAAACACACCTTACCGAAGATGCAAAAGGTGTTATAAATATTCCAAAAAACTACACCAATACCCATATTTGAATTACATAATACTTTTTGTGTGTTCCATGCTATTCACTTAGCATTGGACAAAATGTACAAAATAGTTTAAAATGTACTTATAAACGGCTGCATTGGCAAACTCACGCATCGAAAACAACAAAAATCATCGTCGAGTGACGCTAGCATGACACTGATACTGTGATGCTGAATAATATCACCACGTTTAGGCCTACTCTTTGCACTGATCACCCGCAGCGATGACATCTACAAGGTGGGCAAAAAAGCAACGCAGTTAAGGCGTGGTGAAAGATTTTGTTATTGCAAATTTTCTGCAAAACGCAACAGTAACGGAAATCTGAAAATCGGTTAATAATTTACAAAGATATCGACAGAAGTTTGAGGCTTAGGCTACTTTTTTTTAGCCCACGCTGTAGATCCGAGTGACTTTGTTATTAACTATCGCAAATTCTGTTCAGTTCTGATCGGTTCGCAAATCTATTGGTGATGGAAAATTTTTATAATGATTAAACCGTATACAACACAAATATTCAGTGGAACCATTCCGAAACACTGGAAGTCAGTCGGCACTGTGTGTACGTTTTTTAAGCTTACGGCAACGGCACACGCAGTAGATTTTCATGTAGGCCTACAAGGCCCTACATGCATTAGGCCTAATGTTTGCCGACTTTACGGGAAAGACATACAGAGTGTAGGGAATTTCCCTCCCCCAGACATGTTTCCCCCAGATGTTTCCCACCCCGATTTTCGGTTCCAGCCCGGACGTTCCCCCTCCTGGTTTTTTGGAATACCAGGACGTTTTTCCCCTCCCTATGCTGTTACACGAGGATCGAGCGTTAGATATTAACATAATTGCCAATGTCAAAATACTGAAACAATGCAGCAAACATCGAATACAAATACTCTTCTGTTATTATTAACAAAATATATGTGTCAAAAAGGCTTAAATAGCACGTCGAACAAAGCGCAAGTCTCAAGAAGTCTCAAGTCTTAAGTTCTCAACGACTCTTACTAGGCACAGCAAAATTAAAAATATAATTATTCTCTCAAAAACTCTACTAACAAACGATCAGCGACATCGTGGAGTAAAAAAAGTAGGCGGGACAATTTTAATTTTTTTTCCATAGCCTATGTGAGTTTTTAGGCCCAAATTTTGCATTTTTAAACAAAGCGTTCTGTGCAAGAAGACGATTTTAGGACAAATTTATCGGCAACCAAAAATTTAGCGTCGGCAATAGGCCTACACTCTCCCCCGCTTGTTACCCTTGCCACGACACCACTGCAAATGATAAGATAATACCCCGTTTACACGATCGAGCAAACATCGAGCTGGTTCGGCCAGCTAACATACAGACAGCTCGTTGAGCCAGCTCGTCGAGCCAGCTTGATCGTGTAAACGGGGTATAAGATCGGTCGCCGGTTGCATACAGTTAAATCAGACACCCAGTCATAATACAACAAATCCTGGCTACTCCAATGATACAAACGCGACCTTATTGCAAAAGCAGGTGACTAACTAACACATGTAGCAGTGAATCGGATGATAAACGATTCGGTTTACCTCATATAAGGCCTATACACCGACATTGTAGTAGGAATTATATCAAGTCCTTACCGAGTGATGATGATATTCTTCTACGTACCGACATATTCGTCGTCGGCGGCGCACGAACGCAGTTTGCTGTTACGACTGCATCGTGCCAAACTGACACAGCGTCATTCGCACGGTGTTTAGACAACAACGAACGAAATGTTTTTCACTGTGGACAGAGACAGAACGTTCGTTCTAAGCGCCCTATGTCATTTGACGCTATGACGCCAGCTTGGCCGAGCCCCGTGTTTCATTGACATTTAATTATCGTCGTTTGCGTGCTGTTTAATAAACGTCGTGTGCATGCATTGTGCCAGCTAAACAGAGCGTACTACTTCGTGTGGTTGCTCATCGCGGCTGTTGAATAAGCGATGTGCCAAGTCAATGGGAAAGCCAAAAATTCGACCCGGCCCCCACTGCTTTCACATTTTCAGCCGATCTTTCTGAAACTCAAAACCAAGAAAGATATCCGGGATACAAACCTGCGTGCAAAATTTGGTTGATGTGGAAAGATGGGAAGGGGGTCTGCGAAAATGACGAATTTTAGCTTACTTCTGGTTTTTTTCTTTTTTTCTCTTCGCGTCGCGTCCAGATCACACCAAAGGACCGATCACAACCAATGAAGGCTCAAAACGCGTGTTTCTGCGCAAGGAAGTGCCTTCTGGGGGTCTCAATGATAAAAAGTAAAGTTTAGGGGTCAAGACTCCCCCAAAACATGATTTTTAGGGGCCCAAGTAGGCATTTTAAGCCAAATTTGTGAAATTTTCAAATCGCGATATCTCGAAAAATATAAACTCGATCAACGCAAAATTTGAAGATCAAGTTTTGGACCGCAAACGGGCTTCGTGGGTGGTCCGGCGTTATAAAATAATAATTCAAGATGGCGGCGGCCCCCATCTTGAATTCAGTTTATCGCCCATAGTTCGCTTGTTATTGCGTATATTTGCACGAAATTTGGCAGGTAGACTCATTTTATGATCATACATATACGAATTGACTATAGTATTGAACAAAAATAAAATCCAAGATGGCGGCGGCCGCTACTGGAAATAGACCATGTGACCAAAATTGGCGATGATAATAAATTCAAAATGGCGGCGGCCGCCATTTTGAATTCGGTTTATCGCCTATAACTCGCTTGGTAGGCCTACTAGATGTTTTTGCACGAAATTTGGCAGGTGGACTAAATTTTACTTCCTATATACAGCTGTACCATAATATTAAACAAAAATAACCAGGCTTGCCGTTTATATGAAATTTCCCATCCATTATCCATATCCATATCCACAGATTTTCCGTGTATAACCATGGATATATCCATGGATATCCATGGATATATTTATATCCGCAGACGCCTATCCTGAATACAAATGTAGTAGGGACAAGGACGCTTATTTCCGCCCCCTCCTCCCCCAAAAGACGTAGCGTTGTTATTTTGGTCCTGAAATTGTTAAAAAACTAAGTGAAAGTAAAAAAAAATATAACACGCAATTGCGTTGAAATATGAGATTTGTTAAGTATTTTCCAACGCTCTGCATAATTTTATTGCCAGTTTTTTCGAAATGTATTCAGAGTGGACGCCTTTGATGCACACTTGGTGTGTTCTTCCTACTAGAATTAAATATGTTAGTAAGCAGAAAACGTTGGCTCCTCATGAGTATACTAGATCTACTGACATTAGATTATTGTCGTTTAACATGCATGGGTTTTATCAAGAGCTTCCTGTATTAGAGGATCTTATAAATGCTGAAAATCCTGTTATTATTTTATCACAAGAACATCGGCTAACTCCGAACAACTTAACAAAATTTTAACATTATTTTGTTGATTATTTTCCGTATGGCTTTTCAGTTATGTTAGACTGTCTCCAATCGGGTATGCCTATGCTCAGAAGTCGACCATTTGGTGGGGGTCGTGACGTTAGTCAGAAAAGATATGCGCGTGGATTTACCCAAAATATACACTGTAACGATCGTTTTGTCATAATACGTTTCGCTAATTATCTTATAGCAAATGTCTATTTGCCATGTTGTGGTACCAAGGAGCGTGAGTCGTTGTGTAGTAAGTAGCATCTTAGATGATATCAATTCTTGGCGCGAACAGTATCTAGACTGTAAATTTATATTGGCTGGTGATCTAAATGTTAATTTGGACATGTGCCATACGATACGACTAAACAGCTCGTCACTAGTGCTTGTTGTGATAGGCAGAATGTCCATGCTTATATGCAACCGTTTTCACGAAAGACTGGCCAACAACGGCAAAATAACAACTTTTACAAGGGTGCCGCTCTTTGATGCCCTCGTCCCCCAAATCCATAATAAACCCCTATCTTAGCGCTCAAGGTCATCCAAGGTCATTAAATTCGGTGGCAATCGAGAGCAAGTGTACGACTTCCTATTAGTGATTAATAATAACCTGGGCCCTACCTCTCACCGTTATTGAGATACAGGTACTTTTTGGCTAAAAATCGCAAATTTTGCCCACCCCCTCTCATTTAGCGCCCACGTTCGGGGTGATTCCTTAGAATTTATGTAAAAGCTTGACGGTTCCTGAAACTAGAGTCTTCCGGGCAGACGATGGTGAAGATTTGGTGATCTTAGCTTGCACCGTTTTTGACTGATCCACCCGTGTGACAGACAGACAGACAGACAGTTGCGATGACCAAGACGCGCTGAAAGCAGTAGCTGCTTTCGCACGTAAAAATTATGGCTTACTTACAGCTACCAACTCGAGCGAATTCAGAACGAAACTTGGAAGAAAGGTTGGCGCTTAAAAGAACGCAGTTAATGATTATTTAGTCAGGCTTAAATAAATCAAAAGTGACTAAATAATATCGGTGTCCTGAATAGTAAGCTAAATTTGATAGAATATGTAGACATTTTAAAAATACCAACGAACGATGATGTCCTTTATCACTTTTTGTGCTTTCGTTTGATAAAAGTAAAATAGCCAGAGCAGCAGTAATTCAACATATTTATTTAAATGCAACCTATGCATGTGGCGTCACCTTGCGAAAACTACGTTATTTTTTGCGTTGCATCCGCATTGCACAATGGTGTTGCTGCTTGCTGATAGCCAGCAGCTGCCGTTTAGAAGACGAATACATTTTTCTGTCTGTTATTTAGGTCTATTTATTTTTAAAGTACTCAATTCGCGAGGGCTGAAATATTAATTTATTTATTCATTTATTTTGGCGTTCAAAATACTCAATTTCTTAGGGCCTGAACATTAAACTACGAGGGTCGTTCGATAAATAAGATACAAAACAGCGTTATTCTGTTAGTTTGCCAAAGATTACAAATCCGAAATATACTTTTTGTAGGGAATTTAATTCCGAGTAGCAGCTGTGAGTTTTATAACGATGACGTCACTATGACGTCATTTAGAAACAATAAATATGGCGACGTTGCCACTGAAATCATCCCGTAACGAACAGCGTGTCGTTATTGCATTTTTGTAGGCCAAAAAATAATGCAAATCAGATTCATTCTGAGATGCATCCAGTATAATTATGGCGATAACTGTTTTCCGAAGCGAACAGGCTGTTCACGTTTGGTGTAAGAGAATGCTAGGTGGGCAAAAATTTGCATCATACTGTATACCCAGGTGCAATCAGTCGTTCTTCAGTGGCATGGACAGCAGCCAGCATCGTTCTTTGCATCGGGCATTCAGAAGTTTGCTGACAGATAGGACAAATGTTTGAGCGAACTCGGACAATATGTTGAAACGTGAAACATTAATCTTTAACAGGCCCGTCGAGAGGGTGGGTACCCCGGGCCCGCGACGTTTGGGGGCCCGGACGGGTTTGGTCTTTAGCATTTAAAGAGGTGGCGTTAAATTCTTAAGTTTTGTTCATTTTTTTCGTTTCTACGCTGAGTCACGCTTGCAAGTTATGATAGATTACTGGTGGGGAAATAATACACGTGTGGGCTGTGTTCTGTGAACAGATGACGTCACAATAATGATGTCATCATCAAACAAAATTCTACACGTGTTCAGAATGAAATTACCTACAAAAGGTATATTTTGTATTTTTTAGATTTGCAAAACTAACAGAATAACGCTGCTTTGTATCACGGCTTGTGCGATAGCAACAAGCTGCTGTACAAACGATGTGCCAAGTCAATGGAAAGGCCAAAATTTCGACCACCCACAGCTCCCACATTTTCAAACGATTTTAATGGCGAGATAATGGCGGGCTCCCAAACGTCGCGGTCCCCGGGGTAGCTTACCCTCCGCCGCCTTACCCCACCCTCTCGACGGGCCTGCACTAAAAATCCCACGACACCTCAAAAATATGCTGGCTTAATTGTTGGAGCACTCTGTCTGTTGTTCAGAAAAAAAGATTCAGTTAATAACATAGCTTCATATTTGATTGTTATAGCGTATAAAATCATTATTATGGTTTATTACGCCAACAAGGTAGCACATCGCACATAATTAATGATTTATAAAATATAAAAACACAAATATGCAAACATGATAATACGCAAAATAAAATACACAGTACACCAAAATACAGAATATTAAGTCAAAGTAAAACAGTGCATCTAAAACTTTTTCATATATCTTTAATTCTACCCGACTGCCAAGTAAAGATACTGCGGCATAACATACGTGATGCAAACAGTTCTTGCTAGTAAAACTTTGAAAGCAAACTAAAAACTGCTCCAAAATTTTGACTGTCCAACGAAAATTTTATCGATGCAGGTTTTTATGGATTGACGGTAGCTGGACTTGATAATTGTTTTTAAACATAAGTGTATTTACACTGTGTTCGGAAAAAGGAAATAAAATTTTTCTACGAAATTTGGTAATGTCTTTAGCAATTTAAGATCTTGTTAAAAATTATGTGTACGTATTTTTATTCAGATTTGTTCAAATTTGTCATTTTTATTGTACGATGTCTAGGGGTTTACTTTTTTCGGACACAGTGTAGTAGGTTTTCAGCACGCTGCATCATAGCAATAAACGCATTCATATCACACACAACAGTTAACATCACAGTCGAAGCATTATTAGTCTCCAGTACCTGATTAAACATAACAAAATAGCAACAGTCGCAGCCACTGTTGTAGGTCTATTTTGATTATCTGTCAGTCTATACACGAGGTATATATTCGGTAATGCTGTAAGCACCAATCGTGCTGACTTTATGAATAATACCCCCCCCCCTTTACACGCCAACACACCAGCACATAAGGCCCTGAAGCTTGCAGTAGACTCCAAGTCCGGAGACATACCACA
>Ga0209367_1008633_pt1 | contig 13911 bp, 6 predicted proteins | sample WorMetLIZISLAND2_FD_187412 | JGI IMG/M metagenome (GOLD analysis project Ga0209367, IMG submission 187412) | Marine gutless worms symbiont microbial communities from Max Planck institute for Marine Microbiology, Germany - Olavius geniculatus... ... | reverse complement strand
TTGCATAGGCCTACCTTACAGCGTAATTTGTGATATTTTGTTCGATGGTGCTGCCACCTCGGGAATCGGTTTACAACGCCCAGTTTAGTGATGGTCGTAGTAAAACACCTGTATTAAGAGTCACGTCAAGTGCACATAATGCTGATCGCTTGCATTGATTGAGTTGTTATATTATGCGTGAGAGCAGTAGCACGAAAGCAGCTACTGCTTTCATCGCGTCTTAGCCATCGTAATTTTGTCCATCCGTCTGTCTGTCTGTCTCTCCATCTATCCGTCCGACCGTCACACGGTTGGAAAGAGATAGGGCCTAGGTTAGACCTTGGCACCACGCTACTATCGTTTGTGATCGAGATAGAGAATTTGGTATTTGTATATTAACTTAGCGTGAACACCCCAATTTTCAGCTATAACCATTGAACCGGAAATGCTACAGGCTTTCGCGTGTCCCGTGAGCCTTAGCTCAAATTTCTTGTCCATGTAACCATGTGACCCCTATTAGTACCGCTTACATTTTGGATGCTGTGCTTTCTGTGGCAGGACAATTCTTCAAGCAGCATCCCAACACTGTTGTTTGGTCACATATTTGTGCAAGTTGTGTTTAATGCTTCATTTTTGGTGAATTTCAAATGTAGGTACTGGTACAGCATACAGTAAACCCGCCTGGGAAATCCGTGGACGAGTGTGTGATTCTCTGATGTCATGGTCTTCAGACTATTAATGGTCAATTATGATGGACTTGTAGAAGGTATTTAGTGAAGCAAAAAAAATCAAGATCGAGTGGTTAATGTAGTAAGGAGAGTTTTTGTTTAACGTTGCAGATATTTTGAGAGTGCTGATAAGCAGCATATAAGTTAAAATGCTGCAGAAGTGTGGGGCAAAGCAGTTTTGATGACTGGAGGATAACCGGGAAGATTAGTAGAACTCCCATTTTCGATACATATGCACAATTATAATCGGCAGTTCTTACGATTTTAGGTTTCCATCATTTTTTTTTGTTTTGTGTTTTATAAAGGTTAAACTTTTTGTAAAGGTTAAACTTTTTGTTCCATTATTATGTGTATGTGCAATTTTGCCTGCAAAGGCCATCCCCGAAATGACCTATACTGTGTTGTCTGGGATGTTAAACCCTGCTCACTCACTCAGTCACGCCAAGCAGTTTTTGGATTGACTCCAGGAAATTTCTGACCAGAAAATTATTTTTTTTAGTGTGCAACCTTTAAAATTTAGGGGATAAAAGATATATTTAGGGGATAAAAAGATTAAACTGTGAATAATTATTGTTTGATTGTGAATATCTCTGAAATGGAACGAGCTATCTACATTCTTCAGTGTACAGTTGCCTGTTAGTTTAGGCTTAGTTTAGGGGGTTTTTGCATGCTGCATTAATTGAATACATTTCATTGGAGGAACTGTATATCAGTTTAATACTTGTTCACGTCGTTACACAATCTGTGGTTGAGGCGTTCATGTAGTGTTTTCATTTCTTAAGTACAGGTAGATGCTCCTTTCTTGGGCGAATACTTGTTTTGATGTTTAGTGCGTAAATACTGGCAGATGTTAAGTTCTTAACACTAGTCTCACGTTGACTTGTGATACCTAATTACCTATTGCATATGCATAGCTGGGTAGCTGGAAGGGGAGTGCCCATGCAGACCTCTACTCCCAGGAGTCCAAGAAGGCAGAGTGGCAACACCGAATCTGATTGGATTCGCCTTTCGCATTTGTCTTTAGTGGTTCCGCAGCTGGCCAGTAAAAATAACCCAGCATGCGAAGTCAAGCTAGACAGTGTCGTAGAAATACTCAGCATCGATGTTTTTTTGTTTGAAATTGCATTTCTATGCGTCGTTTTGCTTAAACACAAGTTGATAGTCATTAATTTGCATTGCATGTAAATGACCGAATATGTTGCCAATGTCATGAGACGTTTTGAGAGCCCAAAGTGCATTTGTGTATTTGTGACCAAGTCTACCTCAGGTCCTACTAGGGGAGTTTATAGTGCTCCTCCAGATACCTTAGTTGGATTTTTTTGTGGGGAGTTGGAGGGAAGGTACTTGACAATTCGTACTACCCTTAATTAAGGCACATTCCTGGCTATGCCTATGACCTGTTGTGGCTTAGAACATGTCTTGTGACCAACTCGGGGTCACACATTGTCATATTCCGTTTATAATAACCATATAAAAACTTCTGGTGCAAGCTGTAGGTCTAGGGTACTTGTGCTGTAGACAAAAGTCTGGACTTGTGTTAGCAATGTTACAGTATTGTTCCTAGTCTGAAGGACTAAATTGGCATTTGTCGTCACAACACAGCACTCTCTGTATAGAACTGGATGTAAGCTTGTGTCTGTGGTGGTATCATAGCTTGTTAATCGATTCTCACACTGTTGCTTCTTTGTCCATGCATGCAGAATGGACAGGATAATTATATTAATTGTGATAGCATTAAACCAGTCTAGAAATTACTCTTTCGACATAAGTATGAAGTGTTCTGTTATATGTGAAAAAAATATTTTTCATGATGTGAAGAATTTCCTGGCCTTGTCAGCATAAGCTGCATGTTACAGACCCTGAGAAAGTTTTGTTGGCAAATCTGAGCACATGTTTCGTCCTGCACGTGTCAAATAAAAAACCGCCGAGTAAGTTCCTCATGACGACTGCAGAGTGTTGACACCATGAATTGTCAATATAGAATGCTCACTGTAATACAACCACCAGATCTAGCACACTTGCTATGACGATGCAACTACTCTGTACGGGCGATGATTTCTAACAACTATCGTGATTATCTTTAACGACAAGATACTGCTTCAACATCGCATCAGTGATGAATGTTTTGTCTACTGCTCCCGAAGGATGTTAGAAAGGTGTGGCACTTCTTGCATAAGAATGTCTGCATACATATTGGGTGACTTCACTTTTTGACTTACGCTGAGCCTAAACTTCTGTCTAAGTACCTACTTAAGTCAAAAAGTGATTTCGCTGAGCGAAAACATGGCGACTAACACGGATAGTTTAGTAAATAAATTAAAACAGTCTGGTACAAAAAGTAAATGCCATAATGGCTACACAATGACGTAAGACGTTACGTAATTACGTCATTTGCGTGCATGGCACAATTAAATAAGCAAGTCCAAGCGTAACTGGTTAATTTATTTCCTGTTAAGTTTACCGGTTTTGCGCCATTTTTAATCGTTTAGTTGAACTTTGGTCTAAGTACAGACTTTAGCGTTCAGCTTTAGCTTTCGCTCAGCGAAAGGCTCAGCAAAAGTCTTAAGTCAAAAAGTTTAGTCGCCCGAAATGGTGTCGTAGCATTTTGCCTAATCGCTCCCGCAGTTGAGTTTACTGCAGAGCCCCAACCAAAATCGAACTAGGGTTAGGGTTAGGGTAAGTATACGACGCGAAATGAGATTAGGCGAAATGAGACAACACCCGTCGTATACTTACTTACGGTCGACCAAAAAAATGGTACAGAAAAAATGATGAACGACAAAACAAAGCTTGTCAAAGAAGCAAAAAAAGCAAGTCGTTGTTGTTGGTCCGCCTATCCAAAAAATATTAGGCAAAATGGGATTAGGCGAGATGCTACCCAACCCCCGAAAGGTAACAGGAACTTTCGTTCCCACGTACTTTCGCATACATGGAACTTTCGCTCCTTACTCAAGAGTTAACATTATTGGCCTACACACTTAACAGAAGCAGATGAAATCAAAGGACCCCAGCATGTGGTGTAAATGCTCAACGTTTAAGACAAAAAAGCCCAGCTGTCGCTAGGGAACCTGCTACAGCTAGCCTAGAAAGGTTTTCCGAAAGACGGGTTTAAGGTTTAGCGAAGAGACTAGAATGTAAAATAATGGTAAGAACTTGACGAAAAATATAATTTAATGAAGAATTCATAAACAGATATAATTTGAGAAAAAATTTGGAGAACTTAGTTAATTTAAGATAAATTAGTTAAGAAAATAATTTGCTAGATTCTGCCATCTTTTAGTACAATAAATCTGTACAAATATACGAACAAGTTATAACGCCTTAATTTCCATTAGTTTATCAATTAAATAATCATAATTTGTGTTGGGGAGCGAAACCACGAAAGTTCCATGGAACGAAAGTTCCAGGGAGCGAAAGTACGTGGGAACGAAAGTTCCATAATTCCCCCCCCGAAAGTCGAAATACCCCGCTGTCGTTTTGGCCTTAAAGCCTAGAATATATATTTCAATGTTTCAAAAAAACTTTCAGGTGGTACTCTTACCAAACTTAACCAATAGTAGAAGCCAGTACCAGCTTACGCGTCAACAACAAATGCATTGTGGGAATTATTGTTTATGTAGTGAATGAGATTGATGATAAAATTTTGCGTTACTGAAGCTTAATTAAGACGCACACTGTGATAGAAATTAAATAATAAATTTAAAATGTTACTTTAACGCACTGTATACATTATGGAACAGTGCCGCAGACCAGATCCCCGTAAGCAGTGGCATCTTGTAATAATGTACTAGGTGTTTATTTTGCTCAGAAATTAGCTGTCTTGAAATAAAATAAAACTTTGTTTTCTCGTGCCAGTTGAGTTCCAGTGCCTGACGTCCAAAGCATCTTACTGGCACATGACATCTTGTTTACTTTCGAACATTATATGAGTCAGTGATGTAAACTGGGCCAAGACCTGAAGAACAAGACCAGAGATCTCGACACCGAAACCAAAAACTCAATACCACGATGCCTTTCAGCTGTCAAGCTAGTGAGTTTCAAGTAGCACACGATCGCCATGCAATTGAACATCGAGTTTCAATCTAAAATGAGATGTTCCATCCCAAGATCAGTTGCAGGCTGGCATATGTCCAAGATTAATAAGCGTGAGACCAAAAACTTGAGTCCAAGGGTAAGAATGCAAGTTTGGTGTTGAGGTTTTGGTTTTATTCAAGTCACTTTCCATCGAATGTTATTTTCATCATACTGTAATTTACTCCATATGGCCAAGCCAGTATCAAGATGTCTCTAGATCAGACCCCGGAGCCAAATTTTTTTAGGGCCAAACTCTGGCTGACACATTTTTTCAGCTGAGATCTGGCTAGCCTAATTTTTTTGGCCGAGTTTCAGCAGACAATATTTTCGGCTGAAAATACGGCTCTTTCTGTTTTTAAGTCTTTTACCAGTGACTGATTCAGAGGAGGCCGCAGCCCCACCCCACTATTGACTGGATGCAACTTAAAACAAGTATAAATTTTGCACTAAAATGCATTATTTCAGCTATTCCAATTTGTTGTTGAATTTTTTTAGTCAATGTCGTCTTGCTGGAGCTTATTCCATTGGTTCACCACTAGGCCTGCATCTGATTGCAAGTGTGTGCTGCTTATTCCCAGCGATCTGAGCACAATTAGATGCTGATCAGGGCAAGCTCTGTCCACCACATGATCTGAAAAAATCCTTCCTTAAGTTGAGGTGACATCTTTGCTTATACTTTCATGGAAGACCACAGTGCTGTCTTCTGCTTCTTAACTTTAAAGAATTTGTCAAAAGCAGTGGCAGGCAGAATTACCATCTTTCTTTTGAAAACTTCCAGAATATCTGCATGATAACGATAAAGGTGTGTAGTTTTTATTGTGTACCATAAAACTTTGCATTGAAGCTGGGTTTCAAAGAAATGCCATGTTTCGGACACAGGTCGGGGGTCAAGGCAAGCTGTACTAACGGAAGCCAGGTTCCAGTTAAATTAATGCCAGGTCCCAGGTACAAGTGGGGGGAAGAGAGTCAAGGCAACTTGTACTGCTAGAAGCTGTGTGCTTCTATTTGAAAGTTTTACGGTATGTGTTATGACTGTGATGGTAGGCGTGAACGGGGTGGTGGGTTACAGTCGTTCTAGCAGTTCAACAGGCAGCAGCAGCACGATGTCGACTGAACAGCAGCCCAAACGTCAACGGAACTATCGTCTGATTGTTGACCCGGCACTGAAACAAGGACCCACCAAGGTCTACAGCATTGAGGGTCATATTCCCGGAGTGAGTACTGACTGTGTTCATTATTGTAACTTAGATGTTGTTGCTGCTGTAAGCCTATGATTACTGATCAGCTTGGACGTTTTCTCAGCATTTCACGTCTCTGTCATTGTATGAACCCCGAACAGCCAGCTTCTTCTCCTGTGTCAAACCCTGGTTGTTTTAGACTGACTGCTGTCACTTGTGCTGTTTTCTAAGCCATATCACGGTTGCTTAGTATTATTAACTGGCAATGCACTTGTGCTTTAAGCAGTTCTATTTGTCAGGCAGAGAAAAAAAGACTATAGCAGAAAGCCTATTCCTTATTTCTGTCCTTATGTCTGCCTCGGGACTGCAGCAGTTTTGCTGCTGCTGCTGCAGGCCGACACTTTTCACTTAGGCCTATTGAGACCGCCCATCCTAAAAAACTGTTCTCAGTGCAAAGTGGACTCGTGTATTGTCCAGTTGCATATTTGCCAACTTTTGTCAGCGTCTCACTTAGCAGATGTTTTGTCACGCGCCGGCGCTCGTTGCTTCGATCAACTCATCTGGGCATATCGCCAGCTGATCTGCAAACTGCTGTCCTCGTCTGCTTGGCTATATTTTTTTCATTTATTTATCTGTCGTAATACTCAAATCAGTCATAAGGGCCTACAAAGCATGCACACACCGTCCGTCGCCCAAGTCCCACTTGCTTTGATTTATCGTGCAACATATGCAGCACAACAAAGTCCACAAAAACGAAGTAGTGGAGTTTGGGTCTTACTTTTTAATTAATTTTAGTTGTGTCTGACAGGCATACTTACTTGATGTTTAGCCTAATGGCGACGAAGTTTATTAGTCTCTGTCGATATCTGTCTTTCTAATTATGCTTACTCACTGTCGGTTTTGACATGCTACAGCTACATGTATGCTGTATAGCACATTTATGGCATAGTTGTCGTCTGTCGTCTGTTTGTCGTCTGTCTGTCACGGATGTATTTTGGCTAAACGGTAATTCGTAAGGGGTCTGCAGTGGTACTATCGAATAGGGTGCTGGCGACTTCTTATTAGCTGTCAATACAAAATAGTTACCATGTCTCAATCTGCAGCGGTTTGGCTGCATTTTTTTTGCATTGAGCATGGCGTTGCCAGTTCCTATAGCTATTAGCTTGTTACTTCTACCAATGAAACATTTACTTATTTATTTACATGTATGTTTGCTAATGGATAGTGTAAACAAGTTGCAAGCAGAGTTGGCTAAAATTTTTGTGGAAGGTTAGACTTTGTCCAACTTAGGGAGCATTGCACCAACGTCGTTCATGATCTCAGTTCAGCTGAAGCTAGATCAAAAGTTGAACCGAATTCACGTTGAATTACATTACGCTAAGTTCAACTCCAATTAGCTGATCCCATTCAGGTGATAGGCCATGGTTATACTGTGGATGACGATGATCGGTCAACCACGCCTGTAGACCAACTACAGTGATGTCACAGTCACAATGCAATGCTCACGAAAGAGTCGAGTACTGATTGGCCGTTAATTTGTTCGGATTTTAAGTTTCCCTGAAGTTATTGCATAATTTTTGCATTAACAGTTGCGTAATAAAGTTACGAAAATATGCATTTTGTGTTCCAATAGTCATTTATTTATTATTCTATGTCCGTTGTCAAGATATATGTTTACATAGCTACGGCATAGCAACGGCACATCAGCACTCCAGAATGCTGTTTATTTATCCATTAGTTGATTCATCTAGCAAAAAGACGACATAAAACAGACATAGCGCATATGTAACATTGTCTAGATCACAAGTATAATTGGATTAGACGTTTTATAAATCGATACGAGTGAGTTTTTGTTGTTGTGGCTAGGGTTCAATCATATGTTTACTGTGGCAACGAAACATCGTCACCGAAAAATGCGCCTTATTCATCTATTGGTTAACTTATTGAGCACAGAGATAACATAAAATGAATATAGTAGAAATCTGACTTATCCAGGTCATCAGCATAATCTCAATAGAGGTCTTATAATTCGATACGTAGTAGTTTTTTGGACAAGGTAGGATTCGAATTGGACAATTTTTTGCAGCAACAGATACTTGACATTTATCACTTGAACCGAGATCAAAATTTGATCAGCGGTCAGATGGCGGTTCAGAACTAAAGACGCTTGAACCACTTTGTTGCAACACAAATTGTGGCTGAACTAGGTTCAAGTCAAATTTGACTCGAGTTCAAAGTTGAATGACTTTGGTGCAATGCGCCCTTAGAAGTGGTCAGATTTTGGTTGTGATTTTGATGAGCATCTGGATCCAGGATAGGATTAGAGAATTGTTTACTATTTCTATAGAATGCAGATCTCTGCTGAATGTGGTGCCGCCAAGTGCGTGAACACAGCAGCAAAAATTGACATGTAGCATTGGGCCTTGGCGGAGGTTTGCGCTCTCTGAGTGCCTCTCTAGTTAACCTAATGTCACTCAAGGTAGCTGCTTAGTACTTAGGTCTGAGATGCTGTTGGTTAATGGTTAGGTGTTAAGAAGAGATACAAGGCCAATCATTTTTTGTTCGAAATGTCTGCCTGTCACTGTCACCAAGCTGAGTGAGTGGTCTCTCTGTTGTATTTTGTCTCATATTCTATCATGTTGTCATGTGTTAACAGGATCCAACTCCTGTTATCATACGTGATCCAAGGTCTCGCATGGCAAGGTTCTGGAGCAAGCGAGAACCGGCAAACCTCACTGTACCTAACTTCAAGGTAACCAGTCGTTCTCCTCTGTATTGAGGTACAGAGTAGAATAGATGTAGTACTCCACTAAATGGGATTCAAACTGAGTTTGGAAATCCTGGAAAGTCGTGGACATGGAATTTGAAAAGTTGGTATTTCTAGAAGTCCTGTAAGTATATTTTGGAATCTTGAAATTCTACCACGGTTTGTTTTGTTTGATTAGTTCACTAAGCAAAGTAGCAGGCCTATCCCTGTTCTGAGTTATTAGTGTCACTTCAAGCCAGTGTCATTTAATTGACAAGATTATATATAACCTAATTTACTGTATACCAGGTACATGATTTTTGTAGGTAAGTTCACTGTTGTGTTGTCATAGTTTGAGTAGACACATTCAGTGCATCATTGATTAGTGCAGAGTAACTTAACTGCATTGCAAAAATTTCGGGTGCCAATGTGAATGCAGCCTAGCTCCAGAGAATTTGCTGGTGACAAAAATTGAAACTAATGGGCTGGAGGGAAACATTCTGGAGACTACCAAATGAATGGAAACAAACATCATGGGACAATCTGTCTCACTGCAATAGCCAGAGAAGAGTGGAAGAAATGGACTACTTAATGTGCTGGTCACAGCAAAGTCCAAGATTTAGTACCATTACTGGGTAAAGCTGGTAATTAATACTTTGGTCATTTTCTCCACATTTTAGCATGCTTTGTGTGCATTTGTTTCAGTATGATGCGAACTACGTTGGAACAGTGCTGCCAAAAGAAGTAACATTCTGCAATCTCAACAACAACATTAACGATTCTTTCCTGCGAGACATGTGTAAGAGCCATGGTCTCATTGATGATGTCTCGGTGTATTATCATCCAAAGACTCGACGTCATCTCGGCATTGGAACGGTACTGTACCATATTTCTCAGGGTTCCCACAGCTCCCGAAATGTCCTGGAATTTTTTTTTGATTTTCCAAGATCTGGAAAGTCTTGGAAAATTTTTCGATTTTGGAAAGTACTGGATATTAAAGCTTAAGGTCCTGGAAAGTTTAGGATAGTTGATTAAGTTTTGGGGGATCAGAATAAAAAGCGTGTAGAATTAGCATAGCGTAGTGGAGCACATACTTACTAAAATACAGTGGTGAGATAAATTTGGAAATATTTGGCATTCCATGCATTTCCTGACAATTTTTGCTCACGAGGAACTATGTGGATTGGATTGTAGTCTGTATGTGTGATTTTCGCGGCAGATGTGGCTTAACAAAATTTTTGTGTCTGGCGGCCGGCTAGGTCTGTGGCTGGGGGTCTACGAGTCATTGTAATTGTGAAGCACTGTGAGTGACTGCTGTAACCGTACGTGCTGTAGGTGATCTTTTCCTCAACACGGGCTGCCAGACAGTGTGCTGAGCAGCTGCATCTGACATCCAAGATGGGAAATGTCATGACCGTATTTGTTGACAATCTCGGTGAGTTATGTGGCAGGCAGTGGGGTTTTCTAGTCCACTTTAGTATGTAACTTAGTAAATAGTTAATTTGTAAATACTAATATCAAATTTAAATAAGAACAAGATAATGTTCATATGAACACAGAGTCTGTCAAATGCATTTTGACAGTTTACAGTATATGTCCGTATAAATATAGTCAATGAGCTGTTTAAACCTGTAGAAAAAAATCAAACAGTGTTATTTCAGATCATACAGCAGCAATGATCCTTTCATCCTTCTGTATTATTTTAGCTAAACAATAAACATTGTCAGTAACGAGACCATTTGATTCGTCACCAGCGCTTTACTATAAAAAGTCCATACCATGCATCTATCTGGCACCGTTACAGAGATATGGCACCTCAGATATTGGATGTATGGACGTGGACACGGAAAGAAAGACGGAAGAAGGGAAAGAGGAAGGGGGAGGGGAAGGGAAGGGAAAAAGGAAGGGAAAGGAGAAGGAGAAAAAAGATGGGAGGTAAAGGGAAGGGGAAGGGAAAGGGGAAATGAAAGGGGAAGGTAAAGGAAAAGGTTAAGAGAAAAGGGCAAGGAAAAGCTGAAGGGAAAGAAAAGGGGATGGAGAAGGTTAAAGGAAAGGGGAAGGAAGATGGAAAAGGGGAAGGGGAAGGTGGAAGGAAGATAGCCTAAGAATAAGAAAAGTAGGACACATGCACGGACGCACGCTCGCACGGACACTCGGGTGATTTTATACTCTGTCCAGTGCTATGCATAGCGTTGGACAGACAATCAAGGTACAGTATATGCAGTAGATTTTCTGATGTAGAAGGGATTGTTTTTTGTTCAAAGGGCAAGTTTTCCAGTTACTCAGCATAACATTGGATCTCCCAAAAGTGAACTTCTGGGATTTTTGGGTGTGGGAACAATTTTTTCACATCATATGTGTTTCTGTCTTTTTCAAACCACTGATAAGTTTGCAGTTGCCCAGCTATTTTTGGCTTATGTGTAAATTTACTTTATTAAGGGCTGTTATTACTGGAATGTTCTCCGGACTTGATCAAAAGCCACATACATATTTTATCTGCTGACAGTTCCCTGCTCAGGCATTTTCTGCTTTTTATTTTTATAGCACAATGAGCATGTCCGAGATTATTTACATTAGTATGCTATACAGATTTATTACATGTTACTTCTGCTTGTGTCACTTATTTTCAAAAAGCTGTGCATGTCTGTTATTCATGTGAGGTGAGACTTTACATGAGGAGCAAGGTGACCACTCAACTGCAAAACTGGGAAAAGTCAGGGAATTTCAAAGTGGTCAGAGAAAAGTAAGGACAAATGAGAAAGCCAGGGAAAAGTCAGGAAAACTGGGGAAAAGGATTAATGAAACTATAAATGTTGGGCATATTTGCGGAAAAATAATGGAATATCATGTGCTTTGGAATGTGGGGACCATGGAGGGGACAACTAGCATGTTAGTTTTGTTCGCATACAGGTCAGGAACGTCAGCGGTTGATAGCAGAGGCAACCGTTGAAAAAATGGTCGTTAAGCCGCCGTCTCCGAAACCACAACCATCAACTATTCATCAGAGAGACAGCCGACGGCACCATAGGAGAGAAGTGTCACCTCGTGATAAGCCGGTGGATCAGCATCGACAGCATGTTGATAATAGCATCAACACCAGCACCACCCCGGTTCAGACAGGCATACAACGAACACCCAGCTTCCCCGACGGATTTGCATTGGCGTCGAGTACTCATGCTTTTCAGATCCCAGATCCCAGCTTACACCCACCTCCGCTTCCGAACTATGCACCTCCGCCATTTCCGCCACCACCCGAAAGTTTACCGCCACCTCCGGAAGGTTTGCCACCGCCTCTTCTGACGGGCAGCTTTGATTTTCCGCCACCATTTTTACATCCACCACCACTGCCGACCGATCAGGTGTTCCCGGCAAGGTTGCCACCGCCCCCACTGCCCGGGCAAGGTTACGTAGCTCCTCCCACAGTCGGTGTGGATGGCATGGGGAGGTACAACCCCACTCCACAGCGGGCGGCGAATCAACCGGATTGTGATTCAACCAGCATAGCACGTGCATGTCGAGAGGCTGCGGCAACACGGCGGTTGGACGATCATTTGAGAACACCAAATGATGGCAACCAGAGCCACCATAGACGTGATGACGACCGGAGTAACAGCCGACCGTATCGCCATGATGATGGACGAAATCACGAAAGTGGGCGGAGTCATGAGGGTGGGCGGAGCCATGAGAGTGGCCGGGGTCACGAGGGTGGGCGGTGTTGGGATCATAGGGTTGAGGATAGGAGTGACCGGCATCATGGTCGTCATCGTGATCGCCGACGCTCGCGACATCGCCATCGACACTCGACCCACAGCAACGACTCTCCGCCCACATCCTGGTCTCATCGTGATGACCGCCAATCAGAACTCTCACCGACAACGTGCGCCGATACACGACTTCACCAGTTTCCGACGTCTGACAACGACTTGGACGTTTCAGACGGACCTGCACTTAAGAGCAGCGTCTACGCTGTCGACAACGGTGTTGATAGCTATCCGGCCATGGTTGACAATGACGACACAGGTCACTGCGATGATGTGCTGGAAGATGCAGACACACCTGTCACTCAGAGTCTGGAGAGCCGCATTGAAGCAATACTTTCTCAGTCTGCCGACTGTGCGGTGCCCTTCCTGAGCCCCGGTCGGTCCATGTCACCAACCCAGCCCATGCCGCCGCTGCCTGTTGACGATGGATTAACTGATGGATTTTATGCTGAAGGACCTCCTTTGCCATGTCCACCACAGGATACTTCGCCTCTGCCAGATGAGGCAAATCCACCGCCCTTACCACCACTGCCGACAACTGATTTCTGGCCCCATCCTTCCGATGTTGTCGGCACGGGAGATATGTTTGTGTATCAAGGTGGCATTGGTGATGGAGCGATGCTGGTTGATGGGGTTGTGGCAGTGAATGGCTATCCTGCTGCTGGTGGTGATGAGGATGATCGTATGAGCATGTCATCTCTCAGCAGTGGTGAGGAGAAACTAGAAGTCAATGTTCCGGCATCGACTAGGGGGCTTGGAGATGGTCAGTGGCCCACGTCTGCTACTGCTGCACTAGTCACAAATGCGGCATACCTGGCCAAGAAACTCATCGAGCTCAATGAGCTCCAATCCCGGGTTGAACCTACACCTGACAGCCTTGCCGACTTTGACAAGGTCCTGGACCAGGTCATCACGGACTTGCGGCTCGTGATGTGTCGCGATGTACGCAAGAAGATGATCGAAAGCACAGGCTTTAAGTCGTTCGAGAAATGGTGCGACGACAAAGTGCAGCGACACAAGGTATATTTTGTGGTTTTTATTAGTCCGCCCGAAAATGATAGTTTTCGGAAGGACTTATGTTTTAGCCCAGATGTTTTATTTTTTATTTTTTTTTATCCGAGCGCGAGATCTCCGAGATGCGTGGGCCGACCGGCGCGAAATTTTGCACGATGGTCAGTACTAGGCCGAATTTTATAATGCTGGTCCAAAATTTTGGGGCACGCACCCCAAAAAAATTTTGGGGGCGAAAAACATGCAAAATTTGGCCCGATTTCGGATGACTTCGAAGTTCGGCGGCGAATATGTCCGAAACGGATGAATATATTCAAAATCGGATTTTTATTCCGTCTACCGCGATTCCTCCTGCATTAGGCGAAACAAGTCCGGTAAAGTTTGGTCCAGTGACCTTGGAGATCTCAATGTTGAATCGTACCCACCCAAAGTGC
>Ga0209367_1008632_pt1 | contig 13911 bp, 6 predicted proteins | sample WorMetLIZISLAND2_FD_187412 | JGI IMG/M metagenome (GOLD analysis project Ga0209367, IMG submission 187412) | Marine gutless worms symbiont microbial communities from Max Planck institute for Marine Microbiology, Germany - Olavius geniculatus... ... | reverse complement strand
GGGGAGAGTGGACCCCCCAAGGATTTAATGAAATGACGCCACTGCTTGTTGTGAAAATTGTTAAAAGGTTATGCTATAATGTACAGAAAGCGATGTGGCAGGGAGAATGACGTACATAATGGCCTTCGAAACCCATCGCAGAGCTACGGAGCGTCGCCTGCCACACAAAGTGATTAGATCATACAGCGTTATATAGACCTACCTACATGTCACTCGACACTGCAAATAACCGCGCCCCAACAAGGCTGGTAGGCCTACTCGATTTACCTACCCGGGAGGAATAGAAGGCTGAGTTAGCCTGCAGGTGGTGACCGACCGTGAGTTAAATTCAACGACCTCTTGATCGTGAGTTCAAAGTCCTGACAGTGGCCGTTATTACGTCATCAGGCAACGTGTCCACAAAAGTCTGCAACAAATCGTAAGTCAGTTGAGTATATGGAGTATAAACATAATGCACATTAGGCTTCGTACTGACTGTCAGACGTAGCTGACAGTCACGTAACCGTCATAGTGACGTCCATCGTAATTTTTTACTGCAGGCTGTACGGGCATCGGGGCAAGACAAAAAGTAATAACGTTGTAAAAGGCCAGTAACCACTGCATACATGTACAGACTAAACCCGACTAAATTACGCAACAATCTTGTAGCTCTAATTCCCGCTCAGGGTAAAAGGCTGAGCTGAATTGGAAAAAAGTTCGAGTGTAGGGGCCTACTATAGAGGAGTTAGCAGATAGGGACAAATATACTGCGTAGAAAAATAAATTTTAGCCACAGGCTGTTACGCGTGCGTGTGCCATTTTTATTCTGACAGTGAGCATGCAGTTCAACCTATCAGTTTCTATCACTTTCGTATTTTCGCATCAAAGCCGGCGGAAGGGCTACTGCCTGAGAACAATTAAATACAGACAAACCGTCGGAATAGGCTTCGTAGCCAGTTGATGAAGTCGCGATCGGTCACTCACATCGATAGCAGGATTGCAGGAACACTGACGGTCGACACTGGTCTCAAAAGACTTCAGTGAGCGATGAATGCTGAAAACTAAAGGGTCCGTGTCATACCTGCCGAGAGCTGTCAGATAATTTATTAAATTAGCCGACCTTTATAAACGACCAGCATACGCCATTCGTCAACAACGTAGACCTATTATCAAAACGACTACCTACTAATAACCATTCACGAGTCATTCGTATTATATCGAGGCAGTAGTAGTAGCAGCAGCAGCACTATAGTAACGTCAGTCTGATATCAACTACGGACTACGAGAGTTACTACGAACCTTGTTGCTGCTGCTGCTCGGAAGTAAAGCGCGATTTCCATCCAACGCAAAGCACAAAACGCTGAAATCGGCGCTGGAAAATTGGTTCAGAAAAATAAGCTTTTTTTAGGTTTTAAAGAAATTTTTTTAAAACTCGAAAAGTGCAATTTTTAGGTTTGTGTTTTATTTGTTCTGTAATTTATTATATACAGCACTTCTATCCTTGCATTTTGGCAGTTGCGTCACTTGCGGGTTGGTGGCGTGGCGTAGGCCCTATAGCAGTAGCGTAATAGGGTGTTTACACGATCTAGCAAACGTCCAGCAAACGTCCAGCATTAGCATTTGCTGGAAGTTTGCTGGACGTTTGCTGGATCGTGTAAACACCTCATTACGCATTTCATTCGGTCAACGAAGTTACTCTACGTCGGGCCGGGTTAGTATTTGGATGGGCAGGTATAATATCTCGGTATGTAACCAGCCGCCTAGGTCAACTCAGCCTTCTATCCCTCCTGGGTAGGTAAATCAAGTACCGGCTTATCTGGCTGGGATTAAGACGGGGCGCTTTCACCTGTGCCGAGTGGCAGGTACAAAATGGCAGGTACCTATGTGATCCCATACGGAAGTGACGCTCCGTATCTCTGAGATAGGCTTCCCATAATTATCACCACTTTTAACCTTTAACTTGCGTCAGCTGCGAACCTGGCGTTCGCTGCTTACTTGCTTGCGTACTCTTCTAGCATCGCCTGCGTGCGTCAGCTGCGTTGAAGAAGTACGCAAGGGCAAAGCGTTGCGCGTGTTCTTGCGTACGTTGAATGGAAAGCAGGCTTAAAGCAGGATGGCCACACTGTTGGAGTCACGGCCTGCTTGGCTCCAGATTATCGGCCCCGCCGGCCGTAGACGTTGGCCTCTGCACGTAGTAGGCCTACGCCGGGGTCTGCAATTAAAGGCCGCCCGCAATGCCAGAGACTGGAGTCGAGTTACGCGAAGCCATGTGGCAAGCGGTGGTAACTTTTCGTCAGTCTTTGGCCCGCAACGAACCGGTATTTAAATCCAACCATATCAAATCAAACTTTAATACTTTATTGTAGCCAGAAGACGGGACCGCCGGGATTATTCGCCGAACATTATGAAATACGTAGAATAAAATGCATTCAGTAAAATGCAGTGTTCGATGGAAACGATGGTACATCAGGGCTTAATTTGTGCTGTATACTGTACGGCATAGATGTTAAAACATTAATTTGCAAATAAAAAAAAACATAAAAACATGTTTTTCACTTTTATAAAAAACATGTAAAACATACATAAAAATATTGAACTACATTTAGCACATTAACGTGCTAAAAACAAAAACCTACCATTTGTGAAGACTGAAGACCGGAATGTATACTAATGTAATCGTGATTATGGTATGGATCGAAAACAGGACTAAACGCAATTTGCCCATTAGAAATGCATCATATTTGTAATTTTGTACGTTTATTTTTAATAAAAACAAAACACGACATTAAAAATAAAACAGAACATTTAAAAAACATTAAGAAATAAGAAAAAACTTTTTAAAATGTTTTTTAAACTTTTGTAAAAACATAAAAAATGTTTTTAACATCTATGCTGTACGGTACAGTGTACCAGCACTTATCTTCGAATCAGTATGCCGTCGCCGTATCGGTAGTTTTTGTTGTCACGATACCGTTACGCTCTTCTTCATTTGAGAGGTTCAAGTGTCAAAAATACCAAGCTGCTACGCACCAGATAACGCTCAAAATGCAGCAAAACTTTTTTTCGGAAGGATTCTGCCCTGGACCCGTATGGCCGGGGAGCTTATGACGCTTTAAGCATTGACTGCATCGCCGCTACAAATTAAGCACGTGGCACACTGCACAGTGTACAATGCAGTCACGTTTAAAGCCACAGAACGAGCCTGCCATAATGTCCTACAACGGGTCTGTTTGTCGTCTGCGAGACTCAAGTGTGAACCCGTGAGGTCATTCTCTCAGACGCCGTGGCAATAGGCCTAGCAGCTAGCGGTCGTTGGCTATTGGATAGTTGATAGCTTTTTAACAAGGATTGCCACTTGACCAGATCGAACTGTTCGCGTGTCCCGTGAACTGCTCTTACTACGTGAAGTAGCTTACACATAGCCTAGGCTTAGAATTTCGGTGTGAATAAATGTATCCGCCCCTGTTTTGTTCCAGCCCCTCCCCTTGTTTCGCATTCACCCATGATTTTTTGCAAAGTTAACACAAATATCTGATTTCTATGCGTTTCCAAATTTTAGAAAAGTAGGCAAATTTGTGGCTTCCATTGAACGTCTAAAAGCCAGAAGTGTTCCAGCTCTAGGCTTGCCCCCTGACTCCCTGGACTCCGCTGGGTGCTCTGCCTCCAGACTCCCGTTATAGGCTTGCGCTACCGCGTTCGCTAGGCCTATATGATTGGGCCGAGCCCCCTCCCCCCAGATGTTGCAGGCTAGAACCGCCACTGGTCGACTTACCTCTCTTCCAATGCTGCACGAATTTATCAACGTGTGAGTATTGGCATGCATGCATGTAATCGATTGGTTGTTGGTGGCCAGTGGCCATATATCCGGAAAGATGAAATTTTATAAGTTTTTTGTTGATTTTAATGCATATTTGTCTGTTCTGTTTTTACCAGGTAGTGCAGAGGCAGATGTTGGGTGAGGTAAGAAACTGAACGGTCATTCGATGGCAAGCTGTGTCGGGAATATGTGTACCAAAAATTATTAAAATTGGATAACCTTCTTCGAGTTATGGTAAAAAGATTGGGTGTGTTTTTATGCCTCACAGTGTAGTAACCTACATTGTACAGTAAAGTAGGCCTAAGCCAACCGTTTATACTAGCATACTGTACCTTACCTCGGCAAGTCGACAGCGCATTTGCAAATCACATTTTGTGACATTGCAATAGCATCACGTGCATGACACACCGCGCTAGGTCTACTCTAGGCCTAAGTCTTGTATCACAGCTGACTTTGCAGCAGACCAGTAGACTAGTGTAGTCGGCTGCCGCGCACCGTATGTACATTGTACACAGTATAGGTATACGGTATGAGGGGGCTACAGGTATAACAGCGTTAAGGTTTCAATAATTGCTTCGTACGCGGTGACAGGCTTTCTTGGAATTCTGTCATCGGTGCTTTGAAAGTACTAAAACTGTCGGTATACCTTATATAGGCTACCGTGTCCGTTTGTTGCTCCTGTGTGCAGTCAAGGTCACGTCACGGCACCGGGCAGCTCCCGCGCATGACCAGAGCTCGGTGCTCTAGCTGCTGGCGAGTTAATGCGTACAGGTCTACGAAATATGGCTCAGGGATTAAAATTATTACAATAAGCCCAGCTGTCGCTAGGTTGGGAAGACCGTACGGCGTTGTCCGAAGAGCAGCAAATGTGAACGCCTGTTACTGATTAATAACAAACTTTGCCCTATCGTTTCCCAGATACGGCGACTAATAGGTTAAAACCTTGCATTGAAAATTGCGGCCAAACCGCTGCAGATAGAAACATAGTTACTAATGACAACCTATAGGAACTCGCCATCGTCCTATCGAATGGCACCATCGCCTACCCCCTACGACTTGACGTCTAGCCACAATACTACGTAATGGCCTTTCAAGGTCATTCAAGGTGAATGATTTTCATGACATCTGAAAGGCAATATGCGAATTCCTATTACAGGGCGACCACTCTCCTGACACTATGAACTCCCCTGACAATTCCATGACGACTTGCGGGACTCCTGACCATTTCGTAAGAACTATAAATAAGTGCAATAAATTAAAATATAACATAGATATAAATATTAGAAACTAAAACGAAAGTAAGCAACATTCAGCAATGAACAGCGTAAAATAATTGTTACGGAGTTATCTAGTGAGTTACACCAAAAAATGTTGATGAAATTTTAGGATAAAATCTTGCCAGGAAGAATTGCCCCAAAACTTTCCCGACATTTTCCTGATTCTGACTAAAATCTCTGACATTTCCCTGATCAACAGCTGTTAAATTACCTGATATTTCCCTGTTGGTGGTCTTTGTTGGACACCCGGTGACCCCGCTATTAAGGATCAATAGCAACCTAGGCCTTCTCTCACCGTTTAGCTACAATACACACAGACAGTCGACACCAAAGCAAAGCAAAGGGTCAGGCAGACCTTCAAACTTACAGCTCAACGGTCTCAACTCCCTGGGAAAATTATCTTTCTCATTATCGCACTGGATCGAGTCAACAGCTACAGGAAACAGTGTCTGTACGTATTTGTGCCTCTGTACGATTAGTGAGATATCGATCAATGAAGTAAGTTAATCAGTCAATCAAGTTGGCGCCAGCGCGCCGTAAATATCAGCGTATCAATAAACAATGCTGCATCAACAACACTATGTGCAATTAATTAATAACAGCAGCTGACAAATAAAATCAAACGTTTGCACATTAATTAATCACAAAAGGACTGCTTAAAATATCCATTTGCATACAATTCGACAGGTTATCTCATTAAACCGCCCAAGCCAGCCATTGTGAACTCTTAAAAACACCGGTAGGATACGTCACTGCTATTATGGAGCGTCCTGCCCGTACTGTGTCTTTGAGTCCTGTAAGGGCTTCTAACTCGATAACAAAAAAGCGTAGAAAAACCAAAGCTGGCGTAAATGCTCTACAGGACAGAAGCAACTGGTGTGCCAATTTTCAGATCATAACCTTTCGAAGGTTGCACAGCCCACATTTAGTATTCTATACGCATAATAATATGTAGCTCAGGGTCTTTCCTAAAGAAAATTCAGAACGGCAAAAGGGTTGAAGCCCAAAAAGCTGAAAAGAGGCAGCAGGGCCAAAAATCGACGCTGAGGCGGAAAGCTGGGGTGGGGTTCTTGGAAGAAACACTGAGGCCTCTCCCCACTAGCTAAGGGTCTGGGGAGCGCTGTAAGCCCCCCCCCCATCAGTACGGAGAACTGGCATTGAAAAGCACTGAGAATGCACGTAACAAAAAGTTACATGTAACTGATCTTAAATTCAGATGGCCAATCATAGGTCATGATTGCATAAATTATCAACAAAATCTGCACCCTTTTCACTTTTTATTTAAAACTGCACGTTAGGAAAACCCTGCAGTACAGCTAAGTAGATGACTGTATTTTAAGTCAGCAAGTAAGTAAGTAAATGATTTATAAAGCGCCAAAATCTCAGAAAGAATCAGGGCGCATAGGATGATGGACGCTAGGTGGCAGAAAAGGCTGACTGAAAGTAGTGGGTTTTTAAGTGACGTCTGAAGGTAGTCAACGTTTGATATTGACGAATTTAAGGAGTTAAGGAGTTTCAAATTTTTGGGTGCAGAGACACGAAAAGAGTGAGAACCAAAAGATAAGTTATGCCATGGAATTACAAGTAACTGACTGGTAGAAGAGCGCATGGACACCGAGGATTTATGATACTGCAGTGGGTCAACATCTTCGCTCCAACATTAGATAGCACACAACGCAAAATCCAACTCTGGTAATGTTCGACGATAACATTTTAGACATAAATCCAAGCCATAAGTAAAGATGCAAAAAAAAAACGACTGGACAAACTGCACAGGATAAAGCTAAACTGTCAGTGTATTAAAGAAAAAAAAATTGCGTAGACAGCTAAGTCCATCATCAGAAGGGAGCTCATTCTCCATGGCAGCTCAGTGATAAAAAACGTAAAACGTAGTCCTTCCCGAGCCTTATGGCCCATAGTGCGGCGCTGATCTCCATTTCCTAAGGCCCTCAGCCAGACACCAGTTTTTACACTGCGAGACCACGGATATGGGGGCCAGTGTATCGTGCGGTGTGCCTGTTTACGTCCCAGCGGTGAAGCCGGTACCAAATTATACTGCTTGGTAACAGAGGCACATGTGTGTGAACAACTTGTCTAAGGTCGTTACCTGGCAGTGTCCCGGTGCGGAGTCGAACCTGCGCCTCTTGAGTTACCTCAGGATTACAAGTCCGACACGTTACCGTTAGACTACCGAGCCACGCTCAGTGATAAAACTAAACAAAAAGCGACTTGGCTAGGCATAAGACAATGATCTCCTACATTCACATAAACTTCAAACATTATGACTGTGCTGAGAACTAGGCAGGTGGAACAGATGCAATAACAACATCTCTGTGTGCAAGAATTAGCAGTCACCAATCACCAGAGAGTGCCAGATTTAAAACACGAAGCATGCTCGGCAATGTACGGGGGTGTCCGGTTCACAACCAGGGGGAAACTGCACGTTTTTTCATGCAAAAAAATGCACGAAAAAGCTATTCCTGTGATTTTAAAGGAACCTTAAAATTAACACAAATAACATGCTAAAAATTACACTAAATTCACAAGCTTACAGAAACAAATAAATTATAACAACTATCCAGAAATTGAAAAACAAATATTTCTCAGTGGGTAAGGGTAAGGGAGCTTCTTCTACTATTCTGTTGAAGGCTACCCCAGATGTTGAAACCCAGCTGTGAAAATTGCACAATGTAAAGGCGACACACTGTATCACAGAAGAAAGAACGTGTTCAGTGCTCAGAATGCTGCTGCTGCTGCAGATGACGACAATGGTATAGTGGCAAAAACTTCAGTGTATCTTGGTGAATAACTTCAAAGTCACTTCAAACAACCCCACTAAACTGTCCTACGTGATGTGCCAATTTTTTTCGGACCCACACCTCTAAAATGTATGTAGGCACCAAAAAAGTCCAAAAGTCGGTGCAATTTTGAACAATTTCAGACTTCGATCGGGAATATCTCTGTAACAGATCAAGACATCAACAATCGGAAAACGACGTTGTCGACTACAATCCCTTCTGCTTCTGATGATGACAATGAAATTGGTATAGCATTGGGTGAAAGAATGGAGATATATTACGAGGGAGATATCTTAACACGAGGTTATTAGGCAATGTACGAGTACTCGTCACTAGCGCTGGCTGTCCTCTCAATGTACTGTTTGTCAATCAAAGACTCTACGCTCTTCTTGATCAGAGAGATGCTTGGAGCAAACCTCGACTGTGACTGACTCAACACCTACAGAGAGTACATACACACGTATATAACATGAAAAACGATTAACAAACATAAAGTCATTCCAGTGCGATAAGGCCCAAAGGATGGTGCTGATCTCCGTTTCCTCAGCCCTCGGCCAGGCATCAGCTTGCACTGCGAGACTGATGGCTAGTGCATTGTGCAGTGTACCCGTTTACATTCCAGCTTTTGCTCATACTCGTTGTGCTTAACCACGTAGGGATGGCTAGGCTGAGTTGACCTGGGTGGCTGGTTACATAATAAGACGGTTCACACACCCATCCAAGTACTAACAGGGCCTCCTAGCATTGATAAACTTTGCAGATGCGACCAACGATCATAATGGCTAAGCCAAACCGCTACTGCTATACATACATACAGCAGAAACATTCAACAACTAGAAAAATATGTGGCTACACTATCTTGTGAACAGTAAATCAGCACTTGCTTATAGGCATATGCACGATAGCAAAGAGTGGACATTCTGACACCCTAATATGACAAAAATTGGGCCTAAATATTGTTATGATTCCTCTTATAGTTTGGCAAGAAAGTAGGGTGTATGTCACTGGCTTAACTGAAAAAACTGATAAAAATGCATTTTCTTCCACAATCAACCGAAATTTAACCAAAATTGACAGCTAACTAACTGTCAGTTTTTAGAAACATAACTACTATAAGAAATTAAATCATTTCCAGCTCTTGAAAATAACGATGATGATAATGATGACAGTGACTAAAGACGAAATAGTAGAGACAGACCTCTTGTATGAGCAAGGCGTGCTTCAGTACTTTGCGTGCTTTCATGATGCGAACAATGGCGGCTTGAATGTAGAGCTTGCGATCTTCATCGACCGCTGCGTGGGTCTGCTCCACCTCCTGACAACAGCAACATCAGTTTTACGAACAACAGCTCGTTCAGTAAGACAGAGCCCTTAACGATACATGCATTTCACAAAACTGCAAACAAAAGACATGGTTTTTGCTGCTTGAAAATTAAAACACAAAAAAGTAAAATCAGTTTAAGCCTGGTCTGAAAGATACAGTGTTCACTTGTAGAAAATACCAACTCCATTCCTGGCTCCAAACTGATAAATGCAAATCTTGTCATGATATTTTAGCGTTCTAGAGCAGAAGCTCAGAATCATAGATAGTCCGCTCACTCAAGCAAGCATGCCAGAACACTCAATAATCAATTAACCAATTACACGATTGGTATGGTACATAAAAAGTAACATGCGTAAGTGTAAATGGAGCAATGAAAAGTAGCAACAAGGAAAAACTTTCAGTGATGGAAAAGAATAGAAAACACCGTGGGACATGCTGACAGCAGTTCTAGCATCAGACTGAAATACAGACAGGTGCAAAGACTGATAGGCATAAGAATTATGACTACAAATGTAACAGTAAGCACTTAGAGCTTTCAGATCTCTGCCAAGAACAGCGCTGCCACACGCAGCCAATACAATGGATCAAAGAACTGTTCCATGGGCCTTGCCCCACCTTCCAAAAATTTACCCAACTCAAATCCTGGATTCAGTAACCCAAACAGTCCCCACCGTGGTCAGCCACCTTGTCATAGTGATGGGGCTTTGCACTGATGACCCGAAAGATTTCTAAAATCTGGAGGCAAGGAGCTGACTAAGCGCTGACCAAAACGTGAGAGCAGATTGCTGCACGCTACCAGTGCTTTCGTGCTGGTTTTGGCTTTATAGCCGATTACGGCTTCACAGCCGTCTATTTACGGCTTCACAGCTGTCTATTTACGGCTTCACAGCCGTCTACGGCTTTATAGCCGCTACCTGTAGCCTTGTGGTTACATTTGGGGATGCACATTGGGCCGAGCTGATACGGCCTCAGCGCTGGGCAGGTGTAAGAGCCTGCCCACTCCGGAGGTAAGGTAAGGTAACCCAGGCAGTAGCACCAACACCTTTTTCGACAAAAGTAATAACCGTATGCATGTTGACTGATAAAAGCATATTCAGCAATAAAATTATGATTCAACAGCAATGATGTATCAGAATTATTTGGCACTCCAGCGAATAAAGAAAATGAATAAAATTTTTAAAAAGCAAAAAAAATATATTGGCATACCTGATTAGAGACGTCCTTCTGCACAGACATAATTTTAAACTTTGTGCGCTTGTTGCTGTAATCCATGTTCAGCGAAAATGAAACAGCTTGCAACTTGGCAGGCTGCAACAGACAGTACACAGCAAGTGATATATTAAGAAAAACAATGCATTGCCAGTAATTGTGTTGGTGAAATACAAAACCACTTTACTACAGTAGTTAAGATCATTAATCATTAATCTTCAGATTACACTTCCATTTGCCACTAGATGTTGTGATGAACAAATCAGTAAAAAGAGGAGATGTGATAAAACTTTCCCACATCTGACAACTTGTTCACCGTAAAAAAAAACAGAAACTGTATGAGGCAGGCAACGGCAGTTGCCAAAATGTCCACAATTAATCTACTGAAGTACGTTTCGCAGTTTACCTCGGCAGCAGTGGACAGCTGCACAATGTTGCCGGTGGCAGCATTGCAGGTGATGAGTTTGATATCGATCAGCTGTTGAATATGTCTGGCAAGATCCTTCGACTCCAGCTGAGTGACCTCACGCAATTCTTGAAATGTGAGCTGAGCGGATGCATTGAACGGCAACAGTACCGCCATCAAGAACAGACCCATTGTCACAAAGTACTGCCGGCTCAGGTAGTTCAGCTTCACCTCACCTGTAAATTCATGCGGGCACTGACGGCAAATTTGGCCTAACAAGCATCATAATAAGATAGTTCAGCACTGTCCAAATAGAAGCATTACTTTAGTAAGTAAGTAAGCAAATTTAATTTATAAAGCGCACAATGTCAGCGAGAAACTCACTGAATCTGAGGCACTGAGGTAAGGAGTGAGGCGGGCCACTAAACATGGCTAGACGTTGAAATATAGAATGTTTTGAGATTACGACGGAAGGAAGCTAATGAACAGCTATTGCGGATGTCAAAAGGAAGATCATGACAGTGAAGTGTCTGTAAGTAAGTCCAGGTATGAACGCTACCACAGTTGGATTCGATGCCCAGCATAGATAGCAAGCATAAGAGAAAACTTTCCTTCATTTTTTGCTTTTCAATGTCACGTGATTTTCAGCAGGGATGTTAACAAGGACTCAAGCCTCAAGGCCAAGGCCAGGACCAAGGACTGTGATTTTGTCCTTAAGGACAACCCAAGACCAAGGACCAAGGCCAAGGCAACATCCCTGATTTTCAGTGAAAAATGGGACATTCATCCCAGCCAGATTAGTTCGACAACAGGACATGCCCAAAATATTGGGGCATGGGAAGACACTTCTAATTCTGCCCATTTCCGATGCACTCGATAATACTCTGGCAATGTTTAAGCACAGGGAGATAGCCACAACAGAAAAAAACAAGCTGCTAGAAAGTAACTTTTAATGGCGTTAATTCTTAGAATTGCGATTAATTCCTCAACTTATTCTTTAGCGTATTCACTGGACTGCTCTATTAGAAACTGATGTACAAACCGTGAAAGAAATTGTGAATCCACGTCAGCTTGCGGCCACTGTAGTCCTCAGAATAGAACAGCTCAAACTACAATTATAACAACAATGTTTGAAAAAGGTGAAAGGTGCGTAACTGTGTATACACTGCAGCTCCTTGTGGAAACCCATCTCAAAGCTACAGAGCATCACCTGCCACATGGGATCACACAGTGTTATCTGCCACCCAACAGAGATGAATGAGCCTTATCACGGCTTTCAGCCAATCCGACTGGTACTCAACTTACCTCTGCCTGAAAAATGCAACCTTTGCAGTTGGTTATATAATGAGATGGTTTACCTGTCCGCAGACAGCCACCCATCGTAGCAGCAACGACTCGATAGTGACCCAACTGAGAGTCAAACTGATGACCTTTTGATCGCAAACCATTACACCATCAAACCAATTATACTGGCAGGCTGCAGTCCAGCACACTGACTACTCTGCCAGTCTGCGCTTTGTGTCATCCAATGACAGAAATATACAAGTGTATTCAAAACACAGTTCTGTGTTAAACATTGTTATTTCAGCAAAATTACTAAAATTATGGTACAAAATTAACTAAAAATACAGAACTGGAATTGAACGTGTAAATAATAAACAATAAAAATAAGCAACCGAAATGGCCACATCCTACCATGTCTGCATCCACTGAGATGCGAATATGATATGGGGCTAACCAGCTAGTGATCAATATCCCAGCTTTCGCTAGTACTCATTGCATCTACCCATGGAAAGATGGCCAAACTGAGTTAACCTAGGTAGCTTAATTACATATCGAGATAGTATACAGGGTTTGCCAAAAAAATTACCCAACTTGTTTTTCTTCAGAACTTCGTCAAATCTGCACCAAATTTGATAATTTTTGGCAAACACATAGCCAAGACGATCGAATTATGTGAAGTACACTCACTGTCCACCTCACATAATATAATTTATGTCAATGCACTACCATGTAAAACGCAGATGTTCCAAACTGTTACATTACGTGGTGATTATCAGTATCAGATTGCTCACTTTTTTATTATCAATTTGACAAAAAGTGCCATGTGATGTAATAATTGTGTGGTATCAAGTATTTAATGCTGAAAATAGCAGACAACAAAATAACTGATTGATGAGCTCAAAACACATTTTATCCATGAATGAGTGCTGTGCAGTTTGATCAGTTGATCGTTAATGCTGCCGTCAGCCGTGGTGTCACGTCTAAGCCATTGTGTACACTTTGGGCATAAATTCTGATAATTCGAAAGCAAGTTGTTACACCAACTTACAATTCTGTTGAATAAATCACATTTTAGTTTACTGTGTTTTCAATTAAATCGTTAGAACTTTTACAGTGGCAACAACTTAGCACTACGCAACAATTTGAAGCATCTGCGTTTTACACGGTATTGCATTGACATAAATTGCATGAGGTGGACAACTGAGTGTACCTTACATAATTCCATCATCTTGGCTATCTGTTTGCAAAAAATAATCAAATTTTGTGCAGATTTGATAAAAGTTCTAACAAAAACAAATTGGGTCATTTTTTGGCACACTGTGTACATGTAAACAGTCACTCATTTCAGCACAACGTAACTACGTTGACAAACCAAAGATCTTACCACCAGACCAAATGCCCTAGCCGGAAAAGTTATATGACAGCGTAAATGATTGGTGGCTCTAAACTGACCATGTGAACACTTTTTTCCAGCTGTTGAGGCAACAAAAAGCCCGGAAGGTTACTTTGAGGAATTGGCCATGCACCCGCCTGTCACGCAACAACAATTAATACAGCTACAACCATGATGACAACTATGACTACGACTACTACTACTCCAAGTGGTAGGTTGTTCTGAAAAACTGGCCATGCCAGCAATCAGCATGACAATAATGCACTGAAGGACATCATCATCATTTCTGGCAAGCACCACTAAGAGTGCATAGCGCCGAACGTAGACATCAATCTCCAGAGTGGACGGTTCTGAGCCAAGTCAACTGCGTCGTCCATATTGAGGTCGCTGGATTTCAGATCCTGCTGAATGGTTTTCATCCATG
>Ga0209367_1008629_pt1 | contig 13912 bp, 8 predicted proteins | sample WorMetLIZISLAND2_FD_187412 | JGI IMG/M metagenome (GOLD analysis project Ga0209367, IMG submission 187412) | Marine gutless worms symbiont microbial communities from Max Planck institute for Marine Microbiology, Germany - Olavius geniculatus... ... | reverse complement strand
CCTGGCTCGTTCGCCTCCTGGCATATTCGCCCCCTGGCTCGTTCGCCCCCTGGCTTGTTCGCCCCCTGGCTGATTCGTCCCCCCCGTTGAATATGCCTTTGATTCATTATTGAGGCTTGTGTTTCAATTTACAGAAAGGCAGCAAAAAGTCTAGCGTCACGTCATGATTAGTTACTCCAATTAACGTTTTGACAAACTGAATAATTAAGTGATCACAGTTCACATAGTCAGTAATCTTTAGTTTCATTGCAGCGGAGCAACTATTAGGCCTATATAGCTTATACCTAGAACGCTTAAAATTCGGCTAAATGTGTCAACGTTCAACGTCAAGCTTCCTTTTCACACATACTTGGCTCTAGGCTTAGGCCCTATAATAATATGACGAACGCCTATCTATAGAAAGCGTCAGACATTATTTCAAACATTCTAAGGCGAGAGAGCGTACTAAAACTCTGTATAATAAAATACATGTGTAGGCCCAATGATTTTATTTCAGAATTAAACAAAACATTAAACATTCACACAATCGTTTATTCTCATCATCATGCATAAACTGTCTAAAACTCAATGTCGAATTATCGGTATTCAACGGGGCAAAACGTCCAAGGTGAGGGGGCGAAAGAACCAGGGCGCGAACAAGCCAGAGGGCTAACAAGCTAGGGGGCGAACCGGCAAAGGGGCGAAAAAGCCAGACACCCAGATATAATACATTAAAATGGTCCAACTCTACTGCTCTGTAATTTTTGAGACACCTATATAAATATTCTACGATTTTTGGGCACTCTCTCTAGTAGTCATGACAACACGACGCTAAGTTGGTATGTAAGTCGCTTTCAGTTTGTCAAATCAGTTTTGTACATACGTAGCTGTTTGCTGGTAACATTTATATATCGGTGTTTTTAGCCATCGTATGTAGCCTATTATAAGTTAGAAATTTACACATTTTCTAGTAGGTTGAAATGTTGCCCTCCCAGGGACGGTTTGCTAGTCCGAGTGGGCGTTAGTTCGTACATAAGGGTTGGGGATAGAGTCAGGGTTAATTATAGTCTTAGCAATAGGGAAAAATACATCCTTAACCCATAGTGCCCCTTCAGACAAATGACCAGTCACTCCTTTCCCACAACGCAACAGATAATGGGTACACTTTTGCTAATGCGTTGACACTGTTTTGCTTCAGTGCAATGGAATGGATAAATGGCGGCTCAACGTGCAAACAGTGACGTGCGTAAACATCACGATCGATTGGAGACTTTTCTGCAGCGCGCACTAGACTTTGACACGTATGAACGTGTCCATGTTCACGAGTCATGCATCGTTTGTTCGGAGAAAGAGACCCGCACGTTCAAGTTTGTCATTCTCGTTGGCAGCTGGATCTACCTCATGAACAATGACCCGGGAAAGCTTACAATCAAGAATCCTCGCAAGAGCGCCATCGAGATGCAGAAAACACTGAGCAAAGTCATTCATCTGCAGGATATTGTCAGTCTGTCACAGGTCTGCTTGTCAATAAATATGCTACATCAGCTATGTTCAAATTGTGCCAGCAATTATAATGAAGCTATAAATTGCACTTAAATAGTCGGTATCCACAGGGCTTCAAGTCGAAGCAGAAAATATATGTGCCAGTGTCAGAACTGTGGTTGCAGATCCAATATTTTTTTGTAAAATATGCTATTTTGTTTTTTCTCGGTTTTATGTCTGTTTTATGCTGTTGTAGCAATATGTTTTCCAAGCAGTCAAGAAAGTGTCATTATATGCCATACTGGCCCATTTCAAGCTCTGGGTAATTACAGACAGTAGTGTGTAAAACAATAACTCACAACAAAAACAAACTGGCACACACACAATGGTACATATGGGAAAGAAGGTGCAAATAGTGCAACATAACAGACTGCATGCAAACTGTTTTAATTTGGTAAAACTTTGAAAGCAAACAAAAAACTGGACCAGTATTTTGAGGCAGTGGCGTAGCTACCGGGGGTTCAGGCGGTTCAATGAACCGGGGCCCCCAAGCTCCTGGGGAGCCCCAAGCCAGGCCACCAAAAAAATTAAACAAGAAAATAATAGGCATACTCCTGAAAAAAACTAACAATAAATTTGGTTCGCATTGATTATTTTGTAATGAACTAACGATCTAAGCCCGGAACGCTCTAATCGCTTTTACTTGTGTGACAAAAATGTGTGAAATGACAGTGCACGCAGAGGTTTTCAACAGCAGGCGAGATCATCTGAGAACACAAAAAGCATCAAAACTCTTGGCGGCTGGGGACCCCACTGGGGAGCTTACACCGCTCCCCAACTGCAAGCCCTCCCAAAGCTCCACCCCGCTCTCAGCACTTTGGGCTGGGGCAAAGCAACCTAGGGGCCCCCAAGTTACTGTTGAACCGGGGCCCTTCAGAGCCTTGCTACGCCACTGTTTTGAGGGGTTCAACAAAAATTTTAGGAATAAAGGTTGTTAGTGATAGAGGACTGTCAGAAGCACAGAAGCACAGGAGTTGTTTTATGCCTCACTCACTTGCATCTTTGCATCAGTTTGTACTGCTGTGAGAATGTACATTTTTTTTGTATTTAGGAAAGTGACTACCCAGAATTTCTGCACGGAGATGAGAGAGAGAATACACAACATATAACTGTTAGCTACTTGACAGATGAGAAGAAGAAAGGCAGCAGCAAAACTGCAGTGAAGAGTAAATCTAATGACAAACAAGATACAATTCTGCATGCTTTATCAACTGAGCAGCAACCTGATAGCTCTAAAAAGTCAGCACGATTGTTGCTTCGAACACTTTCTGCTCAAGAGAAGAAAAAAGGCAGCAAAAGTGCAGCAGTGAGTAAATCTGATGAGAAACAACTTAAGCAAGACATGATGCTGCATGCTTCGTCAACTGGGCAGCAATCCTCTGTCTGCAAAAAGTCTGCACGATCATTGCTTCGAACACTTTCTGCAGCAAAGGATGAAACTAATGCGAAACAAAACAACACCATAAAGGATACAGTTTTGCATGCTTCATCAACTGGGGAGTACTATGCTGGATCTAAAAAGTCAGGGCGATCATTGGCTCGAACTTTCCCTGCACTGCTGACGCCATCAAAGCCTGCAGGCAACATCGATGAAATTACTGCCAAAGAGCCTTTGTCAGTGCAGGCAGCAGCAAATGCATTGTCGGTAACAGCAAGATGGGGCCTTAACTGGCAACAGTTACTCAACAGACAGACTTCCAGTAACAAGTGCAGTCTCACAGAAACAACTGTGAATCACGTAACAGAGTCTAGGAACCAAGAAACTAAAAAGGATAGAAATAATATGAAGTTGCATGAAAGCTTAGATGCTCGTGTACTTCGTGATGCTCTGGTAAACCGGACCAACAATGGTGAATATATTACTGCATGCGACAGGAGCATTCAGCCATTGGGAGTAACTGATCTTAGTGGAGTGTCAGCTGGAGCCAGCAGCAAAAGAGACTTGAGTCATAAGCATCACCCTGATGTTCCAGCTCTTGATCTTGAAAATGATTCTGGCAGCAGAAGATCATCCATGAAGTTAGTTCTGTTCTCTTTTTTTTGTATGCTGTAAAACTTGTAGTACAGGTCTCCAATACACGCTACGTGGGTTTGTAGTTTGTACTAGTATGGAAATTGTTGCAGTAGTTGCAATGGTAATAGTAGTGGTGGTGGTAGTATTACTAGTTGTAATTGTTGTAGTTCTGGCTCTTAATATTATGGTTGTAGCAGTATGCCAGTATTAGTTGTTTTAGCAGTAGATGTTGTAGCATATACAGTTGTAAAAGTAGTAGTTATTATTGCTACTCTAGTAGTTGCAGTGGTAAGCCTAGTAGTACACTGTGTTGCAATAAAAAGTGGCCTTCTAGACTGTCATGAATAACTGCATTAAACTAAAACTATTATTAACGTAAGTTGGTGTCTAGTACAGGGTGGGCCAAAAAAACCGGACCTGTTTGAGCGTTGATAACTCAGCGACGCTTACTCGTAGAAAGGCGTGTGATATGTCAAAAGTTTTAAAATGTTGTAGCCAAAAACGGCCAAACTTGCATAGCAAATCGTTTAAATATTCTTTGCCTAATTTGCATAAATCTTCATTACCACTGAAATTAGGCATTTGCCTGCACTCCCATGTGCCCAAGTTTATTAAACTCAAAAACTCACTGCCAAAAAGTTTAGATTTAAATTCTGTGAATTATTCAGTGTGGGGGCATTCTGAAAGATAGCATGGTCACAAAATTTCAGTAACTGACCAGCCAAAACGCGTGCTAATCGGATGCTGGGCTCAGCTGATCCTGAACACATTGACTCCAGTGATCGATCAGCTGCCTAAAAGGACTGATGAATGAATGCAAAAGCTGGGCAACTTCCTATGTCGGATTTCATCTAAACTTAATTAATGTGTTAATGTGTTAATGATTGTTGATATTTCACTGTATGTTGAATGAAAATCAACTTAAATTCATGTGTTACTGCTAATTTAGCATGATTTTATGGGTGGAGCAGATTTGTGTAAATCAGGCAAAGAATATTTAAATACTGAGACAGGCAAGTTGTACACTTCTTCTGTACACAATTTCGAAACTTTTGGCATAGTACACGTCTTTTCATCAATAAACATCGTTAAGTTACAAAAGCTCAAATATCCATGTTAAATCCATGTGTTACAGTCAGATTTGGCAGAATTTCGGGCGTAACGAATATTTATGCAAATTAGGCAAAGAATATTTAAATGCTTCATTATGCAAACTTGTCGTTTATTCTTTACAGCATTTGGAAACTTTTGACGTATCACACGTCTTTCTACTACTAACCATCGCTGAGTTATCAACGCTCAAACAGGTCCAGTTTTTTTTGGCCCACCCTGTATTTTGCAGCTCATTTGGAAGAAGTACCCAAAATGTTGCTTAAAAGTATGAACTATAAGTGACAAAATCGAATTTTGAAGAAGTGTTGTTTGTAAGATGCCACTTCAAACAGCTATTTACGGATGCCTGCTATTGATGTCATTGGCATGTCACTATTGTCTAAACAGTAATTAATTATAGCTTAGGCAAAGAAGCTAAAGGTGTAATTCAAGTTCTGCATCAAGAAAAGATTATGGAGACCAGTGTTAAAAAGATTATCATTAAGTTTCTAAACAGAAAATGGTCCCTCAGCTTCGCATAAGTTGTTGATGAATTAAGTTTTATCATACTGTGGAAATGTGGACTGGAAACTAGTGGTGGTAAAAGGTGTAAATTGTGAATTGCTCAGAATGCTGATTTAGTCGAGAAGCTGGTATTAAGTCAAGAGAATACTCTGGCACTCATTGCAATTTATCAGATTCAAGAGAGGAATTTCTAAAACGTTATCACACAGGATCGTAGCTGATGTGTTGTAAACTACATATTGTTAGTGGTACAATTGAAATGTTATCGTGTTTTTTTTAAACTGATATGCTGTTCTTCTTGCCTTGATTTACAGTTATTGTGTCAGTGTGTCTGAAATTTCAGACAAAAGTGATAAGGTTTTGTGGAATTATAGCTATTTGTTTTGGGGGCCTTTTTATTGGGACACAGTGTAGTTGTATTGGTTGCAATAGTTGTAGTAGTGGATCTGCCAATAACTGATACACACTGTGTCTCAAAAAAAACATCCCAAACACTTCTGACTGTAACTTGAAAACCAATTACCAGATATTGATAATTTTTGGTATGAATATTCCTGACACAACTTGCCATTAAATGGCCATTTAGTTTTTCACCTCCTTCAGCATTTGTTTTTGCACTACCTGGGGAAAACACAACCAGCGAAATATCACTTTTTTATCCAATGCGATATGATTGCTTAATTAAAATGTAACATGTAAAAACACATTTTGTTCACGTTTCTGACACTCTGGCTGACATTTTGTCTAGTTGTCCATTTTTCAACTGTTTGCAGTAAAATTGCTTGAAGTGTTTGCCCACTATGCGAACACAGGCAAGGAGACGCTATCTCCATTCACTTGACAGCAGTATTGATAATGTTCTGCTCCAGATCGATGCAGGGTCTATTAGTCACTTCTGACTTTACAAACATTTCTAAACTTCATCTGGTAGACACACTGCTGCAAGTCAATCAAACCTTGTAATAGACATGCTGTTGAGGCCCACATATTAGGACAGATGGAATTTGTTAACGTTTTTTCATTTATTTTAACACGTATTATGCCTAGTCTGATTTTCCGAGGTAGTGCAAAAGCAGACGTTGGATGAGGTGAAAACTAAAACACTTATTTAATAGCCAGTTGTGTCAGAAATATTTCTGCCAAATATTATTAAAATCTGCTAATTTTTGTTCAAGGTACGATTGATAATGTTGGGGATTTTTTTCAGGCTTTCTGTTTCTTTTAACGCATATTTCGCCTGATCTGTTTTCCCTAGGTAGTGCAGAAGCATACATTGGGTGAGGTGGGAAACTGAATGGTCATTTAATGGCAAGTTCTGTCAAAAATGTATGTACAAAAAATTATTAAAATCTGATGATTGGTTTTCAAGTTACAGTCGAAAATGGAGATGTTTTTTTGAGACACAGTGTAGTATTACTGTGGTCATTGTGACTGCTGTGGCATGTCGTGTTAGCTGGAATCCTCTGCATGAAGTAACTCTCGATGCTGCTGCTGCTGCTGCTGCTGATGATGATGATGATGATGATGATGATGATGAAGCTAATAACAGACTGAGAACGGCTGTACTTCATCTGTACATTCTGACATCTAACTCACCCCTACTGTCTGTCATTCGCTCTGCTTGGGACAGCTGCATCGTCGTATGTATACTGCAGTACACTCAGTAAGAGGTGGGAGCAATAGGGAGGTGGGAAGGTAGAAATGGTTGACTCTCTAATTTCCGACATTGGGTTCTATTCCGGGAGGTGTGGTTGGTTGGATATTTACAGGGGCTTCAATTGCTATACCTGGTGGGTGCAGCATGCGCTCAGTGAAAAATAGATGGGGGAGTTTTTGTACCTTAACGTGTGACCGAGAGTAGAAGGATTTTTTTTTCAAATTGGAAAATACATTTGACAAAGACATGAAAAAAATAGCTGGCACATTTGTATGTTTTGCGGTGTAAAGGGCTCTGTTAGTACTAAGGCTGGCATACTAACCAGTTGGTTATTAAAGGCGCTTGCTGTTAATGGAGTTGACCACCCGGACGAGTTGGAAACAAGATAGCCAACTAGGACTGTATGCTAGCTTAATAATGGGTTTAGCCCTCACCGGCTCAAAGTACAGGTCCATGCATAAATCTTTGACTTGCTCAACTTGGCACAAAGTTCCTAAGCGACTATTTGATTGTGTTTTTGTGTGTATAGCATCAAACGCTTGAACTAGATTCAATTTTCATTGCTCAGCAAAACGTCGTTCCATCAACGTCTTGCAAGTACATGCCTTTATTTGCTCTTGCTTTCTCTGTTACCATGGCATTGTGGCTCTAGGGCAGTTAGGAGCTAGGAGGCATAGGGGAGAAAATTGTTTTTTTTTTCTTAAGTGTAGTTTATGGGAAAAATTTTTTCGCAGAAAATTGTCTTGCAAAATACAGATGTAGGGACTGGGAGTACAATATTTAGAGAATTTAGGGGTATAATTGAAATTTTGAGCACCTGTAATCTTCTTGATTGAAGACTGTCTGTCAGAAAATTGCAACTTTCTGTCTTTTTTCAAACATTTTAACTTATACAATGGCACTGTTTAGTTATTATTGTAAAATTTAGAAAATGATGTGTTGTGTGATTAAATCGATTTTTTTTGTTTCATTCTTGTGTTGTCTCATTAATTCTGTGATATTCCAAATGCACCTCTGTTCAAACGCACAAATGTAAATTAACTGTTTGAGTTTACGGTGCTACAACAGAATGCACTACAAGTAGATGTGTTTTTTCCAGAATAAAAATACAATAAATCATATTGCGGGCTTGACGTTTGTGTGTCAGACGTATGCCAGAATGCGTATGATTGTGATAAATGTACAAAACGTCAGTTTATACACTTGTTAACGGCGACATGCAATGACTGACACACCAAGAACAGCAAAAGTCATAAAAAAAGTGATATCACTCACCATCACATCGTCTAACTGTTAATGTGCTGTTGAATATTATCACATTTTAATGATTTTTGCTGTTTTCGATGTGTCAGTCATTACATGTCGCCATTAACAAGTGTATCAACTGATATTTTGTACATTTATTTTTGCTGTTTTATTACAATAACAGTTTTTATGTTGATAGTCAAGTATAAACCATCTACTTTCCACGGCCATGAAGACACTAAACCTTAAATATTTTGGGGTCACGATTTTGATCTTTAGGAATCACGTGACGTCATCGGAACGTGACCATCGGACTCGGTGATGGCACTTTCCTATTGGTGGTCAATGATGACCATGTGTCTATCTTGCATGGATATGGAGATACGGGGCTTCAAAGATTTTGGGGTCACGATCGAGTTTGACCATTTGGGTTCACGTGACGTCATCGGTCACGTGACCATTGGTCTCTGTATATGTGGTTTCCTCTTGGTGGTCCATTGTAACCACGCATCTATATTGCATCGTTATGGAAATTTAAAGTCCCAAAGATATTGTGGTCATGACCTTGATCTTTTGGGGTCACGTGACGTCATCGATCACGTGACCATTGGACTTGGCGTGGGCACTTTCCTATTGGTGGTCAATGATGAGCATGCGTCTATCTTGCACGGTTCATGCGGAGATACGGGGCTTCAAAGATTTTGAGGTCACGAGTTTGACCATTTTGGGTCACGTGACGTCGTCGGTCACGTGACCATTGGATTCGGCATATGTGGTTTCCAATTGTTGGTCCATTGTAACCATGCATCTATCTTGCACCGTTACGGAGATATAAAGCCTCAAAAGGTTAAAAGGTTAAAGGTCGAATATAGCTCCTAATGAGCGAATCCATCTCAGAGCTACGGAGCGTCACTTGTCATATGGGATCACGCAGTGTTACCTGCCACCCGACAGAGGTGAACGCGCCCCGCCTTAACCCCAGCCAGATAGGCCGGTACTCGATTTATCTGCCCCGGAGGGATGGAAGGCTGAGTTGACCTAGGCGGTTGGTTACATCCCAAGATGGTTTACAGGCAGTCACCCATCGCAGTATTAACCGGGCCCTGCGTACAGTAACTTCGCTGATCAGATCAGACGCGTTACCACTACACCACGCCTACCGCCCAAAGTTGCATTTGCCCATGTTAAAGGCCAAAAGTTCACTGCACATGCTCCGTGTCACGTGACCTGTAGGCAGGAGGGTCCAAAATGACCACATATTTAGAATTCCCAAGTTCATATTGCCTATTCACTATACAACTTCTATGGGGCTACGATGACCATTAAGGGCCGTTTGTAGGTGAAACTTTTATGCATAGGCATGTTTTTAAAGGCCAAAACGTTGACTGTGCATGCCCCGTGTCACGTGACCTGTGGGTAGGGGGTCCAAAGTGACCATATGTTTGGAATTTCCGAGGCCATATTGTCTATTCGCTGTACAATTTTTATGGGCCTACGATGACGATTAGGGGCCGTTTATAGGTGAAATTTTTATACAGGAGCGTTTTTGGCTGAAAATTTCTTAGTCCGTTTTTGGGCCCAATTTTCGACTTTGGAAGGATTTTTCAGGGGTTAGACATTAAGTTTAAATTTCAATTCCCAAAAAGATTTGACCCTTGCGTGAGGCCGCGTTGTCCGAGCCATCGCGCGTGAAAATCCGCCCGGCGGTCTGACCTGTAGGTCGGTCAACAAAAAAGGTATATATACTAGAAAAACTTTCGTTATATTTCACTCATTTGCCGAGAAGCCCCCAATGGACAGATTTGCACGAAATTTTGCACTTGGGGTCGTCTTGCGGACGTAATCACCTGTTTCAAATTTTGTGTCGATCGGTTGAGGGGTTTCGGATCTGCGCGGGGTCGCATTTTGCCATTCTCCCTTTACTTAGCCGGTCGCCGTTAACACAGGGCTGCGCTGCCGCGCGCCTGTGATTGTGGTATACGAGTGCATTTCATGCTTTTGTAATCCATTTGTCAGTAAACTGTTGGTGAAAAAGCACTGCAAGTGGGCAGAAAGTTGTAATTTTCGGACAGTTAGCTGCAAATTTTTGACATAGGAGATAGATTATATGACTCATGAGTGTTCATAATTATAATTTTGCTCTTATGTTCTCAAAATGGCGGTTGTTCAAATTCAAATTTTGTAACTTGAATGCATTTTTTAAGAAAAATATATTTCGACAATTTTTAGACAGCCCAAAATTTAAGGGAAAAGGCAGTTGCCCCATTTTACCTTTTCCTTGCACGACGCCACCGTCTGATGTCTATGTCCAGTCTGTCTGTCTGAGCCTGTAGTCTATCTACTCAACTTTGCCTCCTGGCAAAAATGTAGGCCTTGGCTTAGTCCACAGCTGATCACGTGTTATATAGGCCTTCCAATTACAACCCGCTTGCCCGTTTTTCTAATTAGCATGCTAATTACCATAGCTCGTCGAGCTAGCTGGATGAATGCTAGCAAACATCGTGCAGACGTCGAGCAATTAGCACGTGTATTTTGAATTCGACGTTTGCTCGACGTTTGCTCGATCGTGTAAACGGGGTATAACTTGTACCAGTGAGGCGCATGGACGCCCACGGAAAACTTTGCACGGAGAGGGGCAAAGCTGACTTTTTTCATAACGGTCAATTTATCCTGTCGACTTGGCGGCGTAATGGCAGGGTGTTGGACATGGTCAAAAGGTTTGACTCGGTGTCAGGTTGCTATATCAAGTCGTTCGTTGGACGGGCGACGGTCTGCGGACAGTTTAACCATTTTAGCATATAACCAACCACGAAGTTCAACTCAGCCTTCCATCCCTTCAGATCTTGGGTAGGTTAATCGAGTACAGGCATGTCTGGCTGGGGCTAAGGCGGAACGCGCTCATTTGTGTTTGATGGCAGGTAACACTTTGTGATCTTATATGGCAGGTGACGCTCCGTAGCTCTGAGATTGGTTCCAAGAAGAGTTGTAAGCAGCCTTTTAACTTTCTTTTTTATATTTAGTTGGTTTTCCGTTTTGGAGAAAAAAAGCAAGTGACTCCCTGCAGTCTGCGGGCGTCCGTGTATGCAACCTATTGTCTATACGCATGACTCCGTGTTGAGCACTTTGTGACCTAACCAATTTATGAACCTGCCAAAAATAGACCGGATAACAACCTGAACTATACCTGAAAGCTAGAAGTTATCTGATATTTACAGCATCTCTATGCAAAGTACACAAGTATAGGCCTACAATTATGTATTTAGTACTGCCGGAGGCCCGTACGTTTACCAATAATGTCGGTTACTGAAAAAAAATCTGATAAATCCAGTTGCTTTATTTCGCAGTATTTTGTACATCTATAATGTTGTGTGTTGTTGCAGTCTCAAACAGTAGTGAGTGATAGTTCATCGTGTGTTAGCTCTTTGCACTGCATGTCAGCGTTAACTGCATACTTCTTGATGTATTGATTATTTCTATGCTTCAGCGACGTCGTGTGGGTTAACGAATTTCAGGGATAGGGGGCAGGAAGTTGTAATTTTTTGATAGGCGGCTCCCGATTTTTAAGAGCAGATATTATGGGTGTTTGCAATTTTAGTTAAGCCTAGAAACTTCCAAAGTGGGGACTTTTAAGTCCTAAATTTTGTATTTTCGGAAGACAGTTTTCCAACAACAAAAAATATTCCGACAGATTAAAATTTAGAGGGGTGGGCAATTAGAGATGGTTTTACTATAAAACTTTTAATAAACGCCTCCGGCGTTTATTTGTGCATTTGACAAACAAAATTTGGCGTTTAATAGAGATCGGGCATTATTAGAAGTTTTACAGTAATGCCTTCTGCCGCTCTTCCACTGCCTGCCGAACTTGACACTTGCAATTACTTTTAATTATAGCCCTTTTTGGTTTTTTATGTCTATACTTTAATCTTATTCCAGGCTAAAATAACATTGTGTCTCACCGTTTGCCATTAGTGTTTATACATAGGTATATTGGATGTTGTCCTGTTTTGTTCACTCAAATTGGGCTTGAATTTCTGCATTTTATTATTTTGCTTTGTGTTTTGAATGTTTGATTTTTTTTTCACCATCATTTTAGTTTTACTGTTCGTGGTATTTTCTCAATTTCTGATCCACTGAGGTTGTCAAACTGTTTTGCGGGTCTCTTCTTCTTCTGCGTGTCGTGATTGGCTGTCGGTAGGCTACTGGGCATGGTTTGCTGCAGCATTCTGCCATTTGAACCTAATAATTTTTCATTGTTTTTGAGGGGAACACTGTGTGACTTTTTATATTTGTTAAAATGCAAAACTTAGTTTCTAGGGCTATGTAGGCTTATTTTTCTACCAGCCAACGCAAGTAATAAAGCAATTAAACGCAAGGACACCTTGTCTCAAGAGGATCCCCGACGTCATCGATTGGAACGTGAATAACGATCACTAGATTTTCACTTGAAGTTCAGTTGATGGCGCTTTGGGTCATGAGTTTTCATACCAGATTTATTAAATCTGTTAATCTTTTTTCAACTTGCAGTCGATAGTGTCGTTGATCTTTTTTTGAAACTCACTGTACAGCAGACGTGTTATAATTCTGTGTTTCGTGTTTGTGAATATGTCAGCGCAAAGTTGGAAGTACGATTCAGTCAGTTGCGGACCGACTTGTTTCGTCCGCAGAACACTCTCTTCGACGTTTTCGACTTCGTACAGGAGCTTCGCGACGGCACCGAACGACATTTCGTGCTCAGAAAGTTCTTCTGGAAGGTTGGCAACCGATTTCTGCGAATTTTTCGACCAGTTCTGACGTTTCCTTACTTGAATGGAGCGCAAACCACGTTACCACGATATTGTTCGTATATATTTTATTCTGAAGTTTTTCAGCGAATTTCTCATGGCGTTACTTTTTTGTGTAAAAGTACGCAGAACCATGAGATTAATCGGTTTATCAATTTCGTCAAATAAGTCGACTTATACGGTTTTTGCACAAAGTTTTTTGTTTCATTTAAAGAGCCAAGATTAGTGATGTTGTCGGGAGTTGCTTTATGGCGCTGAGGAAGGACGCCCGCCCCGGTATGGTCGCCTGATTAAAGGATTAATTCGCGGTTCTTGCTGTTTTTGACGCACTGTTGCGCTGCTGGTGACATGATTAAAATAGCAAAATGCATGAATGGTATAGTTTTTCTTACGGTAAACCCATCTCAGAGTTACTGCGCGGCACCTGCCATATCGAGATCACACAGCTTCACCTGCATTCCGACACAGGTGAACGCACCCTGCCTTAACACCAGGCCGGCACGCGATTTACCTACGCTGGAGGGATGGAAGGCTGAGTTGACCTTGGGTTAGGTTCTACTTACTAACCTACTTGGTAGTAGGGTAGACAGTCACCCATCCAAGTATTCTACTTGACAGCGACACTACCGGGAGTGAAACCAACCACTTCGCGTTTGCAAGTCCAACAATCTTATCATTATACTTTTAAGCCGTATGATTGGTTGTTTCGTGCAGTCTGATGAAATGTTCAAATTTCTAGTCGATCAACTAAGTCGCTATCTACACGTACCGTCAACGTCAACGCCAGCGCTTAGTACAGACATCGGCCGACCACCGGGCGTCACAGCCGATCAACTCGAGTTAGTATAATGCCAGAGGCGCGTTTCACACTTTTTTCTCTGAGAATCTCTGAGAATCTCAGATATTCTAACTTAGAACTGCGTTTCGCACTTTCTACTTCTCTGAGATTCTCTGAGAAATTGTGAGCAAGATTTTCCTTTGCTACGTTATGCTAGCTCCGCCCACTTGCTTGAGTTACGTCATCCAAATAGATAAAATTGGCTAGCGTAGAATTCTATGTTAGAATTCTCAGAGAAT
>Ga0209367_1008628_pt1 | contig 13914 bp, 11 predicted proteins | sample WorMetLIZISLAND2_FD_187412 | JGI IMG/M metagenome (GOLD analysis project Ga0209367, IMG submission 187412) | Marine gutless worms symbiont microbial communities from Max Planck institute for Marine Microbiology, Germany - Olavius geniculatus... ... | reverse complement strand
AAGTTGTACCCGCGTTATCACCCCCATCTAGCAGCACGTCACGTGGCAAAGTCTCATGAAGCTACTCCCTTTGGCTCCAAAGATCCTTCGTCTAATACGCTACATTTTAAGGCAATTTTTGACTCCACTTTGTAAGTTGTAAGGGGGGCCGCCGTCCCGATGGGGGGTGCGCTAGTAAGACTTGGTCATTCTCTAGTGCATGTAAAAATTTGGGGGCGCAGCACCCCCTAGGGGCCGAAATATGTTCTTCTGAAAAAATGCGCTTTAGGTGGGTACAATTTCACATCAAGATCTCCAAGGTCACTGGACCAAAATTCACCGGACTTGTTTCGCCTAACGCAGGAGAAATGCGGTAGACGGAATAAAAATCCGATTTTGAATATATTCATCCGTTTCATTTCACCGCCGAACTTCGAAGTCGTCCGAAATCGAGCCAAATTTTGCATGTTTTTCGCCCCCCAAATTTTTTTTGGGGTGTGCCCCCAAAAATTTTGGACCGGCATTATAAAATAGGGCCTAGTACTGACCATCATGCAAAATTTCATGCCGGTCGGCCCACGCATCTCGGAGATCTCGCGAGTGTAGAAAAAATAAAAAACATTTCCAGTAAAACATAAGTCCTTCCGAAAACTATCGTTTTCGGGCGGACTAAAAATGCAGCAGTGGATATGAAACAAATATTACTATATCATGAGGTTTCTTGCGAGAATAGCAACACAGTTTTAAACTAGAAAAGCAGTCAGAGACCGCATGTACTTCCGCCAAAGCAATGTCGTTCGCCAGGTGGCGTTACCACATTTGCTTTGCCAGCGGTTCCCTTATGCCTCTTTAACGCAATGGTAACGAAAATTTCAAAGTGATCCAAAATCCAGGATTCCTACCGAATCACCCCCAAAATTAAATTGTAGTTTATGCCACGCCCGACATGCCCTCAAAATTTCAGAAAGATCCGTCCACAACTTTTTGAGCTATCTTGCTAACACACAGACAAACAAACAAACAAAAACCGGCAAAAACATAACCTCCTTGGCGGAGGTAAATATTGGATAAAAGTAAATCACACATTATGATACACCCCACAGACCAGTACCACATAAACTGCTGAATGTTTATGTAGCATATAATTTTATTATTTCTATTTTTAAAAAGTTGGCAGAAATGTAAACATTTATCATACATGGTATGTTGACGGCTGACTTGATGGTACCAGTTTCACTCACATCCGCAGGTTCACGAACATCATACAAATGCACTGTTCCACCGTCAATCAACTTCAACAGTTCTTCATAAGTAATCTCAGTCTTCTTCGCAGTTGGTTTCACATCCAACGGCAGTGCTTCTGTTTAACAATAACACAACTGAATTTAGTTTTTAATATCGGCAAATGGCATTTATCATTTGCCTTCAGAGCTTTCAGTCTTTTGTGCAGTAGAAATGGCACACAATTGGCAATTCTCAAAAAAACTCGTACAAAAGAGACCATTACTAGAAACAGAAACTTATTGAATGTTACAGATCATTTATAAAAAAATAACAGTCAAAAAGTAAATATCTTATATGTACTAAATGCCGTGATGTGCTTAGAAGTTCAAACGCATCATCAGTACCAGGTATAACAACCACAATATATTAGTATTGTATAATTTATGTTCTGCTAAGTGCATGAAGGGTGCCAATCCAAAATTAAACAATGTGCATACCTCAGCAGAGTCGTAATGAATCTTTACATTCAGTTTTGTTGTTTTAATGGTGAACCGTGCAGTTATTTTAAAATTTATTGACTTCATTAGCCTTCATTACTTTATTAAAAATTGCAACACAATGCTAATGTACCACAGGGCAGCTATTTTTAGTTAAAATTTTCAATAACAGTTGTGCAAATAAACAAGACCAACTAACTCTAACCTCAAGCCTGACCTTAACCTTACCCCGAAACGTTCATGCAAAAAAATGTGAAAAACAACTAAGAAACATCACTGTGAGTCTGCTGAGGTACGTTATAACGCTTTTAAAATCAGGGTATCCTATTTTGGACAGGCACCTGCATGAAGTTCGCTATAGTTTGTAGAACAGCTACATCTGCATTTTAGGACTTCTGCAGCTTGTTAGGAATAACTAAAAATTCAGTTTACTGTATTATTGAGCAAGACCGAAATTCCTGGGGACTGAAAGTCACCCGTCATCTCCGTAATAGCCACATATTACACCGTTGTCACTTCATTCCTTTTTGCTCTGCCTAGTTGCTTGAAATTAAAAAGGAACTGATCTGATAACCTTTCGTTGCGGCAGGCAGCCATCTGACGCTTGCACTGGCCAAGGCTTGTTTGGTCACGCAGCCTGGAACATGCGCTGCTGAACTTGACGGAAATGTCTGTAACTGCCTTACACAGCTACCACAACGCAGAAGAGAAGACTTCGAACAACTTTCTCGCAAAATCAGTCGCAATTCAGACAACGCAAATCTCTGCCAAGGCATTACGTCGTAACTTACACAACCTCACTGGCGAACAACTCCTATTTCGACGACAAGAACGTCACAAATGAGTTCATAAACAATAAACAATAAACAATGTCAAGGTCACTATAGTGATGTGCAGATACAATATCATCAATATTTTCAAAAAAAATGGCGTACTATAAAAAAAACTGCAGCCTGTATGTTATAATTTACAAAACTAAAAAAATCTATAAAATTTATGTAAAAATGCAAAAATCGTTTTATAAATACGGTTTTACGGTTGAAATAATCTCACTTCACGGTATTGCTTGAGTGTCAATTCTAAGTTATTGCCCAGCATTTTCATGAGAATAAACAACTATTCTTTGCTGTGTTGCTAATGTAATCGTTTTGTAGTTAGCGACGTGTTTCAGACCTATACATCAAATTTCAGTAGATTGCTTGGTATAGTTGCTATTAAGTGGAACCTATAATAAGCTGGTTTAACGTTCTTTAGTCGCAGTTATGTTTGACGTCGCGTTGTCGACTGCAGGCGGCCATATTTCTATGGCAACGTCATCAGATGACGACTATCCAGCAGAAAATATATTGGACGGGTGAATAATTGGCTCGTGATATTTGTACCGCTGTGTGGTGGCGATTTGGGTGGCATATTGTAGGAAAATTGTATATTGTTTGGATTTATTATTTGCAGCTTCATGAATTAGTTAATTTGCCATGCTCATGAAAATTGCAGTCATTGTTTGTCAATGTTTTGTCCATTATATTGTCATATATATATATATATATATATATATATATATATATATATATTAATAAAACAAATATTGTAGTAAAATCTCATCATAATCTGGCACTTATGCTACTACTCACTCAGTTATGTTATAGCATAAATGTGTAAAAATGCATAAAATTATATATCAAAAAAGACGATTAAACCAGTTAGTAGTTACCTAACTTTCATAGATGTATTTTCTGTGCTACTGTAGTATTCTGTTGAAAATGTGTTTGTCTTATATGCACTGCAGTAAAACAGAAACGTTCTGGGCAACAACTGGCATGTTTCCACAGTCATTCATTGTCAGCTTTCAGTCAGAGATGACACTGAAATCCATTCAGATATTTTGCAGCAATGGTATGCACATGCTTTTCTTAAACCTAGCAAGAGTATGTCTTAGTTTTCACTGTAGCATATTATTTCAACATTTTTTGTTTCATGTTTGCTGTGACCACATTAAACCTGTGTGCTGGGGTTACTGGCACCTCTGAAGCTCTGCATACAGTGCTATATAAATAGAAGTATAATAATGATAATAATACATATAACAATGAGAATAAATAAAATGTGTATTCATTGCGGGTGTTTGTGAACAGTGAAGAAGCTTGTCATTTACAAATGTTCTCAGTCAGAACCATTGCAGTTTGATTTGGTAACTGAAAAAGGTAAATATGATTTTATTATGCTAACATTGATCTTAAAAACTTCACTGAGTACAGAAAATAGTTAGTAAAAAATGAACATTCAGACTTTGTTGCATTTAATTTAGAGGCTTAGGCTATTAGCTTTATGATGGCTTTGTTGATCATTCTAGTGTAAAGAGAATCCATGTACCCGCTTCTGACAGAAAGACTAAACTCAGTGTCTGTATGGTGTTTCAAATGAAAAGCTATCTAACAGAGATGTAGTACTTGGTACTTGTACTTGTACTCGAGTACTACTCGAGTACCATTTTAAAGTACTTGTACTTGTACTTGTACTTGAGGGTCAGGTACTTGTCAACATGTGGCAAGTACTTTATTTTTATTGTTTTATATTCAAACAGTATGCTTAATAATTGAGTGCAGTGCCCAAAGCTGTCCGGAAAATTGTGGAAAAATAAACATGGAAATAGGCAACATTGCAGTGGAATTTTTTTATTAACCAGTAATTTCATTACTTCGTGATCGGTGTTCACCAATCACTGTTATTTAGTTGGACCACTCAGCTTTAGCTGTACAGTGGGGGCATTACAACACACCAATTTTTATTAAAACTTGAAAAAGTGTAGGCCTAATCGAATTGTAATAATTTTTGGTATGAACATTCCTGACATAATTAGCCATGAAGACCTAACTCAACATCTGTTTCTGCATTACCTGGAAAAAACAGTCAAAATATGCATACAAACAAAATTCAACAAACTGAAAGGTAGTGATTTCTAAATATTTTTCAAATCATCTTTTTATTATTACTTATTCCGATAACTGTTTTCATTCTAAATTTACTAAGTTTTTAAATTTACTATTTTTCTATAAATTTTACTAAACTAAATTTCTCTTTTAAATTAATCTTCATCAAATTCTTCCCCAAATTTATACCAAATTTCTCCAAACTTTTATCCTTCCCATAAAATCTAAGTCGATTTCTAATTTTCCCTGAAGCTGAGAAAAATCCCTTTTAAATTTTTTTACTCAAAACTTTCCAAAATTCGCACAAGCAATTGCTATTGTATTAATTTCTAGTCTCTTTTGTCAAAATAGCAATCGTTTGCTGCCCTTGTGCTACCAGTCATCAAAATGGCGAAGTTTTAGAATATTTTCCAAATTTCTGCATCAAAATCAAAATTACGAAGTTTGACCATCTTGCAGCAATGTGTCTGGGCTGTTGATGAATTCAATAAGTGACTGGTGACGTCTGAATTGGTCTGGAGCAAGACATTACTGACACTGCTGACAACGAATGAAGAAAGCATCTCGGTGCCTGTGTTCGTTTAATGGGCCAACATTTTCTGTAGACAGTTAAAAATGTCAATTGGATAAACTATTAGTCAAAGTGACGAAACTTTAGATAAATTGTGTTTTGTGTGTTATTTTGTTTAAGTAATAATACTAGTTTTGATAAAAATGCAATATTTTGTTGGTTTTTCCTCAGGTAGTGCAGCAGCAAACATTAGGTGAAGTGGGAAACTAACCAATCATTTGATGGCTAGTTGTGTCAGAATATTCGTACAACAAAAAATATTAAAACTGGTTGGGTTGTACTTGATGGTCAGTTTTAAGTACTTCTACTTGTACTTGTACTTGTGACCTAAGTACTTGTACTCGTGACCTGAGTACTTGTACTCGTACTTGGACTTGAGGGTCAGGTACTTGTACTTGTACTTGTACTTGTGGCTTTGGTACTTGCAACATTTTTTTATCTAATGTCCTAAGATATGTGTAATTGTTGTGCTGCCTACTTCAGAGATGGACTGCGTTGAAGGCCATCTGCAGTCTGAAGAGATTCCATTGTCAAAGGTAGAAGCTCAACACCTCAAGTTCATTGTTCAGACAGCACATGATCATTTTGTCTCCATCCATAAGCTACAAGTTGACGGAGAGCCTCTACGTGGCTAACACTGATACCTTCTAGTCTACTGAACTTAATTGTTTTAAGTAATTATAAATTTCTGCATAGTTGCTTAAATGCATCGTTGTTTGACACTGTTTATTGAATGACAGGCAGGGTGTCTGGAAAAGTATTGCAGTAATAATCTTTAAAGCTCATTGCAAACTCAACTGTCGTATAATAGAAGAAGGCTGCAATAAGGTTACAAGAATTTGTGTTAGGTAAATCTTGCTGTTACTTTCGACTGCTATATATTTGAATATTTTAGTGTTTGCTGTTGATATGTACGTGTTTATGTTCTTAATAGCCTACAAAAGTAAAGATAATGTCAGTTTCCTTTGTATGATTGATTTAATTTTTTTTTTTAAATTCTGTCGAAAGTAGACATTGATTAATCATTAAAAATTGTCTCATTAATTTTGTGATGGATTAAACTTAGGGTGAAATTCTGGTATTTTGAGTTTGACCATATTGCTTGTATACTGTTTATTTTGCAATTTATAGTTATTAAGTTGTCATATTTTCAGAGTATTAATGTGACTACACAAATGAGCTGCATTATTGTCACTTTTCCAATATTGCCCAGACCTAGCTGGGGGAGCTCAGCTTATGGTGCTCTCCCAGACTGCATAGCTGTATTTAAGGGGGCTTACTTCTAATGGGAGGGGGAAGTGGGTGATGGGGGAAAAAGAAGAGAGAAAAGGGAAAAAGAAAGGGGAGAAATGGGGGAAAAGGAGGCAGGACAAGAAGCCTAGCTGTTGCTAGGAAAAGCCGACTGTACTGCTTACGTCCAAAGCCCAGCATCTGACTTCCAATCACGGAGAGAATGATTTCTCAGAGGTGACACAGTTCCATGCACACTATGTTAGCGAAACGCTGCTCTTGAAAGCTACAGTTAACACAAGTATAACATGGTGTGCATGGTGAGACACGGCCATGGATATAAACAGCTACAGTCGTAAATAACCAACAGAAATATTCTACGCAGGTTTCGCAAATTTTTCTGACAATAAAAACGTCTGGCTGGGGAAGACGTGCTACAGTGCATACTGTTCCTGTTGCAGTACTGACTTTCAAGGTCATCCAAGGTCAATGATTTTTATTTCGCCTGACAGGGCATATGCCACTTCCTATTATTAATGATTGATAGTAATCTTCATCTTATCTCTCAACATTTCCGAAGTACGATTGCTTGAAACTTTCCATCGAAAATTGCGGCCAAATCGCTGCAGATGGAAATATGGTTAGTATTGGCAGCCTATTGGAAGTCGCCAGCACCCTATCTGATGGTACGATTGTGGACCCCCTTTGATTTACTGTTCAGCCACAATACCGCACAATTGGCATACTATAGTGCATTATGACCTTTCAAAGTCATCCAAAGTCAATGATTCTTATGTAATCTGAAAGGGCATATGCCACTCTGTTAGTAGTTGATTGTAACCTTGGCCTTATCTCTCACTGTTACCGAGATACGACTGGTTTTCCATTGAATTTTTTAACCACCGTTTATTCAACCCCCAATTTGAAAATGTTTCCCTTGCACTACATTGCTGATATTTTGCATGGCAGAGTTTACGGCACATGGCTAATTATTTGTGTAATAAGTTTTCCCAGATGACCTAATGCTTAGCCACAATACATCCATGACAGACGAACAGACGGAGGAAAGTCATACCAGTAGCTCGACCATTACTTAGCCTAAGTACGGTCGTGGAAAAGGGAAAGGCACAGCGTAGAGTTCCCTCCCATCTTCAATCCTACGTTGAGCACTGCTTTCTCTTTTCCCTTTGTGCTCTTTCCGTCTGTCAGGCTGGTTCGTTACTTTCGTGGCTTTTTAGTGGCAGATCCAGAAATTTGGAATATGGAGGAGGAAGTGTATAGGGGATAATGTTTAGGGAGGGGGCTATGTTCCCTCCCCAGAAAATTTTTGCAAATGTTATGCAAAAAATTATGCATTGTCGTGCAAAATTTTGGCTTGTTTTGAGATGCATCCGGCCAATAAGGGGTGGCTGCCCCCCTGAATCCGCCACTGCGGGTCTATGTCTACTGGTAGCTATGGATCTGAGCTGGAGAAGTGCTGCATTTAAGCCCAGATCTCGATCGTGAGCAAAGTCCCACTGTGCCAGTTATCCTTGAAGGCCCTGCAAAGCGAATGCCTGTCCCAGGGAATGTAGAAGTACACTCTCCACCCGTCCCCTGACATAGGCGGATCCAGGGGTTGAAGTTGGGTGGGGGCAAGTGGCAAGGTCGAGCGCCGAAGGCGCGAGCCGAAGGCGCCAAGAGATGTGTGGTGTGAGGAGGGGGTGTCCCCCTTCCCACAGGGCAGTGCCCCCTCCCCAGTAATTTTTTGAGATTTTGGGGTCAAAATGGCGTATTTTCGTGGACTCTTGGTGCTAAATTTCGTTTTTTTCTATGACCAAAACAGTATAAGTACACCAGGAACAATAGGACTGCCATGGAGATTGACTTGCATGCGATAAAGAGCGTTACTCAGGGGTGTCTATATCCCTCTTAGTCCGTGTAGCAAGTTTCCCCCTAACTCAGGGTGAGACGTCGCAGGCGTCGACGGGGTGGGAACAGGGTATCCCCTCCCTAGCTGACTAGAGGTCTGGGCGTGCGTCGTAAGCTTCTCCAGCGGTGTCCGGGGCAGAGTCCCGGCGAAAAACGAATTTTGTGCATTCTTAAGCATCACAGAACACCTCTGCTTGCAAGATATCGTAAATATATCAGAAATGCAGAACAATAATGGTATTCAACTTCCCCCTTAATTTCCCCAAAAAACTCGCCTCTATTTTTTTCTTGGAGCATTTGCGTGGTGTAGACGCCTCTGGCGTTAGGCCTATTTATTGTTGCTTATTCTTACGTAGATGTAGCCGAAAATTGGAGTCACAAGAAGCGAAATATCCCCCAAGGGCCAAAATTTAAAGCCGAGAACAAGAGTGAACTTTTTGGGTAGGGGCAGGTCGCAGGGGCGCAGCCCCGGAAGCAAACGTTTTTTGGGGCATGAAAACCCCCAATAATGCATATATATACATAATTTAGGCCTATGTATTGAGTATAAAACTATAAATTTTGTTAGTTTACTGCACAAATTTATAACCAACAGAAATATTCTACGCAGGTTTCGCAAATTTTTCTGATAATAAAAACGTCTGGCTGGGGAAGACGTGCTACACTGTTCCTGATCAATCTTTATTCTCTACGTCTACGTTTACCTACTTACTTAAATGTACAAAATGTTGGTGGGCGTGGCATGGCGCGAAAGTTTGTTTACATTGATGAGAAAACAAGTGTTTAGAAGCTGCATTAGCATCGTGTTTTTTGATCGCACCGCCTATTACAGAAAATTTTATTCGCGAGGAAACAATATGCCGTCTACCGACACCGCTGAATGCAGTGGCACGAATTCTTCCCAGCCCGTAGCATTACGGTTTGCCAGACTCACAGAAAACGCTGTGAAACCTACCCGAGGATCAAAGCTAGCCGCCGGATTCGACCTCCATAGGTTAATAAAACACATTTATGTTTCATGAAACGTAGCATGACAACTCTGCTAGTATATAACTTGATAAAATCGACGTTTGCCAACGTATATCCTGTAGCTTGTATCTTATGCTTGAAAGTACCCCCTGTCCTCCAATAGACAACATTATCACATTGATCACTGTCTGGAGTATAACAGGGAAGATTATTAGAACTACCAGTATTGATAATTACATATGCACACGTATAATGGAGTTCTTACAATTTTAGGTCTAACTCATTTTTTTTGTTTTGTGTTTCTGCAAAGGTTAAACTTACCGTTCCATTACTATGTGTTTATGTGCAATTTTGCCTGCAAAGGCTGTCCCCAAAATGACCTACACTGTGTCGGGTGGGACGTTAAACCCTACTCACTCACTCACTCATTCACTTATACCCTAAAGACTCACGACTCAGACTCGGGCCATTGGACATGGACTCAGTGTTGTATGACTTGGACGTAACTGTCCTGTGCTGATTTCTGTATTTTAACTAAATGTTTTATTTAGCTACTTGATTTTAATGTAGCGCCAACATACAGATGTCAAATTTTTTACATTGTATGATGTGTCTCAAAAAGTATCTGGAATATTTGTACCAAAATTTATTAAAATCTGACAGTCCTTCTTCACATTGCAATTGATGATGTCAGGGATCCTTTTTGAGATCACAGTGTAGTGTCATTTTTCACCCCACATCAGATTGTGAGGGATGGTAAATTCGTTTTTTTTTCCAAATTCGAATTTCAACCTCTAAAATTTGGATTAAATTCGAACTTTGTTTATATATTTGTGGAGAAGCTTAAGCAATTTCCGTTTGATGTCTGCACTGTGGGGCGAGATGAAGGTCACAGCACGCACGCCGCTGCCACATGCCAGGAAGCAGTCTATCGACAGTGCAATCAGCCAGGACGTCAAGCCATGTCGCGCTCTATTGCCGTCGATTGATGTCTGCTGCTCTGTATCCGGGCCACCAAGATTTGTCACTTTGATAGCTTGCCAGGGGCGCAGTGCAAGAGGAGTAATTGAACGCCATGGCGGTATGCAGGGAGGGGAGGGCAGGGAATGGGTAAGCAAACACGAGGTGGGCGTCGCTTGAATTGACGGCCGGCGGAGAACAAAGAAATTGTCACACAGTGCACCGCTGAAGTAACAGCGCTCCACTTTCAAGGCAAAACCATCTGCATCTAATTAGTGATGCTTGGGATCGAATATCGAAGGGCTGAAAAACGAATACGAATTCAAACTTGAAATTCGAAGTTCGCAAATTCGAACTTCGTTTAACAACCCTACTCCGCTTATATGCAACAACGTCTCGCTGAGATGTTTTCCGTGACGTATGGTAAATACATTGACAATGAAAAAAATTATACGAATTAATTAACTCGCACCAATTAGGTAAGCACTTTTTATTTGTGATATTGTGGGTTTTTGCACTTTATTTTGACAGTTATCACTAAATAATTAACGTCTTGCACCATAAAGAATTGCAACTGCGGTGCTGTAGACATGAGCCATTATGTGTGTCGCAATTTGCAAGCAACTCAAATTAGTAAACTACAGCTGATTATAGCCTTATATGTCATCTACATTTGGCTGATAGTATTCATTCTGATATCATACACTTTATCTTCATCGCAACTAGGTCATTTTATGATGAAAAAGACTGACATGACGTAATTCTGCTTTATGATAAATAGGTAAATGAAAGAGTAAAAACACTGTAAACGAATATGTCTAAATCACAAATGACATGCTGGTTAGTATCGCTCTAACTGCAGCTACAGTATGTACAGCTTGTGCCTGCACAAAACATCTCGACAAGATGCAATGGCCCGAGACCCAAGACGAGACCTACTGGGCCGAGACCGAGACATATTGCTCAGAGACCGAGACGTTGAGGATTCTGTCCGAGACGAGACGTTAGTACGTCTCGAGACCGAGACGTCTCGACCGAGACCACATCCTTGCTATTCATGTTTTGGCTTACTAAAGAGTGGCCAACAAGAATACATTTTGTTTTGTCTGTTGATTTACAAAATCTCAATCAGAGCATAATGGCTCTATTTTTGACATTTACCAACAGAAATGCAACTTATGCATTTAATTATGAAGTTTTAGCCTTATGACACTTTTTGGGCCACTGCTGCAAAAAATTTTAATCTTTAAACATTTGCTATCTCAAGTTTATTGAGGTTGAGCTTTGTTCTGTTTTCAACACTCCTGTGGAGTCATATAATGTTATTGGTGATGACGTGAACTACTGAGTGCGAACAACGTACATGTATTTCTTACTTTTCGCACTCCGGAAGGCGAATAGGCATGGCTCGTTTTGTTGCACTCCAGAGTGCGAATAACCACAGTCATTATGTATGCATTGCATTTTGTTTTCAGTGCCTATGACTACATAATTCCAGCATATGGAAAAGTTGTGGCATTAACTGATCTGCAGATAGCACTGCCAAGTGGTTGCTATGGTCGAATTGGTAAAAACTGTTTGACTTTTAATATTTCTAGTTGCTGTCGGCTGTGGCCATTAAAAACAATTTTTCTTAATTTTTATGTGCAGGCATGTTGAACTTGCACTTGCAGTAATGAATTAATGCTTATAGTAGATATTACATTATGTAAATTATAGTAGCCGAGGTTTTATAACCACTGACCAGTAGTCATCTGTCATTTATAGAAGAGCTGAAATTTCAAAAAAAGTAATAGACTTAGTACTGGGGTAGGTGTTATATTGAAGTTGTACTTATTTTTATTATTAGCCTCATTTTCACTGTCTCATGTTGCAGATCACCTGTGTAATGTAATCAGCTGTTAATGTTTATTCTAAGTCTTCCCATATAAAAAATTTTGTGAACTTTCAATCAGCAATATTGCGAGTAATTCTGATAGCAAAACAAATAAACCAAGACAAAAGCATAACCCACTTGTTGGAGGTGACTAATGTTTATGTTTATTGCATATTGTGATTGAAGTGAAATGGTGAACTACTGTTGCAGCCCCCCGTTCTGGTCTTGCTGCAAAACACTTCATCGATGTGGGTGGTAAGTTATTTTTTTTCCATTTTTTTGGTCTGCATCTGATCTTTTGCATTATTTGAGTCTAACTTGTTTGTATGTTACAGTCTGATAACACATTGCACTGTTACCTCATACCACATCGATTGTTTTTGCCAGTAAGTTGTTATTTTAATAACAATGACATCTTACAGAGAGTGCATAGTTTCAGAGACTCGAACAATTTATGTTTTTTCTTTCTAGTGAACTATTGCCATTATTTGTAAATTGTAGCGGGAGTCATAGATCAGGACTACCGTGGAAATGTAGGTGTTGTCATGTTCAACTTTGGCAAGGAGAATTTCAAAGGTATGCAGTTCACAGCACTTGCACAAAAGTGACATAATTTTTGTTCTGTTGTTATCTTTTACTGGTTAGATTAGGCTGGTTGCCAAAAGCAAACATTTAGGAATTATTCTGGTAGCAATATTATCAATGACAGATTTTTATGTTGTGCTTTTATTTTTTTAAGAATTCCAAAGAAAGTAGAGTTGAATCCTCTGACTGAAACCGTTCACTCAACTATGTCCCTGAGGCCGCCTCTAACAAGATTTTTTAACATAGCATGTTTTGCTGATACTGTGTAATTTGTGCAAATTTTCTGTTTCAGTGTCAAAAGGTGATAGAATAGCACAACTCATTCTGGAAAGGATCTTCATTCCTGAGCTTGTTGAAACGAAGGTAGTGCAGTTTAAGTTGGTCTTTTCGATAGGTAATTTCTTTTGAATGGTTTGCATGTATATTCTTCATTCCTCCTAATATGCAGTGTACAGTAACCATTATTGTAAAAAAATACAGTTGTCAACACTACTTTTGTCTTTTTGTCCACCTGTAAGTCAGATGGCACATGGTTATAGACAGATGTTGATGAAATGTTGCAGTTATTTGGGGGCCTGAAAAATGAGTTCATTAGGGGGTGAAAAGCAGATGATCCCTTCCATTGCGATTCGTCAAATTTTCGTGCTTATAGGTTGTTTTTGGTTTGATGGCGGTGCTTAAATTTGCTTTGATAAAACAGAAGCTACACTGAAGTTTGGGCTCTTGGAGTGCTTCGAGAGTCTGATGTTACTGGCATTCTAGAAGCAGGACTCTAAGTCGCTTCTATATCAGTTATATTAACTCATTCACCGCAACGATGTTTACAGTCCAGAGCTCAAGACGCAAGAAAATTCATCAAAACTGTCAATTTGCGCTTTAGCCTAAGAGTGACGTCAAGAGGGCGTGGATTTCCCGGAGCCTACATAGCCCAGGACACGGCGATTTCCTGGCTACGGGCTGTAGCCCAGAAATGTAAACACGTCGTTAGACTCCACCTCCAACCCATGTAAGTGTTGGAGAAAGCTTTCTAGGGAGCGACAACGATGCCGATCGTAGGCCTCATCATCATCATCATCGACAACCGTGGGCTCAATGCCCGTTGGTGTCTGACGCCATTCTTACTATCGCTGCCCACCGCTGCCTATCTAGGGCAGCGTGGCTTAACTCCTGCAGGGTTGTCCCACA
>Ga0209367_1008625_pt1 | contig 13915 bp, 9 predicted proteins | sample WorMetLIZISLAND2_FD_187412 | JGI IMG/M metagenome (GOLD analysis project Ga0209367, IMG submission 187412) | Marine gutless worms symbiont microbial communities from Max Planck institute for Marine Microbiology, Germany - Olavius geniculatus... ... | reverse complement strand
AAACGGTCCAAGCTAGGATCTCCAAATCTTCACCATCGGCTGCCTGGAAGACTCTAGTTTCAGGAACCGTAAAGCTTTTCCATAAATTCGAAGGGGGTCTCCCAGAACGAGGGCGCTAAATGAGAGGGGGTGGTCAAAATTTGCGATTTTCAGCCAGTAACTCGCTGTATCTCAGTAACAGTGCGAGATAAGGCCTAGGTTACTATTAATCACTAACAGGAAATCGTATACTGGCTGTCGATTGGCGCCGAATTCAATGACCTTGGATGACCTTGAACACCAAAATAGGGGGTTTTACGGATTTTTTTCGCAATATCGGGCTGCGCAAGTCTATATCATTCACAAGGAGGCGCCACCGTCGCCAACGCCACACGCGCCTATGGCTGATGTGTATTATGGTCCTGATGGGCCGAGTCCAAGTGATATGCGATTTTCGAAACTATAACTACTGAACTGGAAATGCTATAAGCTTTCGCGCGTCTCGTGAGCTTTGCTCAAATTTCTTGTTAAATAAATTTTTAGCAAAATTCAAATCACAATTAAAGCATGAAATTAAATATGATCTGTAGTTGAAATTGCATAGCAAATAAAAAACCTAAAATTTGGACTTTGGGTTTTCAAGATTTAAAAACTAGGTTTTTAAAACCCAGTTCTGGTAGATGCCTGCATTTGGTTGTTTACAGTGGAGCAATAATAAAGGTTTTGAAACAGTAATAGACAGTGTCTGCAACTGTAACAAGTACATGTACGCAGAACATACACTGTGTCTGGTAAATAACTGTCCCTCTAGATATTGTGCAATAAAAATGTCAAATCTGAACAAATGTGGATAGTTTCGTACACTTAATCCCCAATAAATTCCCGAAGCGATTGCCTAATTTCGTTGAAAAATATTCTTTCTTACCAAAATTATTAAATGTTAAATATCGATAACAACACATTGGGGATTAAGTGTACGCAGCTTCATTCAAATTCGTTCACATTTGACATTTTTATTGCATAATGACTAGGGGATCAGTTCTGATGAGTTACTTTTTCTTATGTTATTTTTAATGAGATTATGATATACAGGTTCAGTTTTTGTTCATTTTTCAGTGTGCTTATTGCACCTATGATGCACTCGCAGTACCTGGCACTACATAAATGTGTTTGGTTCATTGACCGATTGACGTTTTATCAATGACTGGATGTTTTGTGGTTATGTTTAGTGAGTACGGTAACTGTTAGTGAGATATGTTTAATTTCTGTTATGTTGATGTTACAATATCATTACATTGTTGTGTTTCCTCAGTTTTTGATAAATATTTCAGTTTGGAGTTAGTCTTATATGTTATTCTTGTAATGCAAACAACATTCAGCCGGGATGAAAAGTGTAGCGTCGACTGCATGAGCCAAATGTTTCTGATAACATAGTAATTTCACTACAGTAATATTATGGTATTATTATTTCTTTAAATGATATAGAATTTTTTCTGAAAATTTTACTACTGCCATTGTAGTTTGTGCATGGCGTATAAATATTCTCTATTTACAAAAGAATATTGGGCCGTGTCTGAAATTTTATGATAACCGTTTGTAGGCATTTTTACCAAATGTGTGCAAAATTCTATATAATTTACAAGGAATAAAAAATACAGATATGAAAGTTGTTGTATCTTTAAGTTTGTTGTTTAGTGTATCGACACAAATTAGATTTGTTACACAAATATCATTGTGAGACAGCTTAGAAGATAAACGGATCCTTTGTTGAGCTACTGTAAATTTACACAAGATTTTAAAGCCATTGCGGTTTATAGCATCGTTTATTAACAGCAACAGTGCAACAAATGAGACAAAGCCAGAAAGTTTACATTCATGCCGTAATTATTCATATCATAAGTGTTAAATATAATGGTGATATTTTGTACAATCTGAAATCTCGTGATTATGGTCCACGCATGCAATTTGTTTATGAATAATGTATAAAGGCAATGAGCATTTTTGTTGGTGTAAAACGCACAGAATTCTGCAGAGAATTCAAGATGGCTCACCAAAACACATTTACTATCGGTTTCACAACTCGCTACACGTTCATCAGAAAAAAAAGAAATTAAGCATTCCATGACAATAATACACAAAAAGGATGAAACACAAATATCACAGATAAATGACTAGATACTAATGACGGTGAATAAACGGAATAGATAAAGAGAATATACACTTGCTGACTAGCCAAGTTTACACATTCACAACCATTTTAACGACTATCCACATCCACCTTAGCCATTGATACACAAAACATATCTATACAGCATAATGCACAACTAGATGGGTCATTCAGCGTACATCAATATTAATGAAGAATGTCTAACTGCTATCTGCTACATCAAATGATTTTAATCGAAGAACTATTACTATTTTCCGAACGTGCATGATTCAGTCGAAGGTTGCGAAAAACTTCATCAATTGCTAATCCGTAGAATCTATACACACTTTTCATCTATAATTTTTTTTATACAGACTACAACAGCGCCAAAACATTTGCGGCAGTTGCTGACTGCTGTCTCCGATACCTGTCAAATTTATCCAGTAGAGTGATAAGCCATGATCCCAGACCTAGCGACAAATGATAGTTTTAACAACGAAAGAATATAAGTAAGTAAATATGTGCACGTGTAAACAAGAAGTCACAATGTGCGACAGTCCGCATGAAACAAACTACCGAAGAAGTAGTCGTCTAAAATGTGTCCACTCTGTGTTGACGTACTAGCTTGGCCACACTGGCAGCAAGAACTATACAGCAGGGACAGCCCTGACGACAATGTTGCAATACTGCGATAAAAATAAGAGAACGACATTCAGTTTCAAGTTAGGTTTTCTAGAACTTGCAACATTTACATGTGTAAAATTGTTTGAAGGCCAAAAATTTGCCAGCAGCCCTAAACCTCACTAACTTGGCTGTGAAGCAAAAAACACCCAATCGTGTTACTCATCATTTTGGCAAGAAAGAAGAGTTGTTGCCGCCAATCTAGTTGCAACAACACACTCGTTAACCTAAGTCACAAAACACGCACCCCAAGCAATCGGCCAACTCACATAACACTCAGTCCGGCCAGTACAGATGTAAAATTGAAACGCACATTAGGCCTATAAGTGTTCAACAGCCATATCTACATAGTGTTACTTGATTACTTGCACAGTGCAAAAAAAGTTGATGATCCCAGCAGAAAACAGGACATAACAAGCAGATTCCACAGACATACATATTGCCTGTGCTTCAAAATTAAAAAAAAAACTCTACACAGATTATGCCGAAAACACACTAGTTACAAACAAGAAATAAATAAAATAAACAAGTTATATCTAAACATGATAACGTACACTTTTGTTCATGATATTCAACATGCATTAAATTAATCCACAATGCTTATTACCACAGGCAACAGGAAAATAATGAATCTGCAATAGGGATGGAAATTAACAGTAAGTTTAGAATTTCCAGCATCATTAAACGTCACTTCACATCAGGAAATTTACAATTATGCAATGTCGAGAAAAACTGCCCTCGCTGCAAACAAAAACTGAAACATGCTCAATATTTTCAGAACAGGACATATGTGTGATATGAACATGAACACAGCACTGGACTAATATGAAAGAAACAGTGCAAACGTATGCACACACTTGCAGACTAGAAATATGTCGATAGTTGCACTCCAGTTGTTGGACGAATGTTGAGTTCTTCATATAACAAAACTGTTCTCACGTATTCAGCATTCATTCAACCTGACAGTCTGCAATGTCCACACGAGTACAGAAAAATGTGATCACTTCAATCCTGAAACTACTGATAAAATACTGCAAAATGCGTCCAGATAACAAATAGACTCAAAAATTGCTGCAATCAACAAAATTTGCCAGTTTTGCAGAGCAAACTTATCAGTTTTGTCCGGAGTTTTAGACATGGAAACTTAAATGCAAAACACAAAAAAATGAATCACTACTTCTACGAAACATGTGACAATACAAATTTATCTGACATGCAACATGCATTATTGAAAATATGAAGTTTATAAAGAATTGGCTTTCTTCCCTGATTAATATTAGCAACACAAACACTAAAAAAATGCTGTCTGTTTACTGCATTTAAAACAGTTATAAGTAATGAAAAAGAAGAAGACTTCACATAGACAGCTAAGTCCATTGCATGAGATCTCATCCTGTTATCGGCGCTTTGAGCCCAAGAACGTTAAACCCAATCAAGCTAGCAACCAGTCCTACGCGGCCAGATGATGGGCTCTATTAACAGCCAGCACATTTAACCAACCGAGTCAGTATGCTAGCAGTATTGATAAGCCTACTATTACGCAGAACTCACACCAGTAAATGTAACAATCGCCAGTACTCATTTTGCCTACCAACGAAGGGATGTCCGCTGGCTGGGCTGAGTCGGCCTGATCGAAAGTGCCGAAACAAATTTGAGCTTACCACCACAATCTGCATCAACAACACTAGTTGGTGGCATAGCATAGTGGTTAGAACGTCGGTCCTGGCCGGCGGACTTTCCTTATCCTGCGCTAGACTGATGGATGGCTGCTTGACCACTTTGTGGGTACGACGTCCGCTATCAGTCAACCAACAAGGCCAACTCAGCCTGCCATCCCTCCGGGGTCAGTTAAATAAGTAGTAACCCATTATATGGGTTACGGAAGGTGGGGACCTTTGTACAGCTGACTGGGCTGCCTGGCCTGTGTTTGCAGGCTGCATGCGGCGGCTGTGCGATCGGCGGCTCTGGTTAGTGACGAAAAGTGCATTAGAGGTGTACGTCGTACACGACGATGCGCTATACAAATTGACAACCTTTACCTTTACCGTTGCTGGACCAGCGAGTCAACGAGATGCAACAACGCCAATGATGATAATAAGTACAGCAAGGACGACGACGATGATGACTGCAGCATAGCACTTTCTACGACGAACTTTCACCTGCACAATAAATGCATCGGTAAGTGTACAAACACATCAGTAAGCGCACGGTGCAATCTTGTGGCAAGTGGTGCAGGCATTAAACGAAACAAATCAGCTCACCCTGTGTGGTTGTTGTTGTTGTTATGACAAGCCCATCACCAGTGCCCATATAGGGGTGGGAAAGATGCTCTCAAGAGATGAGAAAATCCACCAGGTTCTAAAAGCCCCAAAAGACATCTGTGAACCCAGCCATCGCCAAAGCAATGCTGGCATTTTGCTGCCCATTTTGGACAAAAGAGAAGTAAAAATGTAACCACTGGCATATAAAAGGTAAAATACGTTACTTGCCACAGTGTTTTTACATGAAATGGTCTTGTGGCCAAAAGCGCTCTACAATCTCGGAAATGGCAGTCAATCAGCATGAGCTAAGTGTCCATAGCCTCGGTTAATTTTTCTACCATTCATTCTACACCAATTCTAATAATTAACAATCGTACACAATAACCTTTACATTTAACCTTTACAATAACCTTTTCTCATCCAGAAAACATTTCCAGTGCATTATTTTAGTTTTCAGTTGAAAGTTGACATTTTTAGTAGAAAAGCACAGTACAATCAGAATAAACTAATTATAAAGATTAACTTACTGACTTTATCAATGTCAGTGAAAATGAGAATGGTAGACAATGGTAAAAGTATTGGCGTTGCAATACTACAAAAATACCGATACTGGAACTGCAATACATTCTGAAAAATCGTATTGTCAACACTTTCTACCAAGTGTCTTGGCAATGCTATTGAAATAACATTAAAAGTACACTCCGCAACACTTATAATAGGAATAAGACAAAATGTAGAAGATAATGCGCAGAGTGAATATACCAGATGAGATCGTGCTTGTCGAATATGTTCAGAGCCATGTACAACGTTCACAGAAGCAGCCTCAATGTTTGCCTCGATGCTGTCTGCAACCAGTCACCAGCAGAAATAAACCATCAGCATCAGTGGTGACAAAGACACGGGATGTAACAAGGTGTTTACACGATCCGGCAAACATCCAGCATTAGCACGTGTATTTTGAATACATTTGCTGGACGTTTGCTGGATCGTATAAACACCCCATAATACTGTATGGTACACTATGTGAGCTTGTGGTTCAAACAAGCCCATAGCTAGAAAAGACTTTCTAGACTAGCAGAGTGGTTTTGGTCAACAGTCGCTCCCAACACTCGTCAAAAAATAAGTAAAAAATAATACGCGCATGTGGCTTTCAAAATATGACTTCATTTCAGCTTTCAGTTCGGTTTTGAAAAAAAAACGCAGTTATCAGTTCGGTTTTCGGTTTGTTTAAAAACTGCGGTTTTCAGTTTCTACCATCTGATATTCAGTGTGTAGTATGCTGTATTACTTTATTATTACTGCCATCAGTGGTAGCTATCTTGTACCAGGGTGTCTACAAATCCAGCCTAACAAATTTCCAGGAGATTTCCAGGACACATTTAACAAACTTCCAGTAGACTTTTTACATTAATCGAGCCGCTTAAGCATTACAATTACATGTACACTGTGTCTCAAAAAACTGGGACCCCCGACATTTTCGACTGTAACTTTAAAACCAATTGTCAGATTTTGATTATTTTTGGCATGAATATTCCAGACACAACTTGCCATCAAATGACTATTCAGTTTCCCACCTCACTCAACTTTTGTTTCTGCACTACCTGGGAAAAAAACACAACCAGCAAAATATCACTTTTTTATCTGACGCGATATGATTGCTTACTTAACATAACGCGTAAAAACACATTTTGTTCACATTTATGACACTTTGGCTGACATTTCATCCAGTTGTCCATTTTTTAACTGCCTGCAGTAAAATTGCTTGAAGTGCTGGCTCACTATGTGAACACAAGCAAGGAGACGCTTTCTCCATTCATTGACAGCAGTATCGATAATGTTCTGCTCCAGACCAATCCAGGCTGTACCAGTTGCTTCTTGACTTAACAAACATTCCTAAACTGCACCTGGTAGACACACTGCTGCATGACAGTCAAATCTTGTAATAGATCGACTGTCGGGGTCCACAGATTAGGATAGATGGAATTTATTGACGTTTTTTCATTCATTTCAACACATATTTCGCTTGATCTGATTTCCCCAGGTAGTGCAAAAGCAGATGTTGGGTGAGGTAAAAACTAAAACACTTATTTAATAGCCAGTGGTGTCAGACATTTTTCTGCCAAAAATTATTAAAATCTGCTAATCTTTCTTCAAGTTATGATCGATAATGTCGGGGATGTTTTTTCTGGTTTTCTGTTTATTTCAACACATATTTCGCTTGATCTGATTTCCCTAGGTAGTGCAGAAGCATACATTGGGTGAGGTGGGAAACTGAATGGTCATTTGATGTCAAGTTGTGTCAGGAATACTCGTACCAAAAACTATCAAAATCCAATAATAGCTTTTAAAGTTACAGTCGAAAATGTCGGGGGTCCCAGTTTTTTTGAGACACAGTGTATAATGAAATGACAAGCCGCAAAATATAACTGCATATGCGAGTTTGAATTTTGAAATGTCTGCAACTGAGCACGAGATGATGAGCTCCGACCAACGCTCATCACTGTGTCATCCTTACTGCTTATTCAATGATAATTAAACAGCACTGAGCAATACACTCTGCGTATGACATCAGAAATTACGCAGACTACTTCCTGTGCTGACTGCTGTAATGGTCCAACTAATCGTCAGTTGAAGTGTTTTAAAACTAAGCCTAAAAAGCCCCTTTGACCGACATAATATGTGTAAAAACTGTCTAGAAACCGGCAGTTCAAATTCATAAAAACTGAACTGCGGAAAACGAGTTTTTGGTTTTCGAAATTTAACATCGATTCAGTTCAATTCGGCTTTTAGAAAACCCCAAAAACAAAATTTTCAATGGATTCCACACACCCCTAGAAAATAAACCCAGTGTGAGTGGTCTGAATCTGAAGGCTTAACTACATAGTCCCTGCAGCAGTGCCGATTATGCACAACATCTCAAAGCACTGGTACTACATTACACTACAACTAAGTACAGTTTTTTAACAATGACAGCTTTAATTCAGCATACAATAAAAAAGGCAGAAAACTCAACTAACCGATTACATCGGCCTGCTCATGCACCAGCATGCCGAGATCTTTGAATATCTGATTGACAGCCACTATATCCTCCTGCACAAGAACACACACACACACATATACAGTATAAAAAATGGAAAAAAATACAATGCACAGACATCATGTAATGATAATAGAAGTATAAAATGGCCAAATCAATATTCATGTAACTCTTGTCTTTATCTTAGGCAAACAAAAAAAATGCTGGTCCAAAAAAAACAAAAAATGCAGATATAAAAAGACTAAGATTTTCCAGATTTTCAAATACATTGAGCGCAATCTAATATCCCATCTAACATCTAACATTTTATGTGTATTTGTTTCAATCAAATCAATATTCATGTAACTCACGATATCACGATATCCTTCAACACTTTGAAACAGTTAGCCAAGGATGACAGAAACACCTAGAACTGGAAAAAAATTTCAAAAGTTCACCTTTCAGCATGCACGATAACCAGCATTAACCGTAAAAATAATAGCCTTTTAAGCAACAAAAAAACTAAATGCAAAGTTATCGAAGCTGTTAGGTTGAGAGCATGAAGTGCAATAAATGACCACAACACCAATTTCCTACTTCAAGTTTGCGGATAGACTGTTCGTGGTCTTGTAGCAACTCCAGGTCAGCATCTTCAGTCATGACACTCTGACACTGACGACTCGCCTCCACTGACGACACTCTGTACAAAGAATAATGCCATTACATTAAAAGATTAAAATGGTTAAAGGTGGTGATATAGCTCTTTATCGGAAACCCATCTCAAAGCCACGAAGCGTCACCTGTCATATGGATCACACAGTGTTACCTGCCACCCGACACAGGTGAATGCGCCCCACTGTAATCCCAGCCAGATAGACCAGTACTCGATTTACCTACCCCTGTGGGATGGAAGGCTGAGTTGACCTCGGCGGCTGATTACATATTTATGGAAAAGCTTTACGGTTTCTGAAACTACAGTCTTCCAGGCAGCCGACGGTGAAGATTTGGTGATCGTAGCTTGCACCATTTTTGACTGATCCACTCGTGTGACAGACGGACGGACAGAATTGCGATGGCTAAGACGCGCTGAAAGCAGTAGCTGCTTTCGCGCGTAAAAACCATAACTATTTTTGACAGTTTGCAGATTACCACTGGTTAAACATTACTAAAGTATGTACAAGAATAACAGCCTGCTACACAGTTCAATCTTGATGATTATTAAATAACACCAGTGTCACTAAAACCAAAACAAATCAAGGTTGAGACACCCAAGGAGATACGGAAAAAAACCCAGTAGGTTTTTTGGTTAAATCACCACAAAAACTTGCTAAAAACCCACCAAAAAACCAACCTAAACTCAATGCAATTTTAGTTTCCTGTTCCGCTAGCAATGAAACATTTGATAATTATCATGGCTAAGTTTTTGAAACATTTAAACCTACAAATTTGCAAATATTGACATATTTCAGCTGCGGAAGCAAACAGAAACCAACTGAAAACCTGCAGCAGTCGTAAAACCCTTTGTTGTTCGGCTTTTTTACAAAAACCTAAAAACTACAAAAAAACCCAGAACACAACCCATCAAGTTGGGCTTATTGTTAAAACCCCTGAAGCAAATACTCTGCAAAAGACCAACATACTCATCTAGTGAAGAGACAAAGAGCATCTAATCTGATAGCGACAAATGCTTCTATATAGATATATTCTGACTTATTGATCGACTAACTGACAGAACAGACCCTTCATTTGGTATCAGTAGCTGGTCATCTGCTGGCTGCTCCTCAGCAAATGGATCCTAAACAATAACAGAACACATGAGAAATTATCTGCAATAATAACCTAAAAACGCTCATGAGAGTGCATATCCCCGCCAAGTGAAGTGATTTAAGCATTGCTAGTACACCTACAAATACAACAACACCTACCACTATACGATACAACAAGGAGGAAAGGGAGAAGAAAGAACCGCTTTGCGGAGAGGGAAAAGTAACAGCCGCCGTTGCTGCTTGCGCTGTTGGTGCAATGACGTCATTGCTATTATTAGTCATCATGTACACACGGAATGATGAACACAACGACAGACAGAACGACCAATCTCATAATCTCCTCCAACGTTCACTATATTCACACTTGGTAGAGACAACGAAATTACTGCAGTGCCGACTCAACAGGCACTACTAATATAAACCGGCAGTTTTGTTTACAAAATCACGCAGAGAATACACCTGAAGATACTACTAAATGCATTACCAAGAAATGTCGCTTGGCAAACAAGCATTATCCCATTATATTTATTTCAATTTATTTGAACATTATGCAGAGTTTTGAGCTAACAAAACCACTATCATTCTTACTGTATCAGGTGTGATGTAATCCCATATGACGGGTTACACTCCATAGCTCTGAAATGGGCTTCCATTAAGAGCTGTAACACCACCTTTAACCTTTAACTACTTTCACCTTTTGCTTGATTAACCTATCTGGAGTTAAATCAAACAGAACAAGTTTCAAATGCAATAACAAATATATGAAAAAAAACAGTAATAATTTCTTGAAACACAAATTTGAACTTGAATCAGATAATAAAAAGTAAACTTCACAACTTCTACGTAATCTTTTCGCAATTTTTTTCACAAAAATACAAGCTGCGTTTTGCTATTTCCTGAGCTCCCTTAAAACTAAGCTACACTATACAGCATGATCCAAAAAACCTGACATTTACTGCTAGCATTCAAATTTGGCGCAGTTAAAACAGTAGCCTACATGCATTGTAGTTCACAGTATTAACATGTTCGCTACTTATTATTTATCATAACATAACAACAACCACTCTTGAACAGCAATTCTGCTAAATCGTTTGCATCAGAACCGAGCCCATTTTCATGACTTTTCACGATGTTGGTCGCCGCAAATTTTTTTATGACCAACAGCTAACTTTACACATTTGCATGGCTTAAAGAATCACACTTTTGATTTTATAACCTTCAAGAAAACATGCACACAGTCTTAATCCACAGATTCTGGTCAATAATAACTGTAAAAAATATAATAAACGACTGACAGCGACATGGTGAGAGCGACTGATGCATTGTTTCTCGCGTTCTTTCTCAAGCCTCTGAGCTGACTGAAAGTTACTTAGAGCCGACGTGAATTCATTCATTAGACGTTCTTTGTGCACCCGACGCTGACGCTGCATACACAGAATTGCAACACACACAGCTTCATACCTACCTGGCAACAGCAGTGCTACAAAAATCTGGAAAAAAAACTCAAGAAAAGATATTCAACATACGGCTGAAACACAACAAAATATACCCATTGTGTGACCACCATTAAAAAAAAGCAAGATAAGGAAGAGGTATTATTATCATTACTACTATTATGACTACTTTTAATTTCTGGTTAACCAGAAAAATTTTCTTGGGATTTATGTGGAAAGGATTGAATACAGTTTCCCGTGCGACCACCTTCTCGTGGTGGAAACGTCTGGGCCCAACATCGACCAAACAACCAGCGACCACTGGCAACAGTCACTTGCTGCTCGTCGATTCCTCAGAGTTCATCACAGACGTCTGTTCGTGTCTTTACAACTGATACATGATGCCTCTCTGGGACTTTCTGGAATGGATTAGAGCAGGTCACGGCGGTGACCCACCCCCTCGACCGGAAATGAGAGAGAGAGAAAATTAATATATAAAAATATCAAAAAACAAAACTGACCTAAACTTTGATAACTGCCAGTGTCAAAGTGACAAACAGCTTGCAGTACGTTATGCCTATCAAAGCAAAACTCAAACTGTTGAAAGTGCTGACAAATAATATCAACAGAGCAACAGTCAACCACTACAGAAAATGCCATTCCCAAACAAACAAATATGGTACCAAACTTTATATGACAAACAACAAAGACTTTTCTTTAGATAACCAACAAGTTAAATGCGTTGCTAAAATGGCTCGTAGTACACCGCTTGTAAACAAATTAACTAATGACAAAATTTCTGTTCAGCTAATAACAACGAAGACAACATCCACATGCTCAAACACATCCAAATGGCCAAAGTCCAAAAAGTTTTTTTAACATATCATAAAACGTGATTACCAGTTCGGACGGACTAAGATGACTCTGAGGAAGGTAAGCCAAATCCCGTGTATACTGGTTCGTTTCTTTCGCCAGCTGGTTTGTATAATGCTGAATATGATGTCTTTCGCACCACATGCAACAGCACATAAAACCAAGTTACCACAAGAAGACCAGCAAACGCTAGGAAAAGCCAACCGTACCGCCTACGTACGAAGCCCAGCCTCTGATTTCCAGTCATGAAAAGAAAGTGATTTGTCAGAGATGAGACAGTTCCATGTGTGCTATGTTAATGGAACGCTGTCTCAAAATCTACAATGAACGCTAGTATAACGGACATCATCACCGTTTCCCAGATATGGCCAGTTTTCCACTGAAACACACATAATGGCCTTCAAGGTCATTTAAGGTCACTGATTTCCATCTAATATGACAGGGCATATGCTACTTCCTATAAGTGATTGATAGTAACCTAGGCTGTATCTCTCACTGTTTCCGAGATACGGCACTTATAGCTTGAAACATTCTATTGACAATTGTGTCCAAACTGCTGCAGATGGAGACATGATTACTATTGACAGCCTATAGAAAGTTCACACCACCCTATCCCCTAGTACCATCACAGACACCCTATGACTTACCATTTAGACACAATACAACACAACTGGCATTGCATAGTGCATTATGACCCTTCAAGATCATCCAAGGTCAATGGTTTATATCTCATTTGAAAGCCAGTATGCGACTTCCTATTAGTGATCAATAGCAATCTAGGCCACATCTTGCACTGTTTAGCCACAATACATCCGTGACAGATGAACAGACGAACGGACGGATGATAAACAGACGACAACCCATGCCAATAGCTCGACCTTTACTATAGTATGGTTGGCTAAAAATGCAGACTATTCAAATTGTTACAACAACTTACCATGAGAAAGACTAAAACAAAACAATATTGCAGGCTGGAAACAGTCTCCGGAAACCAAAATTTTAAAAATTATTAGAGCACGTCTTTTTAATGTCTTAACACCCTTCTTAGCACTCAACGAATACTGTCAAAAAAAGCTAATAAGTAAGCGAGTAATTTATATTGCGCATTGAATTGATATAAGATTAGACTTAAAAACCTCATCCAGCTCAACAGTTGGAGAAACAAATCTCTCACATACTATTTGTCACAGAAACAAGAAATGTTACAAAGAATAAGATAACATGTTACAAGAAATACATACAGTTTGTCTCTCAGCTCCAGATTATCCATCTGTCCTCCAATCTGGTTAATCATCCGTTGCATCTGTGAAACTTCAAAACACATACAGAAACATGGTCATTAGTAGACTGTAATGGCAACAGTTCATTATCCATGCTAAATTCTTCTTGTACAGCCACTACTGCATAATTAGTCTTTGCTTAATGTATAATGTAATGTACACCATGTCCCAAAAAAACTAAGCAGATTTGTTTTTGCCAAAACTGTGTAAAATTTCCACCGATATTTATAATTTTTGGCAGGAAGATGGCAAACGATCCAAATATATGCGAGGTGCACTCATTTTCCACCTCACATAATTTGCCTCATCACCTTACCGTGTTAAACGCAAATGTTCCAAATTGCTACATAACACCGAATGTTGTTATCTGCAATAAACTTTTAAAGACTTAATTAGCACACAATAAACAAAAGGTGCTTTATTTAGCAAAATTATAAGTTCCTATAACACCTGTGTTCAAAATTGTCAGAACTTGTGCTC
>Ga0209367_1008624_pt1 | contig 13917 bp, 6 predicted proteins | sample WorMetLIZISLAND2_FD_187412 | JGI IMG/M metagenome (GOLD analysis project Ga0209367, IMG submission 187412) | Marine gutless worms symbiont microbial communities from Max Planck institute for Marine Microbiology, Germany - Olavius geniculatus... ... | reverse complement strand
TGACTGGTGTGTTAGATTATGCAGTGTACGAACATAGCTGCGGTGAAGGTCGCCGAAATATCCGAGACGATACGAACTGAGGTAGACAGCACTGTGACCACACCGCGTGTCAGCGTCGGCGCCATCGTAGCGTCAGCTGCTGCCGGCAGTGTCAGCGACAGCATACACAGTGTCGGCATGACAGAGGCTGCACCTGTGGACATGTCAGCTGCTACGCACACTGCTACATCCGTTCTCGCTGCTGCTGCTGTTAGTGATGACGAAAACTCGTCATCAACATCATCATCATCATCATCAGCTGTGCATCCCAGCTCTGGACCCGTTGCAGCGGTTGTTGACTCTGGTATGGACGTGGTTTTCTTTACATTCGTCCCGTGGTGGCGCGTTTCAGGCTCAGTTAAATTGTTTGTCTGTCTGTCAGTTGCTAGATACTCGACGTGGATGTATGCCACTGGCGTGATGTTAATCATGGTGTGGTTTGTGGTTTGATGTTAGTTGTAGTGAGCTGACGATAAACTTTTTGAAAGAACACTACAGTTCACATGTTATGCTTTCTTTTCAACCTGCTTGACTGACTGACAAGAAATCGTTAAGCCTAGTTTTAGAAACAGGACTCGCAACAAGTCAAAACTTTCCACTTAACTGACCAGGACTTAGTTGTAGTGCAGTTTGTGTATCATTTCCTTGATGTGGTTAGTAGCTATCTATCACTATCGCTTGCAGTGGCATGTAACGCACAGCATTAGTGGAAATGAGCCTTCACTCAGTGGTAATGGTTAGAATGCTGTTTATTGTGATGCCGGTGTCTGTTGAAGTAGTAACTACAGTAATAATATGTTGCTTATGTTCGCTGTTAGAAAGCATCAGTTGTTCTGTACAGGTGTGGCGGTGATCGGCGAGGGAGGTGTGAGTTCATGGACTCTGATCGACAGCGAGATGCAAGAGGATATACAGCTCATTGCAGCTGCTGTCACCGCCCGTGCTTCTACATCTGCTGATACAGGTGATGGTGGCAATTCCACTGGTGGGGCGGCAGCTGCGAGTGACAGTGAAGAAGAGAGCGTCCACATCGCCTCGTCGAGCCAAGCCGTCACGCTGCCAACCGCCAAGTCGCTGTCCACGGAAATCAACCTCAGCAAAGCCATCAAACGAAGGCAGAAGAAGAAGAAGTCTAAAGCTAAACAGCAAATGCAGTAACTGGATGGCCAAATCCATAGCTTCTCTTGGATGCAGAGGCAGAATCTACAGCGTGGGCCAAAAAAATGTGCCACTTTACTTTTGTCCATATCTTCGCCAATTATTGACCGGTTTTCAAAATTCTTTCACTGCCACACTCTGCAGACAATTTGCGATAAGGCGATTATTATACATCCAACCACACCATAAATGCATCTCTACACTACCCTGTGAAATATCAATGAAATATGCATACATAATGATAATAAAAAAACATTTTGGTAAAATTGAAAAAACACTTCAGACCAACATTGCAGTGAGTGGTCTGTATGACGCTAGACTGTGTGGGTATAACACAGTCTTGTGTCATACGAATCATTCGTCACATCAGACCAACATTGTGATGAATGATTCGTATGACACTAGACTGTGTTATACCCACACAGTCTAGTGTCATACAGACCACTAACTGCAATGTTGGTCTGAAGTGTTTTTTTTCATTTACCTAAATTTTTGTTATTGTCGTTAGTTTTCTGCCTACATTTATATTTCACAAGGTAGTGTAGAAATGCATTTACTGTGTGGTGGGAGATATAATAATCACATTATTGCAAATTGTCTGCAGAATGTGCCAGTGAAAGAATTTTGAAAATTGGTCAACAGTTGGCGAAGACATGGACAAAAGTAAAGTGGCACGTTTTTTTGGCCCATGGTGTATATAGTGAAACATCTAGTGTGATAATTCTGCTACATTCAATCCATTTGTTTCATTGTTCACGCTGACGTTGTTTATAGTGATGGTAATGTTTTTGGTGCTGTCTTCATGGCACTGCCACTGTGATAGTTAACGTACCAGCATTTGTATTTCTCTTCGCTATTTAAGTGTAACATTCTGCTGCCTGTTATGACTTGTAGACAGATCATTACTACGAATCACAGCTTTCCGCAGCAGATTTTTTAAAATTCTCAGTACCAGTTTGCCGAATTGAGTGTGGCAGATTTTCCTAATTCCACAATATGCTGTGTATTATGTAAATTGAGGAGGTTTTTTTGGTTATTTGAAGTATGAAAATGTCCGTACGCTGTGTATCAGGTGTTCTGTAATAACTGATTAGGCCGTACTTTGTCAGTGGAATATTTTTGGTGTTGCAGTATAATCTTGCCAATTGCTGAAATAGTCCATCGATTTAATAGTATTGACAGTTTTGTCGGAAAGCTTTGCAAATTTGGACTTCACTAACCAAAGTTGAGTTTTGCAGAATTCCATGGAAATAAAAGCAAATTCTGTAGTTCAGCTCATAATTCTGCAATCGTCATTACTCTGTGACCCCTTGTCATCAACCTACAAAAATGGCAGCTTCCTTGTTAAAATGCATACATCTGACGTCTTAACCAGTTAATTGACCTAACGTTTTCTTTGACCTGCTTTCACATAGGCACACACTGTAATCTGTTCAGCATTGTAAGTACTAGAAGCGCCCCACCCTATTAAGTTTTCCGCCATGAAGCACTACACGGTGTGCTAAGCTGATGGGCTTGACAAAATCAGCGGTAAAAGAAGACCCGGCAACTCAACCCCCACCTTCTCAGGCTGCCCGTGGGGGCAAGGTGGGGGCACGTGCCTAAGGCTCAAGGACTCATAAACGACACAGTCAGGGTCCATGACCGTGCAACACAAAAGGTGCTAGAGGGGCCTGACAGACAGGCAAACAGACAAGACTCTACATGCATTCTAGTAAGACATTACGTAATTTAGTTTTCATTCTCCTGGATCTATTATCTTGCCGCACTGTGATATTATACGCATGCCACATGTTTCCAGTATTTGTTTTTTAGGCGGCATAAAAAATTTGCCATTAACAAACGTCCTTGAATGAGCCTCCGTCCTTAAAATTTTTTATTGCACTGCTGGAAAATATTGGTGCGGGTTTTCAGTTTGCTTTCAAAGTTATACTGAAACAAAACTGTTTGCATCTTTTCTGTCGTTATCTTGCTGTGGGCGTCTTGTTTCAGTGACAGATTTAGAATTTAGATAAAGGATGTCTGGAGAACAGAGCCCTTTAGTTAACTGATGTGTAAGTTTTGATGTTTCAGAAAGCAAAATTGTGTGAATATGGCAGGTTGCCATGCTCCAAGTACGCCACTGTCTAGACTAGAACTGTTCAGTGTTTAATTTTGTTTGCACAAACCTGATGAGCAGCTTTTATTTCACAAACTGTTCAACTGCATCATAGATATTGTGACAGTTACTTAATTTTTATACAATGGTTAGAGTACAATTGACAGCATGGTGGCATTCTCTAATCCAGTCAAGTAACTATCCTAGTTCTAGAACGCAGTCTGATACGCACTGTATTGGACTCTCCACGATAACTTATGTGTACTTTTTGCTTACAGATGCAGGCGTCCCAATCTTTAAATTAAATTTTCAGGACACCGTCCAGTAAGTACAGCATAAATGTACAAAATGACATGCTAAAAGAATTACTTATGGACAGATACTGCAGTAGCTAAACGTTTGTGTTTTGAAGTCATGTCTAAATAACAACTGAATATTTTGTATTGCTTTGTCATCAACAGCAGTGTTTGAATTGCTGGGCGGGTTGGGGGTTGAACCCCCCTACTGTTTTCCAAACCCCCTAGCACACTGTTAAATTATGTCCTGGGGTGGTCAGCAATATACTATATACATACGATTTACATCACAGTTTTGGTCGGACATCCAGCCGTTGAAAAGTTCAACCCCCAGCTGATTTGTTACAATTCAAACACTGATCAACAGACCAGTGTATATCAAGTTCCAATACCTGTCATCATTTTCTCACTTTCCACCCAGTTTTTCTGTAGCCTAATTTTGCAAGATTTTCAGGCTTATTTCAGCAGGGATGTCACATCATGGCTCGGGGAAAACATTCTTGCCACGCCCGTCTGGGGGGAAAATTTTCGAATTTTGCTCTTTAAGATGCCACACTCTGTACTTTTATTCATTTGAGTGATGATGGGGCCCCCAAACGTTGCAGGGCCCGGGGAAAACTTTCACCTCTTAACCCCCCTCTCGACGGTTCTGTATTTCAGCATATTTAAAAAAGCTCCAAATATCAGAATTTCAGGAAAAGTGTGAGACATGTAGATAATGGAAGCCAAAAAACAACAGAAAACTGTATTTTTAATTTTTGATTAATAATAAACAATTGCATCACCATTGTTACTAATGGATTGTCACAACAAACATCTCAAGGGCATATTGAAACATCTTATCTATTCTCTGATATTTGGGATTACTGTTAAAGCTTCGACCAAAATTGTTATATTGTTCAGTGCAACAGTTTCAGCCTTAACAACGTCCTTGCTTTCAGCTGCAGTCTGGTGAAAAAGCAGGGATGGGAAAATATTTTCTTTTTAAATAATCTAAACCTTCAAAACCAAAGCAAACAAAAATGGCATGACTACAGATACTTTTGAGGGTCCAATAAAAAGTATAGGCATCAGAGGACAAAGATATTTGACAGGGTTCCCAACCTTACTGGCGAAAAAATCCAGGACTTTCCAGGACCCCTGAAAAAATTTTCAGGACCTTTCCACAGCCCACGAATGTTTAAATATAACACAAAACATCATTTACTTACAATATTCAGAGTAGACCTGGCAGCCAAAGCCGCAAAATATTCGAGCTGAGCTGCGCCGCAATTTTTTTGAGCTGAAGCCACAAAATATTCGAGCCAAGTCACTCGAGCAACAAAATTTCCAAGTTTGTATTTTTCAACTGTCCAAAATATTCGTTTTTGTTCTAGACTCTTCGCGGTGGGCCAAAAATGGTGCCATTTTTGTACACCTTATTATTTCACCAAATATTAACTGATTTTCAAATTTTTTTCACTGTCAGAATCAGGAGACAATTTGTAATAAAATGTTATTATAGATCCCACCACACCTCAAGTGTGTCACTACACTACCTTGTGAAATGTCAGTGTCTTAAGAGTAAAAGTTGAAAACAATACAATTTCTGCAACAATATGTTTAAAAAAAAATTAACAAAGAAACAACGTGTTTGTTGTCTCATATATTGTCTAAAAAGTCATGTCTCACAGTTTTTAGGCCCCAAGCGGGCGACGCCACTAACCAATGGCGCGATTAACCAAACGCTGCAGCAGTTTGCTCCACTTAGTGACGATCGCCTGCTTCAGCTGGTTGACTATCGTGAATGGTCAACATTGATAGACCATCTGTTGAAGAACATCCCAAACAGCATAATTGACTAGTGCAGGCTGTTTGGGGCCACATGCCATGACTTGATCAACGTTGATCAGTGGCATCGCCGGCTTGAGTGCGTGGTCAGACATTTCTTGTAAAATGAAAACTGCTAGTGCACTCCCAGCAACAGGTCTAAATCACTAAATTCTGGCTACGCCTGTGACTCCAAAACATCATAAGAAAAATACCTGGATTAAGCCAAAAATTCACAAAAAATTGTTGGCTGTAGACCCCACAAGGGTAGCATATGATCTTCCCCATGCAGACCCACAGTTGGAACTCTGATTGACACCTCTACCCATGCAACGTCGACACGTGCCTCCTCATATTTAAGACCTGCTGCCACCCCTGAAAAAATTTCTGATTTTTCAGACTTGATTATACTTTTTACGGGCGAAAGCAGCTACTGCTTTCAGCGCGTCTTAGCCATCGCAATTCTGTCTGTCCGTCTGTCTGTCACATGGGTGGATCAGTCAAAAGTGGTGCAAGCTAGAATCACCAAATTTTCACCATCGGCTGCCTGGAAGTTTCAGGAACCGTAAAGCTTTTCCATAAATTCGAAGGGAGCCACCCCGAACGAGAACGCTAAATGAGAGGAGGTGGGCAAAATTTGCAATTTTTGGCCAATAAGTTGCTGTATCTCAATAACGCTGCGAGATAGGGCCTAGATTACTATCAGTCACTAATAGGAAGTCGTACACTGGCTCTCGATTGGCGCCAAATTCAATGACCTTGAATGCCAAAATAGGGGGTTTTATGGATTTTTTAGTGATTTTGGGCTGCGACACAAGTCTGTATCATTCACAAGGTGGCGCCACGGAACTATCGTTATGCAATCCAGGCCAGGTAGAGAATTTGGTATTTGTATATTAACTTAGCATGAACACCCCAATTTTCAGCTAAACTACTGAACTGTTACTACAATAGGCTTTCGCGCATCTCGTGAGCATTAGCTCAAATTTCTTGTGAAATTAAACTTGAGAAATAGGCCTATAGCAAAGTTGCAAGCTTTCTGCCGATTAATTCGGTATTCACACCACTAATATGTCCAACTCGGGAACGGGATTGGGAGAATGTGGATTACTGGCATAGGCCACACTAGTCTAGCGAGCCGCAAAATTTACGAGCCGAGCCGCAAAAGCTCGAGTGAGCAACTGCCAGGTCTAATTCAGAGTATAGTACATTGCAGAAACTTAGCAAAGTAGCAAAATGTTGACATTAGCTGTTTTCAGAAATTGGATGATGGTGACATACTATCGCTGCTTGTTTTCCATTTGAGCCTATGAAAAAATGCACGATTTTCGGGGATATTTTTCCAGGACCTTCAACTTTAATTTCCAGGACTTACCAGGTTCCAGAATTTTTAAGAAAACAAATACAGGACTTTCCAGAAGGTGTGGGAATCCTGATTTCAGGGACACACAGCAACCAGAAGTACAGGAATTTTTTTATGCCTTATTAAAACTGCAATGAATTTGAAGTAGCACTAGTTTTGTCAAACCGACAGCATAGACACAAGAATATAACTCTGACTATGGCAAAACATCTTGATTACAAACTACAAAGTTCTTCAAAATGCTACGTGAATATTTGTTTCGTTACATAAAACACAATCCAACAAACAAATCCAGACCTGTGTTATTAACAAACTTTGCAAGAACATTAGAAACACTGCGGAAAAGTCAAAAAAAATGCACCGTGTATGAAGTTGTTTTTAATTTTCTTCAAACATCATCAACAACAGACCGGATCATTTGCCATTATACCCTCTTTACGCTTAAGCAGTCCTGACATGACCCGGCAAAGTCATCACGACATGACCCAGTTGAAGGACGAGGACGTCCATCGTTCAATGCGAGTGTTTCGGTTCCAGCGTACAGCGGGTCGGCCAACGAACATCCTATGACTGTTTGAGCACTGCCTCATTAGCATATTGGACCCATCACCACGAGGCTGTACATGACTCGGGCTCTGTGAATATTCATGACCCTGCCATGAATATTCACCATACGTATTACTCGATGCTGATTGGTTGTCTCGTGAACATTCACGGTATGTCAATGGCTGTGATTGGTTGTCTGCTACGTCATCAGCAGCCCTGTCATTGAGGTCCGAGTAAGACGGCGGACGTTCGGACTCCTGGTACGGAGGTGGTGGCAATTCTGTCATCACGAGAGCCTCATCGCCAGCTAGTGACTGTCGTGCTGCAACTGAAGTCACTAACTGCTCATCGGTAGCTGCTGTGCTTTGGGCTGCCACTGCTGCAGTTGAAGTTCTTGCAGGGTTATGAATGATGTCGTCGTAGGCAGGCGGACAGACAATCATTGACAATGACCGTCGTGCCCGCAACCTGTCACACATAGCAGAACTCTTCTGTGAAGCCGACAATAAACTTTGTAAGAAAACTTTACATGACATATATCACGAATGAGAAGAAATGAACTATTGCCTAATCTTAGAAGCAGAATTCAAAGAAGTCAAAACAGATCGGGATTTCATTGTGTGCATGTTGTACAGTGTATAATGTCTGTTATTAGTAGTGATTTTTGTTTTTAATGTCTCATAGTAAGCACGGTGTTATTACTTATATGACATTTTTATGATGAGGATGATAATGACCGTTTTGCAAAAATACAATATAGTACAACGCTATGTTATTTCCAGTCCAGTGGTATAACAGTAAAAAATTCACAAAGACAGCAACATAGCCTGACTTTACGCAGCAATGTACAAATAACACCTGGCATGCTTTAATAAACGAAAATTGACCGAGTGATTGACTGACCTGCCATACTGTGCGGCCAGCTCGCCACCGGGGCGCAGTCGACGGTCGACGTAGTACCAGTTTTCGGCCGAGTTGTGAGAGGAGCTGACGGAGAGAGACAGTGAACTGGACCTGGTCGTGGTCGATGAGTTAAGACTACCGGGGTCTGAGCGACGTCTCACATGCAACGTGGTGCTACGTCGTGACGGATGACTGCTTCCATTGCTTGACAATGACTGCAAAGCAACATTACTTGGCTCTGTGCGTTCATGTGAAAGCTGGGCTACGCAGTCACCGCATCCTACGTCCAACACTGCTTCCGACACTGCAGGCATTGGTCCATGGTTTACACTATCATCAACCATGCTAACCTCGGCATTTCGCATAAACTCGTTCGTGGAATCTACATTATCATCTGAAGCAGCAGGAAACAAACTGGTTTCATTGAGCAGATCCATATTAACAGACAGTCTGGGACCTATCCGAGACTGACAACCGTGAGTAGTCATAGTACCAGCTGAAGCCCAGTGGTTATCGTGATAGGAAGGTGCTGGTAGTTCGGCAGTAGCAGTAGCCCCTTGCTCGGTTGAGGAGTCGAACAGCGAGGCAAAGTTACTGTCGGCAAGTACATCCTCATCAGCACTGATTTCCATCGGACCGGCGCCACAGCCCTTTGATGACAAATGGCTCAGTTGACCTGCGCCAAACACAGCACTTGATGGGTTCAGAATTTTATTTTTACTTAAGGTACTTAGTGTAAATATGGAAAAAAAACAGTTATTCCTTTAGTTAAAATTTTTCTCACTATCTTGGAAAAAGTTTAACCAAAGTAAGCAAACTAAACTAAAAAAGCTGAACTTTTTAAAACTTATTACAGTTTGCCAGCAAACAGCCTATTACTGACAGCTAAAAGCCAAAAAGTATAACTGTTAGTATCAAATTATTGGCAGATTAGACCAAACACAAACAATCAGACCCACGTTTTGCAGCTAGCAGACATACCACCGCTACAATCAGCCACACTAAGCCTTCCCCCTGTAGCCTGTAAGCTACTACTCATTTCCCATCCCATGGAGGGTAGGAGGCTGAGTTGGCCTGAGTACACAATAGATCAGCAAACTGCTCAAGGTTGCTTGCAAATGACGGCAGTGAGAATCGAACCGCAACTTGAAAGTTACGAGTCGACACTAACCACTACACACTTGCACCTACATAGGCAGGTAGATGTGAATAACTGCCCAGAGTTGTTATATCCCATTTACACGACAAAACAAACATGAAGTAAAGATGAAACAAATGTATTCAAAATACACGTGCATGACATGTGCTCTAAGTTTGCTTCATGTTTTTGCTTCATCGTGTAAACAGGGTATTATATGGTAGGGCACTGGCTGGGAATTGAACCGTGGACCCTTCGGTCTCGTATCCAACACCTTAACCACTGAGCCACTAAGCGACCTAGTGTCAGACGACAGATGACAGACACCACAATCGTTTGCATGGCAAGGTGTGATTCTGCCTAAAATTAGTTGAACAATTAGTAACTTTTCAATTAACTTTTCCCAAGCAGTCACTGACCAAACATGGTGTGCCAGCGCCGTTGTCCAGTGAACCGAGGCAACTGAAGGTGATTGGCGAATAGCGGCATTGCACTGTGCAGCATTGACATGCGATGCACAATCAGACATCTCGCATCGGACATTGACTCTATGCCAGCTCCATCATTGTAGGGCGAATACACCTGCACAAGATAGACTATCAAGCAATATTTATTACACCAAATAAAAAACAGCACAAGTTCAGCCTTAAACAATTCCTGTGCTTTCAAGTTACGGTTGCAGTCTTGCAAAAAAGTAGGTACTAGAAAAATGTATGTTCCTATAATCCTGATTTCACGATATTCCATGTAACTTTAAACAACAGCAGGTCATGAAAACAATGGCACAATTAATATGAGTGAGTTGAGAAACCTACAATAAAAAGACTGCACATAAAAGACTAGATGCAAACAGTTTTGTTTTTGCAAAACTTTAAAAGTAGATAAAACACTGCACCAGTATTTGCGAAAAATCCAATAAAAATTTTAAGTATGGAGAATTTTAGGGACTGATGGCAACATGGAAAGCAAGCAATACTGCATCAGGCTGTGATGTTAATCGAGTTTTTTTAAAGACCCAGACTTTTTTCAAGAACAAGACCAAGTTTTCATGCAGCATCACATGTTTCAACGAATTAACGTGTCTCACTTCAATAATTTGTGTTGAGAAATACATAATTAACGTGACAAAATATTAAATGCATGCTACATGACGCCAGTCGATGGTAACCATAATTACAATTATTACTTGACTCCATAACTAGTTAACTGCTGTGGAAATATTTGACTTCCAACAATACGGCTTGAAATTCTCAGATTTTTTGTCAAGACCAAGACCATCACTGATTACATCACTGATAATATGACCTGCATTAGACCAGTGCAAACAGTGGGGTTGATGTGGCCCACTTCACTGTCAAGCAGCGTGGTCGTCGCGCAGTCACCCAATGTATCAGTGACATCATCATCAGCATCTAGCAGACTGCTCAGTGGGATGCTGTCGGAGTCCGTATCACTGCAGGCGTCGTTGCGACGTAGACACAGCAGGTAACGACGAATACCTGTCAAATCAACTCAACTAAATGATGTCGATAGAGGCAAATGATATATCTCTATGTCCATATCTTGATGGACATCTTACTGCATATACTCTCAAAAAACTTAAAACAAGCTTGATACGATTCGCCTACAATTCAAACTTCTGTTTTGAAATATGGTGCACTACAAATGCAGACTACTTACTACTTACTTACTTGGTCTCTGGTTCCATACAACAAACTGACTATTCCACAAAATTATTCAAACATGACCAAAATGTCTTAACAGAGTTTAATCTATAACATAGTCAGACAAACTACTCCAAACGATTCTTCACATAAGGCTGTATTTTTTTTAATTTCATAAATAAAAGTTTTTTTTTTTGCAATTTGCATATATCCTCATTTAATGGAAACACCACTGCATGCTAGTTCTGGCACAACTGCTGAATTATATTAACTATTTTGAAAACGTCGTATCACATCCACCCTGAAACATCCATACTTCAAAGTAGGCAGACTTAATGCCTTAAGACAATCTGAATAACAGACATTTTTATTCCAATAACCAAGTTACCTGGCACCGAGCCACTGTCTTGCTGTAAACGCTGACGTCGAACTCGCCTGCCTGATCGACGTCGCATCTTCTAGCGCAACCTAAACCTCCCTGTACACATCAGTTTAATCAGCAGTATAAATTAAATTAAAAACACCTGCCCAGAGTGGCATAGCTTGTGACAACCAATGAGTTTAGCAGGGGTTGGGTAAGCAGGGTGTTACCTGTCGTGAAAAGTCACAAAAAATAAGTAGTCGATTTTTGCTAACTGCCGTAAATTTTCACAACAAATATAATATTTGTTAAGTTAAGGGTATAAAGATGGGAGTAGGATTAGGATTAAGATTCTCTAGCATCGGAAATGTGGTATGGAAATCACGAATTCACGATCTTGGTCTCGAAAACTGTATCAGGACAAAAATCGCAATTTTGTTCTTTATCTCCAACAGCTTGAATGTGTCCGTACCACGACCTAAACGGGACAGTGGTTCTGGGGTATGTAAATCACAAATAACACACATATCCTGGCCAACAGAGCCACCTGTAAATTGCTACCACGCCCACTTTCTGCAGTATCATACCGCTGTTGCGGTTGTTCAGTGGTATCAGAGCAAATACTGTTCAGAATCCATAAAAATGAGCTATTAAATGCTACTGCACGTTTAAAACACAAATTTACAGCAAATTGACTCACATTGGAATGTTTTTGCAACGATTAGCAAAAACAAACAACACAAGAGATCGCCATTTAAAGCTGGTTCTCGACCACCATATAAAACATTTTAGTGATGTCAAAGACGATAGTTATTTCACCAGATTTCACTAAATATATTAGGTCTGCAGATTAAGTTAATTCCGAAAATGAACTACTACTAATGCAACTACACACAGACGAAAGATTGTTTTTCTCCTAATTTTTTCACGTTTACAATAACTGTTTTATTCACGACCCGTCTAGTGTTCAACGTTATGTTTCAATTTTAAGTGTAAGTCATTTTTTACTCTGTTGTTTTGCTTTGTGGCTTCCGTTCAGTATTGAGTTGATTTGAGAATGTGAATTTTGACAACAATTTATGCATATTATTTTCCTCTTTTTGTTGCATAATAACCTGGCCAGTGAGAGCGTAGGGTACAATTACACTAATTTATACCAGGTTCATATTGCACCAGTGAACTGTAGTGCTACAAAAGATATCAGTACACCACCGTGTGGCTTGGTAGTCTAGTGGTTAACGTGTCGGACCCAATGACCGCGAGGTCGTGGGTTCGATCCATAACCACTGCACTCTCAAGTAACAACCTTGGGCAAGTTGTTCACACAACACAGCCTGTCGATGCGATGCCCCAGTTTGGGGGCCCTGCCGACTAAATATCCAAATCCAAAAAAACCCGTTCAATTCTGTCCGCAAGTACCAGAAAAAAAACTTTGAAGTACTTATCTCACTGTTATCATAGCGACCACTGAAAAAACATTCCTGTGTCATCATTGCATCATCGCCAAAAAACGTAGTTGTACTTGCATCAACACCCCAACCTAGAGATGCATCAAGTGCCAAAGTTTCGTTGGGCTACACCCCTTAACTCTGAAGTTTTAAGTGCTCCTTTATTACATTTTAAGCCAATTTTTGACCCCCCTTTGAAAAAAATTGTAAGGGGGGCCACCGTCCCCGGTGGGGGTGGGCTAGTAAGACTTGGTCATTCTCTAGCGCATGTAAAAATTTGGTGGCGCAGCATTCCCTAGGGGCCGAAATATGGTCTTCCGAAAAATGTGCTTTGGGTGGGTACAATTCCACATCTAGATCTCCAAGATTACTGGACCAAACTTCACCGGACTTGTTTCACCTAACGTGGGAGGAATCACTGTCGAACGAGTAACTCACCGATTCTGAATATCTTCATCCGTTCCTGGGATATTCGCCGCCAAGCTTTGATGTTGGCCGAGATCGGGCCAAATTTTGCATGTTTTTGGCCCCTAAAATTTTTTGGGGGATGATCCCTTAAAATTTTGGACCGGGATTTTAAAACTAAATGCTGCTTCGAGCATCGTGCAAAATTTCGCGCCGATCGGCCCACGGAGCTCGGAGATTCTGCAAGAAAGAAAAAGAAAAATAAAATAAATGCTAGCAAAATTCAAGTCTGCTCTGCAAGCTATCGCTTCCAGGTGGACTAATAAAATAAATTTTTTAAAAATGAAATAAATTTAGAACTAGAAAGCAGTCAGAGCTCGCACATTTCCGCCAAGGCAATGTTGTTCGCTAGGTGGCAGCACCATCTTCGGTTTTGCAGCAGTTTCCCTTATGCCCCATGGAAAGCAATGGTAACGAAAATTTTAAAGTGATCCAGAATTCAGGATTCTTTCCGGATCACCCCCAAAATTGAATCACTGGTAGTTTTTGCCATTTCCGACATGCCCTCAGAATTTCAGAAAGATCCGTCCATAACTTTTTGAGTTATCTTGCTGACACACAGACAGACAGACTGACAAAAACCGGCAAGAACATAACCTCCTTGGCGGAGGTAATAAAATGAAATGTAA
>Ga0209367_1008622_pt1 | contig 13921 bp, 6 predicted proteins | sample WorMetLIZISLAND2_FD_187412 | JGI IMG/M metagenome (GOLD analysis project Ga0209367, IMG submission 187412) | Marine gutless worms symbiont microbial communities from Max Planck institute for Marine Microbiology, Germany - Olavius geniculatus... ... | reverse complement strand
CGATTATTTTTGTCAAAATCTATTGCTATTGAACCAGAACTGTTGGAGTTATTGCAAAAGGTAGCAGGGGTCCGGTTTTTTTTGAGACACAGTGTAGTAGGCCTAATTAACTGCAGGGATAAACAGCGATGGTCGTTGGAACAATTTTAAATTGCAGCCTGGCTGACGATAGGCTTATAAACTCCACTTCACTGAATAAACCGCTGCAATGCGATGAAAAGATACGAAATAATGCGCTATAGGCCTACGCAATAATATCAGCAGTCTCGTGGGTTAAAAAGTAGATGGCGCTAAAAATTGCAAGTTTTCGACAAACACTGCAAATTTTCTACGTAATTCTGACAGAGTTGTAAATTTTCGACAGCCTTTAATTTAGGTGAAGGCAGCTGCCCCTTGCCCCCTGCCACGACGCTACTGATTAATAAGCCTGTCTCAAATTGCTTATTATGCTTTATTAACCTCTGATCACTATTTGCCATCAAACGAACGTTATGTTGATTTTTCAGCCTCGATTAGTAAGGTAGTTTGTTCTAATGTTTTATTACTGTGTTCATTTTCGTGTTTTTAAGTTGTCAGCGACTTCTGCTCCATTCTGTCCATCTAGCGTATTGTGTTGTGATTGTCTACTTGTTGGCAAATATAAATACATACAATGTCGTACATACACATACACATACACACACACAATATATGATAAATTTGATCAGTAACGTCGTGGCACAATGGCATGGGGAACAGGGAGCAATTGCCTGTTTCTCCTGAATTTTGTAGTGACAAAAAATTGTTGAAAAATTTTTTCTTTCCAGAAAAATTAAGGGTAAAACAAAAATTTTGAGCACATATAATTTCCTCTGTTGGAAATTTGGAATGTTGGAAAATTCAACTTCCTGCCCTGCTTACTTTTTAGCCCACGACGTCGCCAAATTTTATTGTAAATATAGCAATAATTTTCATCTCCAGACCTTTTCCATGCAAGCTTTGGCGAGTAGTCGTTTATGGGCGGAATCGGAGACTCCGAATGCATTCTGAACATAGTCGTATAAATCCTGTTCACTGGGCGCGTTCGGATTCTGAGTCTGACCGATCTGATGGCGGATTGTATACAGAGCTTCCACGTATAGCGTCTGCCACTACAGTGGCACACATTAGAAACACAACACATCAGGTCACACTGGCAGAACCAATTGAACAAACAGCTTTATATAAGCCCGGTGTATGAATACAACACCATGCTACAGTGCATGCCACACGTGCGACAAGACCTAACAGGGTGGGGGCTACGTGCAGTGTAGCTGTCAAGTGTCAATCAACTGGGGTTTGGCAGCGCTATCGCGACGCTGCACGCAAGACGCACGCACGTAAGCCTAATCACGTAAGCCTAATCAAAGCAGAAAACACGAAAAAACTCCAAATATTAAAAAACGATTATCATAACATCAGTTCGTCTAGTATAGCCAAAATTCCATTACGCCGACTATCCCCGAAGCTTTCCCGATACATCCTTGGGGAAGCTCGAGAATGTCTCAAGCTTATCACGAGGGAGTCGCGGATGGATCATGAAACGAGGATGTCGTTACGAAATTTCGGTTCCACAAACCATCGCGACATGTCGAGATGATTTGAAAAAGCCAGTGACAAGTCAGCGACAAACTCGTTCTAATGGAATTTGAGCTCGTGAACAGCAAAGGTGATAAAAAAATTGTAGAAAACGAAGTGTAAGGTGGATGAGTGACAGATTATGGAAGTAAACAGCGGAAACAATGAAAATGAAAATGAGGAAATTGTCTGTGTGGAAAAAATGTGCAAACACTGCTGCTGCTGCTGCTGCTGCCGCCGCCGCTAATACCCCGTTTACACGATCAAGCTGGCTCGACGAACTGCTATATGTTAGCTGGACGAGCCAGCTCGATGTTTGCTCGACCGTGTAAACGGGGCATAAGACATCTTACAAGCTACATGTTTCTCTAGCCATCGCCATTGTCACGTTGGTGGTCTTTGGTTACTCCCAAAGCTGTCCGTGTCACGTCCATTTGTAGATCAGAAAGTCTCATTTTACGAAGCGCCAAGCGCCTAGCGGGGCGTGCGCGCTACAGAATGTCACACGATGCCTCCCTAGGGTGACTGCAGCTTCCACCCGACAAGACGAGATATCGCGAGATCTCGCTCGACGTCTCGTAAAGTCTCGCCGAATCTCGCATAATCTCGTCAAGCTTATAGACATATACGACAATTTTGCGCGCACGTATGTGCTTTTTATGTACTGAAGATATGAGAAACGACGACAAAAAGCAAGTCATTAATGATTTAACGGTATGTTCCACTTTATCCGAGTATGGCTTTAGAAGTCGCACTAGAAATTGTTCAGCCGATGGCCTATACTGCTTGGCCTATTGCCGACCAGGCGGCTATGTTTTCTGCCTCTGTTTGTTTATCTGTCTGTCTGACTGTGTGGTTTCCAGAGATGTCAAGTCCTCAAGGCCAAAGTGATCCCGAAGCCAAAACTTTGGATGCAGCCTCGATCTTGGCTTCTAAACCATGGCCTTGGTCTCAGTCTTGACCTTAAGCATTTGTAATCGCAAGCAGGTCACAAATGCGGTGCGTTAAAATGCGTACAGAACAACAGAAATGTAATGACATGAACTAAAGTGAAATGAAAGCCGAAGCGCGTGGCTTTTACTTCATTTCATTTCCATCGCTCTGTATGCAGCTTTAAACCAATCATTTACTATTGTTTGCCCGCCGTACAACATATATTGTATAAATACATATTCATAAAGCCTTATATCGATCACGGCAGTGCGAGGCAGACGCTGATCCGGCAAGGACTGGCAGACGGTTCTGCGGATCAGAAGACAGATCGAGTAGTATTGATCTTCGTCAGAACAGAAGTTTACTAGAATAAGATGTCAGCCCAATTCCGGCATAAGATGCGGCCTTCCAGCTCGCTATACACTGCACCGTACACGTCTAACTCTAACCCTGATCCCGACCTTATGACCTTTCGAACTGAAAATTAGTACACCACGGTTACTCTTGTCTTGTCTTGTTCACACTCAGCTCAGTGCGCTCCCTCAGACCCAGACCCATAGCTGAATAGTATAAGCCCTAGCCTACTTCTAGAAAAGGGGAAAAGGGGGAAAGCGTTTTCACTACACCGATGCTAATTTTGCTACTCATTTAGTTTTAAAGTTAAAAGCCCGTATTTTCAACAGACGGAAAGACGGACGGACGGATAACTCTTGCAATGCGGCCGCGTAATGATGGAACAGCGGACTGATTGCGGACTGGTATCCTGCTTAGTCCGCCGCGTCACGGCGTTATTGATTGTCCATCAGTCAGTCGTTCTGTAGTCTGTACTGGTGTATGATGTAGCAGAGATGTCGCTTGTTGCATGGTTTGGGCTAGCGTCAATATCGACAACGATGCGGGTGTGGTGTGATGCTAATAGCTAAACTGCAGCCCGGAGACGTCTTTTGCACGCAACGCAGTCGCTTAAGCCGACAGAGTGTACCACAAACCTTCCTACGACAACTCCCCTCTTCCCCTCGGTAACAAAACCAAATGAACGTAAAATTGAGGCGGCGCAACATGCAAATCCATTTTCATACATAGTGTGCGAATATACGAAAGCGAATTATCAAAACCTGCTAATATAAACCTATTGATCTGATCTGTTTTTTACGTGAAGAGGTTGTGTCGTTGAGGGGGTTCTGTCGTAGGGGTTTTTGTCCTGGGGGTTTGTCTGCACCCAACCACTTCCCAAGGCGAAAGCCTGCTGTACTTCCCGCACCTTTGGTGTTTTTTAAATCTCCGCCTTGTGAACGAGGTCAACGGCGCGGAGATAACGTTTCCATGTGGATGTGTGTGCGCGCGCGCATTGCGCAGCGGATGCAAAATGTGCACGTTTTAAGGAAAATTCGGGGGGGGAGGGCAGGATATTACGGACGGATATTACGGGCAGAAATATCAAATCATGTATAAACCGTTCATCAGTGCTACTAATATTGCGGAGAAACGCGGGAGAACGTCGTGTCCTCATTTCCGAGAGACCTAAAAAGAAAACTCTGATGTAGGCTTACGTGTAACTGTGTCGATAACGCCTTCTAAACTGTGATTTGAACCTTTCTGTCACCACCATTTCCTATCATCATTTTCGATAAAGAAATTATCATCCCAAGCCACATTTTATGGCTAAAATACACCAAATTCAACTTCAGCTGGGGCTCCCCATCAGACCCTGCTAGCTGAAGGAGCTTACAATGCTCCTTAGACTCCTTAGACTTAGCTGGGGAAAGAGATATCTAACTCTAACCATAGACGTCTTTCCCTCAATGGCTTTGGCTTCTCGATCTTGGTGCCTATGGCGCCTTCCTTGCTTGTTAAGTCCCCCTCTACTTTTTCCACAATTTAAGCACTACCGTTTATATTGCATCGCCTTGCTATTATAATAGCCTACATACGAGCAAATATGTCTAGGGACAGAGATATAAGAGTGGTGTATGGTAGCAGCTGCTGCAACTAAGAAAAAGATCGATCGATCTATCCGCAGATGGCGCCACTATCTACACAATGCAGTGTAGATAGCATTTATTTTTATAATTATGATTATGACTATGAATGCAGGTATATAGCACATAAATTTTCTAAACACTAATAACTGCTGTTATATCTTGCTATCGTTTTTCGGTTTCCAGTTTTCGTATCTCCGCCAATTTTGTGACGATAATAATAATGTGAAATAAAAAAAATCTTGACACTTGCACGTAAGCTTAGCCAAAGCAGAATAAAACAAAAAGAAAACTCCAAGTATTAAAAAGCGATTATTGCAGTGAGATATAACAGACGAAATGTATACTGACAACTGTACAGCAATCGATAATTTAACCGACACCCATTCTACGTTGGCCGATGGTCGGTCGTGTGGCTTACGCAGACCTTCGTTCGATCACGCTTGAATGCACCCGTGGACTGTAGTTATCGACCTGTTGCAGACATAGTATAGAGATAAGCAGTAGGCTTATATACGAGCTAGCGCGAGCGCGAAATAACATAGGTCTAACTGCTGTCTACCGCCACTGCTAAATATTTAAGTAAGTAAGTAAGTATGTATGTAAGTTAATGATACCTCGGAGGGACTGAATCGGACGGGATCAAGCGCGGTAGTCGCTGCTGGGGGAGATGACGTTTCCAGCTTGTTAGTCGGCGACTTCTCCCCACTCTGTACACAACGCCACATGCATAGGCCTCCTACATAATAATAAATATCTGCATACTGCTGTTTTATTGCTATCTAGCGATAAGAAATAAAGTACGTGTAAACATATTTTGAACATTGGAGCTTTATCATATTGCCGCGGTGGTGTTCCATCACAGTAAAGATAGATCGTGACCCCAGTAAAGTCTCTCCCGGCGACATTTTTGCATTTTTGGCATGTGGGATCACACCGCCGACGTAATCAGCCCTGTCAAATTTTAAGTCGATTTATTGATTGACGAGTTGGAGGGGAGGAGCTACGGGTGCCCAAAATCTGGGGTTTTTCATTGACTTTGATCGTCGCCCTTACAAGATTGCTATATGCACTACCGTGCTACAATGTGATTCACAGATCGCTTTTTGCCAGTGGAGAAAATTCCGGCCACGCAGTAAAACTGCAATTGGGAGAGTAAGCAAGGTTCTGATTGGACCAGTAAGATTGACATTTCCCCGCCACCGGCTAGGCCTGCTTTCACCTAGCCCCAGCAGCAGCTAGTCAGTGTTCGATCACTCACACCGACGTCCAACACTCAAGCCAAAGCTTCTATCTATTATTCACACTGCGCGCGCTGTAAAACAGTCACGTGACCGACCGACACATTTCAGCGCTTCCGGTGCCACGAGAACGAGGACAAGGAGGAAGTGGCCGCTTGTTTGCATAGTACTTCAATCCGCCAATAATCCGCCATTCTGAGCAGTGGCGTCGTGGCAGGAGGAACACATGGCAATCTTTTCAGTAATTGTTCGGTGTCTGAAAATCTTATTCTTGTTGGAAATTTTCGTCCAAAATGCAAAATTTGAAGTTGCAAAACCCATTTTGAGAAAATTTACAGACAAAGTTAAAACCGTAAGCACCCCTAATTTTTTCGGTGGAACATTTTCAGTGTATGTCGGAAAATTGCAACTTCCTACCCCGACGCCGCTCAGCAGCTGCCATTTACACAGCTTACTCAAGTTTTGGATCCGCAATAGATGGGGACCGTACGCATCTTCTATACACAATCCGTTGTGCTTGTGCTTGTGCTTGAATTACCGGCGGATTCGAGTCCCCGAGCAGACGCATTTCGCGCCGCGCAGCTCTGTTTCCTGGCACGCAGTTGTCAATAATTGAATAATGTAATAAATAACACGTGCGCGCAATATATTGGAGATGCGTCGTCATGATCATAAGACGTATACCTGGCCACTCGTTTAGAATAATTAGCCACCGACACAACGATATTTACCAGTGCCGGATTACGATTTTAAAGGCCGTCAGCCGTTTTCGAGCAGGCCAGAGACTAAGGAAAAACTGGTTAAAACAAAACAACACAAAATCACATGTGAGTGTCTACTAATACTAATACATTAAAGCTGTGCAGATACTGCAGCATAACAAACTAGATACGAATATTTTTTTCGTAAAAATTTTAAAAGCAAACTAATAACTGCTAAAATATTTTTGAGGGTCCAATAAAAAATGTAGGGACGCAGGTTTTTTGGGAAGGACGGCAACGGCCTGAGTAGCAAAGGTAACAGTTAAACGTACGTCGAGCGACAACGCGTGCTGTGTTCGGCTTGCCATACGAGCGTCGATGACGTCAGAGAAACACGTGAAGAAAATGGCGTCCTGCTCGCTAATACTGCAACACACAGAAACAGTGACGTCACCAAATATGCAAGTATAAGCTGGCAATTAAATGGTTGAACTGGTAAAATGGTATAGTCTTTCATGGGAAACCCATTTCAAAGTTACAGAGCGTCACCTGCCATATAGGATCACATCGTGTTACCTGCCACCTTACATTTTACTATGTGTAATAATAACATTAAAACACTACATCAACGTTTAATAAATTAAGCCTATTTATTATAATAGTGACAATTGCTGCAAAAAATAGTAAGCAGTTGAACCTAACAATTTCTGGCTAGAACAGCCAGTTTGAAAAAGAACCCAACTAGTAAAATGTAGGTCCCGCTTTCCGCAAAAATATTATATGGGTTTATGTCTACTAGAAGCGACAGTAATTTAGTTTTTATTCGGCGTCACGTCCGCCTTCAAACCTTTTCCTACGACTGCTCGTATGTGCCAAAATCCTAAATTCACTGATCCGCCGCTAATGCATGGATTACGTGCGGCATACTCACCTAGGATTAGCGGCTTTTGTCGGCCAACTGAATGATGTACTCTGTCCTTCGTCGCCTCGGCTGCTGCTTTTGTAACGATCCATCGTCCTTGACCTTTGACCTTGACCTCTACAACAATATTGCGTCACACGCATGCAGAAAAACGCGACACACGAACTAATCTCATCTAATATAATCTAATCTGAACACAATGTCACATAGTGCTAGGAATAATGTCACATAATAATTACTGCGAATCAGAAGTGCTGTCTGTAGCAGCGCCGAACTATCCTGGTTGCAAAGGTAAGCTAAAGTGAACAATTCAGTTTTAAGTTTTGATTTTAAAATGCCTAGAGTACTAGCAGTTCTACACCGTGTCCGAAAAAACACCCCAGACATTTTCGATTGTAGCTTAAAGAAGGATTATCAGATTTTAATAATTTTTGACATTAATATTTCCGACACAATGGCGATCAAATGACTGTCCAATTTTCCACCGCATCCATTGTCTGCTTTTGCACTACCTGGGGAAACAAAATCAACGAATTATTGCATTTTTATTCTATTTTACCTGTTCGGGTTTTCCCATGTAGTGAAAAAACAGACATTTAATGAGGTGGAAACTAGAACGGTCGTTAAGTGGCAAGTAGTGTGAAAAATGTTTGCACCAAAAATTATTAAAATCTGTCAATTCTTTTCAAGTCACAATCGATAATGTTGGGGATGTTTTTGACGTTTTTCCGTTCACTTCAATGCATATTTCGTTGGTTCTGTTTTCCCACGAAGTGCAAAAACAGACATTGGGTAATGTGGAATATTGAACGGTCATTTGATAACCAGTTGTGCCAGAAATATTTGTATTAAAAATTATTAAAATTGGATATCTCTTCTTCAAGTGTCAACGATAATGTTCAAGATGTTTTTTCCAGACACGGTGTAGTGTTTACACAGTTTATTCCAGATGGTGAGAGCAACAAGGGAGAAATGAGACGAGAATTTGCAATAGTGGCTAATAATCAGACAATGCTAACCAAAACGTGAATCCGTATTTCTAGCTCATGTAAATAATGTACAACCCACGTTAAAAAAGTAAACGTCCGATACTTGCTATATAGCACTTCTTACATGAGTCAAACTCATGACCAAAAGCGCGTTACAGTCTCGCAAGTGGCAGCTGACTAGCATGAGCTGATGATACCGCAGCGCACTATGCAGCCATCCATCGCCAGAGTCAGCGAACAACTGCACTCTCGGTTTGGAGTCAGTAGACATACCACCGCCAACACCGCCTCAGTCCGGCACGAGTGTGACAAACGACAGACGAGAGACCACGCTACGGAAAGATGGATAGCTATAGGCGAAATCGCTTGCACTAGAGCGATTTAAGCGATTTCGCCTAAAATGCTGCACAATATTTTCTAATCCAGCGAAACATTCTAAACTCTTAAACTCGTGGTGGAGACAGAAGTAGGACAACGTAAATAAAGTATGCAAAAACGATTTGAAAAATGTATACAAGGGGCGTTCAATAAGTTCCAGGACTGTTCTTCTCAACAAGCACACAGAAACAGCTGAAAACCAAAACTATTATGAAGTTGTACTGCCACTATTGTACATCACTTACCATTGTCTCACTTTTGACGTCACGTTGTGACGTCATTATTATTAAGATATAAATAATGGGCGTTGACGTTTGTTTAGCGAATTAGGTTGCAAATTTAATTATAAAATTTTCTAGTCGCAAAAGGTGTAAAAAGTGCTGAAATTTATTGTAGATTATTTGCAGTAATTAGCAGTGACACTTTATCACGTTTGAAAGTATTTGAATAGTTTGCCCGCTTTTGCAGCGATCATTAGTCAGTTAGTGATGATGTCAGTGTTGGAGCACTGCATATGGCAAAAACGGTCAGCTGCAGACAAAGCATTTTTTGGCTTACTTAAAGAGCTGTTCTTGCAGACTTTTTGCTTGAAAGATTAACAGGCATTATTGTTCAATTGATTAAGACCAGCAATTCGCAGCAATTGACCAGGTTTGCTGCAGAAAAGTGTCATTCTTTAAAATGCCAGTGCCCCACTGTGCAACTGGCCTATTAGACAGTTCAAAAAGGAAGAGATAAGATGGGAACTGCTAGAGCATTCGCCATACAGTTCAGATTTAGCTCCAAGTAATTTCCATTTGTTTGGACCACAGAGCGAATCACTTGGAGACATTAAGTTTAAAAACGCTGAAATGTGTTACAGCAAAATGTGCAAAAAATTCTACAGGTGCCAATAAAAAACTTAATGCTACGGGTTCCAGCCGACTTGTAGAACAATGGGAACATTGCAGTGAACTGCAGGGATAATTTGAAAAGTAACATAACTGTTAGAAATGTGCGATCTATTGTCGTCGTATAAGGGACGTAGTCCTGGAACTTATTGAACGCCTCTCGTATGTATAGTAGCAGCAGGTCTAGAAGTAGTAGTGTAGTTGTACTGTAGTAGTGTCTACTGTAGGGTCTACGTACCTGTTGATCAGCTGATGGGATTGCTATGGCAACGGCTTGGCTGCTGTTTGTAGTTTAAATTAGTACGGCAAATGATCGCAAGACGGCGCCACGACACACCTCTGCTCGAGCACCTGTTTCCGGTCTGTCTGCTAATTAGCATGAAGCAGTGGCCGACGACTAGCTACTGAACGACGCACTAAACGTCACCAGTCGTCGTCAACACAACCTTCAATAATGACAGCCGCTGCGCAGTGCGCGCGTGCCAGTGCTGCAGCCAGCCGTCGACGACGACGACGACTACCTAGGCCTACTAGTGCTGCACAGTTTTAAAAAGGCTTAAGGTTTAAACAATATAGTTTTAATTGGAAGCCCATCTTAAAGCTAAGGAACGTCACCTGCCATATGGGATCACAAACCACCCGACATAGGTAAACGGGCTCCGTCCCAATTTTAGCTATACAGGCCGGTACTCGATTTACTTACCCCGAAGGGATGTAAAGCTGAGTTGACCTTGGTGTTGGTTATATACTTAGATGGTTTACCTGTCCGCAGTCCGTAGACAGTCACCCATCCACGTTCTAACCACTTCCGACCGGGAGTCAAACCAATGACCTCCAAGCTCCATTGTCTCTAGTAATTTAATCATTACGAAGAGCACTGCAGCGACTGTTGTTGGCCCACGTCTAAGCTACAGTACTGCAAAAGTCTGTACTTTGCTGCTGTATGGTACCACGTGTGTCTGAACTATGAAGCCAGCCTGAATTAACTGCAGAAAAGCGGCCAGAACTCACTGCCGTGCAGCACGTGTAGTCAAAGTTTTACTCACGTTCGACACCCGCAGAACTTCGCATGCACTGTCCTTACACTGCACTGGCTAAGCCTAATTCCCGTCAAAGCCACAATCAATACACGGTCGTGCTTCTGACCTTCAAAACACTAACTAACCACTCATTGATCGACGCACGTGTCGACCTTCACGATTTCCTCCATTTGACCATTTTCGCACCGTAACTTTGCGTGACTCGGTCGTCGATCATACCAACATTCTGTGCGCTGCTGAAAATCTTCCCTTGATTTGACGTAAGTTTTGTACTATGCAGATGCCCCAGAACATTAATAGAGAATTACGTCAACTTTCTGTTTAGTTTGTCTGCTGGGCGTTTAAACGTTTAATAAGCTGTTGAAGCGGCGCATGCCTAGTGTTATGGTCATGATCCTAGCTCAGTTGCAGTGGCTGATAGCACTTCCCTCCTGGTGATGGTGACGACGGTGTCTAGGCCTATATCAGCGCAGCGCGCCCCAGCAGCCTAGCAGGCAGGTAGACGACCGATCGATTGATTCCCACTAGGTCTAGAAAGCGCTGCGTGAGTGGCTTGGACAGGCGGCCCTCCGGACTCAGTCAACCTGAGACCAGTTGCGTCGCGGCAAGGGACAGCGAAGCAGCGGGGCATTTTGTAGCGGTTTAAGTACTTTCATCCCTTTGTCTAAATTCGCCTCTAAATCGTGTAATTATAATTCCTCAACTCATCTAATTTTAACCAGTTTTTCCCCGAGTTCAATAGTGAAAACCGCGCCCAAATCGGTTGAGAAATGTCGAATGTATTCCTGGTAAATAATCTAAGTATACAGGTCTATATATGTCTGTATACAGATTTTCGCCCGTTAAATTAAGTGAAGTTAGTTGACTTAGACTCTGCCCTCCACGAGCCCTATTAATACCGCAGCAGTCGTCGCTGCGGTGTCAGTCAAGCTATAAATGTGGGGCAAAAAAGGAGCCCCCTAAAGTTTTTTGCTGTTTTCTTGACAACCGTGTGGAATTTTAATTTGAAATTTTACAGGATTATTTATTGAACGTTTTACATCTAACCGCCGAGTGAAGTGCGATTCTGTTGAAAAAACGACAAAGTTATAGATTTTTTAGCATGACCGCCTAACGATTTTTAGCATTAAAATGTTTAAACTAAAAATGCTATTTAATTTTCAAAAACCGGTTACCACGTTACTGTTGATGACGCCACAGTGACGTTTTGATAAACAGTACTTTATTTTGTTTAGAAATTATCATTAAATTATCGTTTCTTTAAAGCAATCGCCAGCTGCCCACCGGATTCATCTTCCAGCAGGACGGCGCGTCAGCACACACACAGCGCGCGACGCCGCGCAGCGCACAGAACTGGCTGCGGGCCAGCTGTCCAGATTTCATCGCAAAAACCAATGGCCTCCAAATTCGTCGAATATAAACTTAATGGACTATCACGTGTAGGGTGCAATGTTAAAGGCTTACTGCAAGCTTGTAACAAAGCCGAAAACAATAGCCCAAATCAAAATAGCGCTTCAATTATCTGGGGCAACCTGCCACAAGGACCGATCGACAAGGCTGTGAAAGACTTATCAAAGTAAGCGACTGAAGACCTGCGTTGGAGCTTGGAGCTGACGGTCGACACTTCAAAAATTCACATTGACAATGAAATTCTGGCATCTGATCATTAGTTAACTGTGTTGTTTCAACGATATTATTGCATTGGTGTAGTAGTTTGAACATTTTTAATGCTGAAAAATCGTTAGGCAGTCATATTAAAAAGTCTGTAACTTTGTCATTTTCAACAAAATCATATTTTACTTAGCCGTTAGATGTAGAAAGTTTCACTAAATAAATCCGTAAAATTTTAAATTAAGATTCCGAACGGTTACTGAGAAAACAGCGAAAAATTTTAGAGGGCTACTTTTTTGCCCCACCCTGTAAAGCTTGAAAAGCGAAATGCGCTTCGTTTGAAACGAAATGGTCCAAACCGCCGAAAAGACAAAAATACTTCGCCCTAAAACTTCGAACTTACTTCGCCTAGTCGTATGACTAATTCGGCCGGAAATATCCGAAGCGCACGAAGTGTCGAAGACCCGCACAGAACATAGAAAAGCTCATCAGGATTTAAAATTACTCCCCGCATTGTACAAGTCTTGGACTATTAGTTTTTCGCATTAGTCAAGAACTGATCGCCAACCGAAGCGGGCGAAGTACCTTGAAGTGCTCTTTGAGGTACTTTACCCGTTTCGGCATGTTTTTCGCAACTTTGTCGCTTTGTTGCTTCGTCTCTTTGCCTAAAGTTTTTTGCTTACTGTCAATCAAGTAGGCTAATCATCGCTATATGTATATACTGGTGTTTCCTCTCTCACCCATTCATCACTCACTGGCAGACTGAGCGCCAATCGATCACTACTCACTATAGCACTTGCGACTATTATAGTCCCATGGTACAATCAGTCATTCAGACTCAGACACACCCATAGAGAAGAAAACTTGGAATATGTCGGCCCAGTGAAGGTATAGTCTATTGCTAAATGTTTGGGCCTAGGATAATAGCTGATACAACATATGTGTTCTCGCTTGCGAGATGATACACGTACGTTGCAACGCAGGCCTATAATCCGCCTACGTATACGCTGTAGAAAAACAGCCTAGAAATTTGGCACCGGGGCAGAGAAGCAATAAAAATAATGAAATTCGTGACCGTTGACTTTACAGGCCGCTATCGTACAGTTTATCTATCGTTTATCGTGGAATTAAGCGTGCAATTGCCCCGAGGCCTTGCAGTGTTCTCACATGTTGTTCTTATTAGCAATCAAGCCTGATGTGTGCAATTTGATGATGATGATGATAATGATGAAGGACGAATAAACTTTAGCGTGGCGTTAAGTCCTAAGACTACAAGGACATGTAGCAATAAGCCTAAACAGTGAAGTCACGTAATAGTAGTCAGTGCAATGAGACGTTGTTAGTCATGATTGTAAGACCAGGCAAAAAGTTCGGTTTTCAGTCTGCTGCGGAAAACTTGCAACGACGGAGACGACCGGACCGACTCTGGCAGACTGTTCCAGACCGATGCAGCAATCGCTGGAAAGGTGCGGTCGCCAATGGTAAAACGCGCAGTGCGTGGGGCGACCAGCGCTGATGTAGTCGAAAAGCGCAGTCGTCGAAGTGCGTTGAGGTGTGACACGCGCTGAAGATCTGAAGCCAGGTAGCCAGGTGCAGAGCCGTGGAGGCAGCGATACACTAGCACTGCCAGCCGGAACGAAA
>Ga0209367_1008621_pt1 | contig 13923 bp, 9 predicted proteins | sample WorMetLIZISLAND2_FD_187412 | JGI IMG/M metagenome (GOLD analysis project Ga0209367, IMG submission 187412) | Marine gutless worms symbiont microbial communities from Max Planck institute for Marine Microbiology, Germany - Olavius geniculatus... ... | reverse complement strand
CTTGCACATCGAAAACAGCAAAAATTACAAAAGGTGATATTATTCAGCAGCACATTGACACACAGTCAGTGTGATGCGGGCAATATCACCTTTTGTAATTTTTGCTTTTTTCGATGTGCAAGTCCTTAAATGTTGCCGTTAACAAGTGTATAAACTGATGTTTTGTACATTTATAAAAGTAAATAATAGATATTGTAAGTACAACATCATCCAGAGTTTTAAAAAAGTTGGAGAGGCACAAAGTTGCAATCTTTCGACAGACAATGGCAAATTGTCGATTTTGGATGCTTTAACTATTTATGCTTCTAAAGTTTTTAAAAAAAGTTTTTCGTTTTATTTTTGTATTTTTCAAAAAAAACATTTTCCACAGGCCAAAATGTAGTGGGGGCAATTTTTTCTGTTTCCTACTGGCACGAGGCACTTGTGTAATAACTCAGAGAGATTGACAGAGAGGCGTTTGAGAGGAGGTTAAAACCCTTTATCAGATGAAAAAATCAGCACAAAATATTACACCCAATGAGTACTATATCATAGTCATAATGGAACGCACAAATTAATTTCCGGTTGTTTGTTTTCTTCTTTTTGATAACTAAGTTTTTGGTGTGTTTTTTTGTGATTAAATAACTACCTCATTTTTGATATCAAAATGCATCTGGTGGTTTGGTTCCGGTCGGATCCGCGGCGCTGAGAGATTTAGTTCCTAGTATATCTTGATCTTATTCTCGATCGTGACACTAGTAATTATTGTTTACATGACTGCAGTTTGCAATATAAGATACGTTTCATAATGCTTTTGTTGATTCGTCAGTGACGCATGGCCATGTCACGTAATGCTCTGCACACGTTATTACTGGAATATTTGGTATGTGATCAGTAAATCAGAAAAAAACTCGCATTTAATCGTGTGTACAAGTTGCAAAGCTGCAGTGCATGCACCAGCTTAGCGGTGCATTTGTGTGAATTTTTACGAAGGAAAAAGTTTAAAAACTTCTTATCTCGGAAACTCGAATGCCGAAACTATTTTGCAGCCCTGTATCCCTGTTAACCTAATTTTTAACGGTAGCGCGTGTTCCTCGTAGCGCTAAAACTACAGGGTTATCAGGTGCTTCAAGAAAACATTTTACATCTCCAGAAATGTAGCAGTTTTACGTTCAGCAATTTTTTTACACTGTTAGTTTTGATCCGAAAATTGTAACTATTTGAACATAAGAGTAAATTTATCCAGTGAACGACTAGAAAAGGTCAATGCGTCAGCGTTGTAATTTAATTACTCTGCTCATGTCCGTTTCTAACGCCAATGCTGCATTTGATGAGATAATACATTGTTTACACGACGCGCGTCTTAATTTCCTGTTCGTGCAAACGTGGATTGGATCATCAACACTGGCTTGCTTTCCACTCCCACTGCGCGGGCGAATTGCGTCTTCTTGGTTTTCGTTGCTGCTTACGCGCGCCATTTTTAGACGCATCATTATCGACATTTTGCAGCAGCATCCCTCGGTGTCCGCGTGACCTGTAAAGAGCTTTGTGCCAGCAAATCTGGGCCCAAAAGCACAGGATAATAAGCTAAAGCTCTAGCATAGTTGCGCTGCCTGTTGCGTATAACGACTAAGCGTATACACGTGCCTTATTAGTCTATACCCTCGGTCTCATGAATCTAAGGTCTATGCGACACTAATTCCACCTAGATAAACTGACTGCTAAGCCACACGGTTATTTTCTACATGAAAAATGCGGCAGAACTTTATTTATTTGTCATTTCTAATTTAGGAATCATTTCACGACCCGTTCACGAGCCATTCCGCTATTCCACCACTGCTCAATTACGTCGTCCACTTCTCATGTAACGATTTACCATTTTAGATCCAGCGAGGCACCTTCGTGGTGTTATTGTTCTCCAGACTCATAATATCAAAGTCTCCAATTTAATTATCGCCTTATTCACTTATTCATTTATAGCCATAAAAGTTGCGTGATCACTGAAGCGGTAAAATTCCTTTTTGGTGTTGAATGACTATGTACACGATACTATAGGCCTACAGAGGAAAAATTTTCGCCAAGCTTTCGCCTGTTAAATGCTGTTGTGTCATTATGCCCGGTACGCAGGGGCCTACTAGCCATACGTCTACGGGCCGTACGCACGGGTGTTAAAAACAGCACCCGTGCGTTCGGCTTGTACGTGGATTAGTGCCTACCGGGCTTTATTTTCCCAACAAATTTAGTAATGATCATCATCGTCGTCATCGTCAACAGAACGCGAAACAGTTGAGCGCTTTTCGTTATCGTTGGCTGCTGTCGTGGTCAAATGTACACTAAGTTGCGTGTTCTCGAGAACACGGTTTTAAGTATTCAGGGAAATCATCGTGATTAGCATATGCCAGGAAACTTACTAAACTCTGTACTAATGAGTTATTATAACCGCAAAATGCGGGGAGGGAGTAGGCCTATCGTATCAGACGTGTCGCGCCTCGTTATATAGGCTATTGTTTGTGACACAGTCATGGCGCCATGTAGCTGTGTTTCGATTGATCGATTGACTGACGTCATGAAGGGAACAAAGGCCCACATTATTATAAGTTTACGGTTCTTATACCAGTCAAAATAGCCACAAGCCTCCCTTTAGCGACCCCTCACTGGATATAAACCAGATACATCTACAGAGTGGTCCAAAAAACGGCACAAAGTTTATGACACCATAATTTTGCAACCGTACGTCATAGAGCCATGCGGTTTTTAGCAAAATGTTCCAAAAATTTTTTTTACATGACTAAAGTCAGTGTTTAAATGCAGGAGTTAAATATTCTGTGTTATTGCCGCTGGCAATTGAACTATGCAAAAACAGTATTACCCTCGACATCGCGGTCCATAAAAACGTGCTAATTTTATTTTTTCAATAGCTCCGTGAAACATTGGCCGATTTCAATAATTTTTGGCATGCGACATTAAAAAGAAACGTGACGCAAATGTCTATAGTTTGGCCACCTCACCTTAATGCTATCGCTACACTACCTTGTGAAATGCAGAAGTAGTAGCTTGACCATTGACAACAATACTGGATAGTGCATGCGTCAACTCAGAAAATTACTGAGTTCGTGAACTTGGGACACTGAGAGGAGGCTGGCTTGAATTCCGTGACTAATCTAAAATTTTTGCTTTTTCATGTTTTCCAAATGACTGCATTTTTATGTGCTGACTGATACCTTTATTTTATGGTTTGTAAAAAAATTGTATTTTTCTTTATTATTTTCATCAATTTTGGTATTACCATTTTCATGTTTTTTTTTTAATTTTCTCAATAGTGTCTGAGTGTGCGTTTATTGCTTGCTCTGTGTACGACTTTAAAATTGAAGATCTGAATGAAAACTAATGGGTCATATCTAGAACGTTGTTTGAACTGTCGTTTCAGTTGTTTGACTGCTGGGGTCACAGAGAGTCGTCTCGCGAGAATCGGTGAGATCTCGTTAACAAGATGGCCGCCGACTCCGTCGATCTGAACGCGACGTGCGAGCTGCTGCGCCAGTTGTCTGAGCTGACCGTAGTTTATCGCGACGACGACAGCAACCGGGCAGCTAATTCAACTTCCGGTCAGCTGGCGGGCTACGAGAGCGCCAAATATCTGCTGAGGGATGTCGTCAACCCGGCGCTGTGTGTCGTCCAAACTCCACTTTGCAGTCTACGACAAGTCGGCAGACTGCAGTACAGCAAGTCGACACTCGAAAACAAGTTGTATATAACAAGTCCATAACGAAATCGAAAGTCCACACACAAATCCACAACGCGTCACAATGCTGTACATCCTGTTCTATAGCCTATATGCCACTTGCTGCCCAACGAATTCGCAGCAAGTCGAATTAGTATGGAGTTTGAGTCATAGTTACCTAGACTCAGCTGGATTGGCTCACGTGGATGAAGCGTGTCAACCCGGCGCTGTGTATCGTGGGAGTGCTGGGTAACTCAATGAACGTGGTCGTGATGACACGGAGACGAGTTCGTAGTGCGCTCGACGGCCGCATGGAGCGCGCCGCTCGCGTCGGTCTTCTCTCGCTCACGGTCGCCGACATCCTGTGCTGTGTCGCTTCACTGATCGTCGCCATCGGCGCCGTAGAACGCACCCTGTTCCGGTCACGCGACGACGTGCTGCGGATGTTGATTGTAGCGTACGGACCGTACGTGCAGAACGCTCTCGCCAAGACCAGTACCTGGCTGGTCGTCGTCACGTGAAAGTAAGTCAGTGATTCACGACGTAAATCACCGCGATCGAATGCGCTCGGTGTGCTGGTGAAATGAAAAGCGAAAACTGCTTGAGATGACGTCTGACAGTATGGACACGAAACGTGTGTGCTGATTTCGAGATAGTTCAGAAAAGTGTTCCGAGCGGATGGACTGACTTGCCGGAACGAGTTTTTTCGTCTCAAGTTATTATGGCGTGTTAACTGTAAGTATATGCCTACTCTCGAACGCGCTCGGTGTGAAAGTAGTACGAAAAGTCGATAAATGTGTTAGCTGCTGTCGTGTAAAGGTAAACACGAAGACCGTGTGCTTCTCTTAATTCGGTCTCAGTCAGTGGATGGTCGTCGTCACTGCTGTAGGTCGCTACGTCGCCATATGTCGACCTCTCGAGGCGAGACAGTTTGCCGCCGGACCTCGCAACACCGGCCTCGCTGTCGCTGGAGCAGTCATCGGTAGCGCCATGATCGAGCTACCCAGTGCCTGGGAGTACTCCATCACCAAGTTCGACTGCGCCTACACCTATTACCTACTGGATCAAGGCGTGTTTACGTCTAACCCAACTCTGCACTCGACGCTGACCGCTTTATCGGCTGGCGTTCAGTTTCTACTTCCGGCCGCCATCTTGTTGTTTTGCACGACGCGATTGGTGCAGGCGCTGCGCGAGTCCGGGCGAATCCAGCGTCGATACTGTAGCGTCGTCCACCGAATTTTCGGTCAGGGTTAGAGCTAGAGCTAGGATAGAATTATTGCAGGGAAGTAGTTAAGTTCTTTTAGTCCAAGTCTAAGTTTGCGTCACGAAAAATAGGCTAAGCCGTCGTGTCCGACTCAAGTCCACTGCCGGACATGAGTACCACATCACTGGATTGCTGCTAGCGTTTGTGTCGATATTGTAGCGTGATCCGGTCCACTGGGAGTGTGGAAACGAACGAGACGGTTAGTCAGAAGGGTCGTCGTCTGACCGTGGTTCTCGTCGCAATCGTTATCTTCTTCCTGTTGCTGGTGACGCCGTCGGAACTGCTGCATCTGTGCTACTACGTCGTGCGGCACCACAACGCGCCCAGCTTCGAGCTGGCTCTGGTCCTCGCCAACGTCCTACAAACCGCAAACTTTGCTCTCAACTTTCTGCTCTATTGCACCTGCAATTCGCAGTTTCGCGACACCTGGAAGCATCTGTTCTGCTCAAGGTCGTCGTCGCCACCGTCGTCCGAGTCCCCGCGTCGTAACGGAATAATGTTGGACGAGGTTGGTGTGCGTAGAAATCCACGGGGTGCTCAGAGGACGTCCACGCCGCAGCGTCACGCTCCTAACACCAACAATCATCGTTGTGAGACTGACGTAGACAATGCTGCCACTGGCGATGCCGCACTGTCAGTGTCCACGTGCCACGTCGACGTTCACGCTTCGACGCTTCGTAGACATCGTTCTGACTGAAGGAACAGGAAGAGCATGCATGTCCGCCTCAACGTTTTGGGTTGGAGACACTAATGACTACACCCAAGTGATGAAATAACGACTTGAGAAAACTGAGAGCTGTCCCCAGTGTCATATTTTTTTCGGATACCGGAAAATGGTCTTAAGACGAAGAATTGTTGCGATTGGGATTTCGCCGCAGATTTCAGATCTGAAAATGACGTGACGAAACTACAGAACTAACCAAGTATAAGTGTGCGTCATTGATGCGGGCGTTAATTCTTGACGTACTGCGTCGGTGACTCGGTGGTTGTTTTGTTTTGTTTTTCAGCCAATTTATTAACTTTGCCGGAAATCATTATTCTGTGAAACTTAAAGCGATGCCACTTAATGCTTAGACAAAGCGAACGAACTGAACTGAAATAGGGATAGGTCGATACCACAATTATGATTTCGGTACAATAAAATGCTTGCGAAATATCGCGATATCGACAGATATCGATATTTTATGAGAGCAAGTCTTCCGTTGCTTAACCGTCTAGAATAGAGTAGTAATTCGTAAATGTTTAAGGCGATTATTTTTTGGAATTATGCACTGCAACCGAAGCTAACTAGGCTATACCATTCTCCGTTCGTGATATCGTTAAACTACATAGCACGATTTTTTGCGATTTTCTAAAAAGATGTTTAAAGATTTTTTTCGTTAATGTCTACAAAATGGTTTTGTGCCCGACATGGTGTACATAATAGTGAGCATGCACAGCTAACGGAAAATCGCACCGATATCCACGAAAACAATATTGCGATATATCGAAAATTTTGATATCCATTTTGACAGTTCGACGCGATAAGATGATTTATCGATATTGAAATGATATACCGATATTTCGATATATCGATCCATCCCTAAACTAAGCTGCCATTTCGAGTGGTAGGCCTACAACTGCCAGTTCCTTCGCTTTGTACAGTTGGCGACATGAACTGAACTGAGCTGAAAGTTAACAGCAAAATGACCAAAATGAACGAAAATAATAAATTCAAGATGGCGGCGGCCGCCATTTTAAATTTAATTTATTGCTCATAACTGCAAGTTAAGTTCGTTTCGTTCGCTCCGTAATAAAAAGTGCGCCTTCGAACAGTTAATTATTATCCTCTTCTGATTCGTTCGCGACGAAAAATTTATTTATCTGCTTTGAATGATTGACTGATGCGGCGATTTAAGACAAGTTGAGAGGCCGCATGATGAGTCTTGTCCGTCTGCCTGTCTGTATGTTCGTCTGCCTTTTTATTCGTCGCTATTGCAAACTATGAGAACCGAAACATGTGCGGGCGCAAGGACCAAACAGCAAACCGGCAAAAATCAAAAAGTATAAGCACGAACTAATGTATTAGCTTAGACATTTAATCTGTTCTCAGTAGCCAGATATAAATGTCTAAGCTAATGCATAATGTTCGTGCTTATACTTTTTGATTTTTGCCGTTTCACATCAGCGCTTATACAACACTAAATGAATTGCTTGCAGTTTTTTATATATAATATTTGCGGTTTTATTACAGTTTGAAAGGTCATTGAACAGTTACTTTGTACACAACAACAACTACTACTACTAACCTCCAGCATCTTGCACTTTGTTATTTGTTTAATATAATGGCAAGCTTGTATGTGGGACAGCGAATTTAGTCTGCATACCAAATTTCATGCAGATGGGCGAAAGAGCAGTTATAAGTAATAAATGTACAAAACATCAGTTTATACACTTGTTAACGGCAACATTTAAGGACTTGCACATCGAAAACAGCAAAAATTACAAAAGGTGATATTGCCCGCATCACACTGACTGTGCTGCTGAATAATATCACCTTTTGTAATTTTTGCTGTTTTCGATGTGCAAGTCCTTAAATGTTGCCGTTAACAAGTGTATAAACTAATGTTTTGTACATTTTTAGTGTAAGGACCGGATGAGAATATTCGTATGATGACAGAGACAGATTGGTTTCTTTCTGCCAGCAGGAAACTAGAATGAGGTGGCTAAGCCGTGACAGCGGAAAGCCAATAGATCGCATTAGCGACAGCTGATCCGATCATCCGATGACACCAAAGTCTGTTAAGACTGAAAACGCAGACATTTAAATTAATGGAATAGAAAGAGAAGAAGACTGGATGCTGATAACGACGACGATAAAATTAAACGGGTGGTGATTTTTGTGGGCGTGGCTGACACTGTAGCTAGATGGACAGCGTCGTGTGTCGCTGACCTGCGACACATGAAGGGCTTGTGATACTGCGGGGTTACAGCACCCTAGAAAAGCTATAATGCTTCAGGCCTACTGTTACTTAAAAAGTACTGCCGACGATAAAACGACGACCTTTTGTTGCTTTAGTTTGGACCTCGTGAATAAACTCACATTTTGGTGTAATTACGATACATGCATTATAGTAAATCTTCTATGACCATACATATGTTCGTAACATTGTTTGAACTGGCCGATTTTAAATAATCTCACGGCAACTGTTTTGTGCGGATTCTATTTTGGGCCTGCAAATTTAAGAACACTTTGCGTCCTTCTGCATTATAGTCTCATTGCAGTTTGTCTCAGACCCACCCAGACAGTCACTTCAGTTGAGTTTAGTTCAGTTTATTTCCGTCGCTTTGTTTAGCGGCCTACACGTCTCTGACAGTTTTAGATATTTTTGGCAAATTTTATCAACAAAGAAGACGTGTCGGTTTACATAAATGTTAGCCAACTACAGAACAGTATTAATTATTGCAATGCATAAGTCTCATTCTACGATTAAAGAACCAGCCAAAGCGGACGGCATTCCTTGCACAACTGTGCCCTCGCATGTACAGGTGCGTCGTCGTGGATGAGCGGCACGGTGCTCGGTCATGTTGCAGAGAGTCGGACAACCGCTATCATGTGCTGACACGACACGGGACTTGCACTAACGAAACTAGAACTGATATGACATCGAGTAATAATGAGTTCCGTGTCCGTGTCCATCAACCAGTGAGTGATAACAGATTGACCAAGCGACCGTAAAAGCTCTGGAAAACTCGGACGTTAAAGAAAATCGTCCATCCATTAAACACTTTTGTTGCATTTTTTCTATTCCTGCTCTATAGACCCTACTGTGTTACACGATTTTGTGTTAATACATTCTCTGATTAATCAATTTCTCCAACATGGCCTAATTTCCGGTTCTATCAGTCCCTGCGTGGCAATTACTGGCCAATGCCGATGCATAGTTAACATTCTAACAACTCATACAATAGTTACAATTGATTAGGCCTACTAGCGTGAATCCTGCCGATCGAAGTCAAACACACAATAATGTGCTTGCTGCTGTCCCGTTGTGAAAGATAGGCCTAGCCGACACTCGCCGAAACGTTAGTTGACAAGAGTCCATAGCCTACTGTCAATCAAGCAAGTTGCTGGAGTTTGCGAGCAACCGAGTTGCAAGCGCAAATCAATAATAATTTTACGACGTGACAGTGGCACAGGCTGGATAATGCAACAATTGTTCGCATTGTTCGTTTGTATCAGTATATCGATATAAGGTCACTAGGTCAGATGTTGATTGCCCGTGGCGTCGATACGTCGTCAATATCTGGGGGCCCGAAGGTCGAGACACCACGCCGAGTGGAGTGGGAAACAGGGAGGGAATATTTCCGTTTCTAGCCAACTTGGGGGTGGCCCGGCAAGCGACATAAGCTTCCCCAGCAGGGTCCGGGCATACCCCAGGGCAAAAATAGATTTCACACATTTTAAGCATCAGAAAACACTTTTAGTGGAACGAAAGTGAAAATGAGAAAAGGCAAAAATAGCTTTTTTTGACAGTACAGTCGAATTGTCAATTATGTTTACGCCTACGAGTTGAGTTGTGTCACGTCGGCGTCGTAAATGTGAATTAGCCATTAATGAACTTGGACATTTGTTTAAACTACATTGGCTACGCTACAAAACATATGGGGACTGGACTCCCACTTCAGGTTGACGATCCTGTTAATTGACCGCGTTGACCCAAAATTTTAGGCAGAAGATCGATTTTCATCAGACACCGGGCCGTCGTTGTTATACGCGACATAACGTTAATTCGCTTGTTCGCTGAAACATCAGTGTACAGTAACTTGGACAACAACGACAACGAAGTTTTGTTAAAATACGAAGCAGGTATAGGTAAATTGGCGTACTTTTTTCAAAAGTAAACCGAAAATATGCACTGATACGTATTAACAATTAAAATTCTAAAACTAAACCTACTGGACGTTAGATTATAATTATTTTAATGTTTAGCAGAAAATTTAAAAAATAAAAAGAAAAAAAAACAAAGAAAAAAAAACAAAAACTGGGGATAATGCACTATCAGTTTCGCTATTACTGGCATGTGATATGTTGTCTTAGTTCAATACACAGTGTTAATGAAAGTTGAATTTGCGGTCCTTGGCTGCGCACGTTTTTATGTACATTATACTTTACAAATCAGGCAGTCAAAAACTAAAAAAACCGCGAGCTTTGTCAGTCTTAGCTTGGCAAAATATTGACTAATTTAAAAAAAAATTCTTTCGTTAGCACATTTTACAAAAATTTTGCAATTGCGAAAATATTACTGACCTCTATTTTTTACGCACGGTAATGGCCTGTAAGAATCAGTAAATCATGCCGATCAAATAAATAGGTAAGGCCCACTGTACGATTTAAGTTTTAAATCAGATGACTGCTGCAATAGTTATTTTTGGTTGATTATATTTGAAAACCTGTAGCTGATTTTATAGTATGATGTAGATTGATAATTTGTTTGTATGGCACAAAATGATCTGAACAAGCAGTGTAGGTCAACTGATTCAGCACCATAACGTTCCTGCTGTTTTTACTCAGTAATCACATTGTATCCGATTTTTCCTCCTTGTGTATGCATTGTGCGGTACATTTGCTAGTTTATTTTTTAGTTTATTAAGATTTTGTTGTGTAATGATTTAGTAATCTTAGTACTATTGTGAGTGCTTGTGTTACGGATCTTGCTTTCCGGCTCACACTGTATTTTGTCCTGTTTTGTTCTAGTGTTTTCTCTGAGCCAATGAAGTATATAAATAAATAAAATCAGCATTTGCCAGCATGTCGCGGTGAATAAATTTCTCTGCGTGCAGCTGAAAGTCTTCGACCGAGCATGCGTCTCGTGCAAGAGACTATGTTCCGCGAAGTGGTTCTCTGTCTCCTGTGTGCGTTGGTCAATAAGTCGAAGTCGCGGCAGCTGCTCGAGTTTCAATGGCTTAAGACCGACAACGACGAGCTGATGTGTGCGACTTCGCCGCCCAACAAGACTCTGAGTGCTATCGCAACGCGCCTGCAATGCGTGAACCGGTGCAGTGACGGTTGTCCGTCATCGTGTGAGGCCGTCAACTACCGACAATCCAACCAACAATGTGAAATGTTCTACTACGTGCCGTGCTCTTATGATTTGCAACCGGACTGCGCCAATTACCAGGTCGGCTTAAGAAGATCATAGAAGAAATTTGAGAAAACTTTCTAAACAAACTGTGTGCGGTTTTTTATTGTTGTGCATTTTTTTACTTTTCGCGAGCTACGTTCCTAACGTAGCGAAGAGAAGTATATGAGATCAGTGTAATATTGAGGACCGACCGACGACCGACGATCGACCTCTGTTCCTGGAAGAGCCTTCCTGGAAGAACTTCAAACGGCCATATCTCCATAACGGTGCCAGATAGACGCATGGTCACTATGGATTACCCGTAGGAAGTCGACCCCCGGGAGTCGAATGGTCACGTAACCAATGAGAAAACTTTCTAGAAAGCTTTGTGCGGATTTCTATTGTTGTGCTTTTTTCTTTGTATTAACTGCTGATTACTAATGGTAAATAAAGATTTTCGTTAGGTCCACGAACGTTAGCGGTAAGTAAGAAGTTGACGCTGTGTTTGCTGTGTTTGACAGAGAGGTGAGTAAATAGATGACAATTAATCCGTCAAGTAAGTCACGCATTTTTTTTCACTTTTAGTTCTGCATAGCGCTATCATATCTGTAGGCCTATGTGCTGTATTACCAGGCCTATGTGCTCGAAAAGCTTATATTATATATTTTTGATTTAGATTTCTGATCATTTTGATGTACAGATGTTGTAAATTTTGTCAACGTTGTGTAGCGAAATTAGTTCGGACATAATTTTAAGTAGTGTAACGGACTAAGCAAAATTAAAATAAGATTGAAGTTCAATGTCACACTGCAGCTCTGTTGTGGTACTTAAATGTGATGGCCACTGTTGCAGCAAATTTTAAGACTTAAGCTTACGTTACGTGTTGGTCTACCGTAACCGTAAAATGTTTAAATTTTATAGCAATATAGGTGTGCGTATAATTCTGACAGTGCCATGCATCATTTGTCGCCGAACTGTTACAGCTAGCGGTTTGGTAACTACTTGTATGTTGATGGCGTAAAGGAAGTCATGGTTGTTTTGCCCGATTAACTCGGCCTTTCATTCCTTCGAGGTAAGTAAATAGAGTACCAGCTTGCCTGGCTAGGGTTAGGCGGAACACGATACTTGCGTCGGGTGGCAGGTAAAACTGTGTGGTTACATATGACAGGTAACTCTTCGTAGCTCTGCTCTGACACTTCTTTCTGTGAAGAGATATTACACACTCTTCTAGAGTAAAACTTTTTATACAACGACTCTGTTTCCGACTCTACATTTTTTTGATTTTCGTGGAAATAGAAAATGCAGTCCAAAAAGTTAGATTGCAAACAACTATGGGCAACCATTTTGCTGTGCAGTTTACCACGTTTCTTTGTATTCTTTTTTTCTGGATTTTAGCATTGCGTAAAAAATTTACGTACATTTTATAGGCAAGGGCTTCTACTCCAATGACTTACGGAACACAATTTTTGTGTTTGCTAGTTCGGAAGAACTGCAGTGAGACGCCGGAGATGTGTCATGCGGACGCTACCTGTTCCCCGGTCTTACCTGAAGTATGTGCTGCCGAAAGACCAATCCAATACGAGTGTGTCTGCAATCAGGGATACGCGGGCGATGGAACTAATTGCGCAGGTGAGTCAAAACTAATCCTCATGGTTAGCTCTGCGTCACTAAAAAACTTTTATTTATTCATTTTTTATTTATTTATTTACACTGACAATGACAACAGAGCATGACAATCAATCACTGAACATTGGTAAAAAATAAAACAACTGCCACGCAACAAGTGGTGGACAACAAGGCCCAATAAAGAGCACTTACTGCTGCCCATCTAAGCTAAGTAGGAAATACACAGAGAGCAATAACTCAGGTAAGTAAAGTCCGTAAAACTTCTAAACAATAACATAATAACAGACTATAAAACGAGTGCTGTGATTAGTCTAGGAAGAATGTGAATTTTATAAAACATACGAACAAAACTATAAAACACAATCAAAAATGCAAACTAACAAACCGGAATATGACACGATTAAGCCGAGATACAGTTATTCATTTAAACACAAGAAAGTTGGAAAAGTCACAACTTTGGTGCTTTTTGCGAATGTTTTAAAATGTGAATGGGGTACAACATGCAACAGTCAGATTGTCGGTTTACACATTGGAAATGAGTTATAGGTATGACGTCAAACAGTAGCAAATTATTTGAAAGTAAAAGAGGCAAAATTTTACACCTACGTTAACTCGTCCAGCCGAATAGGCCCAACTTAAGTATTATTACAATTTTATTAACAAAGATTTGGAGAAATTTAACATTTAACCAAAGCATGCAATTGCTTTTGACTTACAAAAAACGCTTTATGATTTGCCGGTTGGCAGCATTGATCAGCGATTTCGCCCATACGAAATTACTTTCGTCTTTTTATTATCATTAGGCCTATATTGTCTGTTGGAGCAGATGTAGACGAGTGTGCATCAAACAACGGCGGTTGCAGTCTACTGGCTACATGTACAAACACTCCAGGTGACTCAACCCATATTGGCGGCATATCATTTACCTGTCCAGATAAATCAATCAATTAATCAATCAGTCAATCAAACAAACACTCCAGGTAGCCACACGTGCACGTGTATTCAGTCTTCTCACGGATACATCGAAGACGGATTTAACTGCACGGGTAAAGTAATAATTTTTCTGTTACACATTTTAAGTAAGTAAGTATGTGCATATTTGAAGTGCACAATGTCAGCCAGTGGCCGAATCTGAGGCACTTGGCTGAGCCGCTAGGTGGAGCAGTAGGCCTGCTGGAAGCAGTGAGTTTTAAGGAGGCGACGGAAAGTGTCTGCAGAGGTAGAACTAC
>Ga0209367_1008617_pt1 | contig 13925 bp, 7 predicted proteins | sample WorMetLIZISLAND2_FD_187412 | JGI IMG/M metagenome (GOLD analysis project Ga0209367, IMG submission 187412) | Marine gutless worms symbiont microbial communities from Max Planck institute for Marine Microbiology, Germany - Olavius geniculatus... ... | reverse complement strand
CTGAAGATAGGAACGTTTGGCGAACATAAGGAGAAACTGTCTGCCAAATCAGCAAATCACTGAAGAATAAGTGAAGTGTCTATTCTTGCATTTTGTTGCAATGGTAAATCTTAAGGTGCATATGGAGCGATGTAACTGAACTGAACTGTGTTCGCCTTTTTTCCTCCCTCTCATTCCGGGGGACCCCCTCACCCAGCGGCATGAAATTTTGTCATGAAATACTAGAGACATAAAGCTATCATACGGTGAAAATCCGAAGTCTCTGTTTCATTTCGACTTGCAACAGTTTCGGGACGTGACCGACACCAAGACAGCAAGACAGAATCACCATAGCTAGTACAAGCTATGGCTCACGCGTAAAAATGAGGAAAAGTGTACCGTAGTAAAGTCCATCATGGGGCTCAAGAGTAGACTTTTAGGGCAGCGCTGATCTCTGTTTCATCATTGGGACACCATTTCACACTGCCTCATGTCTAACCATAGATATGGGATAGTTGCATAAGGCCTTTAAAAATTCTTGTGCTTTCCGTTTCTGACTGTTTCAAAAAAAACTTATGTTTCTGAAATTTTTACTAGACTCAAACTCAGAGGTACTGACGCAGTTTGCTGTTTGCTTTCAAAGATTTACGGAAAAATATTTGCTTCTAATGTATTTAAATGCTGAAAATCTTTACTCTGGTTTTTCTGCATATTATTGAGTGTTAATTTTTCCATTGGTTGCTGTGCAATATCATGAAGCACAAATGCAAATTATAAAAAAATTTTCATCCTTACTTTTTCAGGCTGCAACTTGGAACTCAGGAGTTTTTCTTGCAGGCCTTATGTGTCATGCAGTGTGTCTGTTTATGCGCCAGTTTTTTTTGCTGTATTGGGAATATATACAGGATGGGCCAAAAAACATGCCACTTTACTTTTGTCCATATCTTTGTCAATTATTGATCAATTTACAAAATTCTTTCACTGGCACACTCCGCAGACAATTTGCAATAACGTAATTATTACATATCTTACTGCACCATAACTACACCACCTTGTGGAATATCAATGAAATATGCATACATAACGATAATAACAATCTAATATCGAGTCGTCACTGAATCTGTAGAGTAATAATAACAGAGAATGCTGCAGCACTGATATGACTGTCATTTGACTGTTGGTGATACTGTCAGAATTACAATCATGCTTTGTGCATATTATACAGGTGGAAGTTCTGTTGAAGTGAAGATTGAAGCTGATAGTAATGATATCACTGAGCAACCACATGATGACAAGCCAAGACCGTATGTGTGTTCAGTGTGTGGCAAACGGTATGCAACGAAACAACGTTTGAATGATCACAAAGAAGCGCATGCTGGAGAGAAGTTGTATTCATGTACCCAGTGTGAGAAATGTTTTGCCACTCGCCATTATTTGAAGAGACACGTGAATACTCACAGCAGTAAATACAAGTGCAGTCAGTGTGGAAAGTGCTGTCCAAACAATCAGGCATTAACAGTGCACAAGTGAGGTCATTCTGGAGAGAAACCATTTGAGTGTACTGTTTGCAGCCAACGATTTTCTCAATCAGCTCACCTTGTTAGGCACAGCAGGGTTCACAGTGGAGAGAAACCATACAAATGTCACTTATGTGACAAGGCGTTTAGTGAGAGTGGGCATCTATACATCCACATGAGAGTCCACATGGGAGACAAACCATACAAGTGTTCACAGTGTGACGCAAGTTTCAGCCAGTCCAGCAACTTGCAGACACATAAACGTCAAGTACACAGCAACAGACGACCTCATGACTGTTGTTACTGTGGGAAGCGGTTTAAAAGTAGCCAGAATCTGAAGCATCATGTTTATACTCACACTGTTGCAAAGCCGTACTCATGTGGACACTGTTCAGACTGTTTTACACAGCTTGGCCATCTCAAGGCACATCTGCTGAAGTCACACAATGAAGGTACTTGGTTTGCATGTCACATTTGTCAGAAGAAATTCAGCCGCAAAGGTGACCTTAAAGTACATTTACGTCGCCATGAAGGTGTGAAGCCGTATGTTTGCAGCGACTGTTCAAAGTGTTTCTATACAGCAGGTGAATTGAGGCAACATGTACTCGTCCACTCTGACTACCAGCAGTTTTGCTGTCCATGTGGCAGATATTTCAAACGCAAGCCCACTGTTAAACGACACTTCAGACAATGCACTGACAGATTGGCATTCACTGATTCCATTAACCTACGTGCTGGTGTGTAGGTTTTTGTACCCAAAGACACTGGGTCACTTCACTTTTTGACTTAGACTTTCGCTGGGCGAAAGCTAAAGCTGAACGCTAAAGTCTGTACTTAGACAACAGTTCAACTAAACTTTGGTCTAAGTCTACTGACTTAGACCAAAACAATTAAAAATGGCGGAAAACCCGTAAACCTAACAGGAAATAAATCAACCATTTACGCTTGGACTTGCTTATTTAATTGCGCCGCGCACGCAACTAATGTAATTACATAACATTTGACGTCATTGCATATTTATTACGGCGTTTATTTTTCGTACCAGACTGCTTTAATTTACTAAACTATCCGTATGCATAGGACTGTATATAGTCGCCATGTTTTCACACAGCTCAAGTCAAAAGTTGAAGTGGATTCAGGCTCAGCGAAAGTTAAGCCCTAAGGGCTAAAGCTATCTCTTCCATGCAAATCGAACCGACATTAGCCAGGTTAATTCGGCTCAGCTTTGGTCTAAGTAGGTACTTTTGGACTCAGCGAATCGCTGAGACTTTTCACTGAGTTCAAACTTTGGTCTAAGTAGGTACTTTAGGCTCAGCGAAAGTCTCAGTGAAATCACTTCACTTTTTGACTTAAGTAGGTACTTAGACCGAAGTTTAGACTTAGCGAAAGTCTCAGCGAAAGTTCAAGTCAAAAAGTGAAGCGACCCACTGTATCTGTGCCATGACTGACTGTTCTTGTCTTTTAGTGCAGTGTAGGTCGTAGTTTGTTTAACAGTCAGTAATATAGCAGCTGGGCATAATATTGAGGCCAGTGATATAAACAAGATTTTTCATGACTAAGAATTTTTATTCAGCTTCAGGTGCTTGATGTGACATAACATAGATATGCAATGCGCATGCAGTCGATCGCTGTAGGAAGGAACAGAAGCAAAGTTTGTAAATGTGTGTGAGTAATTGACGTGTGATAAGTAACATGTAGCGATATCAGTGCATTTTGAAGATTAAATCAAGTACATTTGTCTCCGTAGTTGTTGGATATGTGGCAGCCTGAATTTTTCTCCACATAATTGTATGTTGCAAAATTTAAAGTCCACAACTGTCGATATTTTTTCCGAGAAATTGTTCTAGACTGTTTGTAAATATTGTGTGTTATTGTTTCATTTTGTTAGTCACTAAGCCTGTTTTGATAGATTCTTGTTTTTTATGTTTGACATGTGGGGTGGTTCTAGTACACGTCGTGCCTGTTAGCAAGTAGTCTCAGTGCATTAAATTGTGCAGAAACGCTTACATTGTAACATGTTTACTACAAATAGGGAGAGCAACTGACAAACAGAAATAGCTTTTAATAGTCATTTTAAACGTTTTGTATTCAGCACAGATTTGGTTTGAATTTCCTTTTTATCAAAACCAAGTTTTGCAGCAAAATTTGCTGTATGTGTGATCTGAATTTTCTTTTGCACATGTTGCAGATTTGCTATTTTAAATTAATTCTAATTTTGTTTATTGCTGAATTTTGCTTACTTATGTTTCAATTTCTAATATTTATATGTATGTTTTGTTTTAGTTAGTATTTGAGTTAGGTTATCCTAGTTGAGTACTGCAGTTAAAATGGTCAGGAGTGCTGTGAATCATCGGAGAAATGTCAGAGAATTTCATAGTGTCTAGAGAGTGGTTACCCTGTTTTTAGTTAAGTTTAGTTAAGTTTTATTTTTTGGTTTATTGTCCAAGATGAATAAATATGTATATACACTGTGTCCCAAAAAGCATCAGTCATTGACATTTTCGACTGTAACTTGAAAACCAGTTACCAGATTTTGATAAATTTTGGCACGAATATTTCTGACACAACTTGACATCAAATGACGATTCAGTTTCCCACCTCACCCAACGTTTGTTTCTGCACTACCGGGGGAAAACAGAACCACTGACATATCACTTTTTTGTCTAGTGCTATATGATTGCTTAATTAACATAACTCATAAAAACACATTTTGTTCACATTTCTGACACTTTGGCTGACAACTCGTCCAGTTGTCCATTTTTCAATTGCCTACTTTAACACGTATTATGCTTGGTCTGCTTTCCCCAGGTAGTGCAAAAGTAGACGTTGGGTGAGGTGGAAACTAAAAACACTTAATTAATAGCCATTTGTATCAGAAATAATTTATATTTGCCTAAAGTACTAAATTCTGCTAATTTTTATTCAAGTTACGATTGATAATATCACGGATGTTTTTCATGTTTTCTGTTTATTTCAACACATATTTCACTTGATGTGGTTTCCCTATGTAGTGCAGAAGCATACGTTGGGTGAGGTGGAAAACTAAACAGTCATTGGATGGCAAGTTGTGTCGGGAATATTCATACCAAAATTATCAAAATCCGATAATTGGTTTTCATGTTACAGTCGAAAACGTTGGGGATACTTTTCTGGGACACAGTGTATTAAAAATTCCTGTGTTTCCGTCTCTAAAAATCTTTTGTCACTAAAATTTTCATTGGTCTCTTAACATGTTTTTGTTTGCTTTAACGTTTCGCTAAAACTCTTTACATCTAGTCTGTCACTCTGTAGTTATTTTTCTGTAAGTTCTCATCTTTACTTTTCAGTGTGACAATGTCGCTTTGCTTTTTGAGCTGTTGTGTAATATTACATGGCAAGTCATGAAATAAAAATAACAGAAATGGGAAAAAACTGTTTTTTGCTTGTTCTGCCTACTTTTCCTAGATAGCAGTCGGAAGCACAGAATATTTAGGCCCTATTAATGCATGCCACGATGCGCTGTTGCGTGGTGCTACTAATTTTGCTTTAGCTTTGTGGTCAAGACTTAGCTACGTGACAAATCAGTAGGCCTATATCAGTTCCATTCTGCACACAGATGACGATTTATTCTTCGTTTTTATGCAACCTTCGTATTCTGTTTGTTTGCTAAATTGCAATTTAGTTTTTTTGTTTGGTTAAAGCCATAATTATATGCACGTGCAGGACATTGTATGCGTTGTTTGTGTGTTTGTGGTTATAAATTTGAGTGCATCTGTGTATTCGCCTGTATTAAGCTACTGATCTCATTTATTTGCGTCCAGGCTTATCGAGAGGGTGGGGTGGGGGTAAGCTACCCCGGGCCCCGCGATGTTTGGGGGCCCCGCCGTTGGCCAGAAATATATAGTACGCCAGAATGTACCATTTTTGAAAAGAAAAATGTACCATTTTTGAAAAGAAAAAATAAAAATAAATTCCCCAGAGGGGCCTCGTGAAAATGTTTGGGGGCCCCACGAGAATGTTTCTCCGGGCCCCACTGTGGCTGTCGACAGGCCTGTTTGCGTCGATGGTACTATGGCGTACAGGGGGCGCGTTTTCGTGTCGGCGGATGGAGGAAGCCTGCGATGATTTTTCCCACCTCTCCCAAAGTCTGCTCTTGCACTACCTGGGGAAAACAGAACCAGCAAAATATTATTACATTTTTGTTTTTGTTGAATGCCTTATAATTATCTGTCCCATTGCTATAGCATAGCATGTGACAGATTACAAAATAACTTCCGTCACACTGTCATTCTGTCATTCCGTTTGTAAACACTTACGGCCGCAATTTTGATTCGATTTTGATGAAATTTTGCACAGTGATTCGGGGGCCGAAAAGTAAGATTGAGTTATTTTGAGAGTTTGGGATAAAAATCTGACAACTCTTTCCTCTATTTTACCCCAATTTTTAACCCCCGTAATGCATTTTCAACGGGAAGGTTCTTGCACCACAGTAAAAAATCCTGTGAGCTTATAGTGACGCTTAATAGCTCAAAAAGCGTGTCTCGGCGGCCGCTATAGGCACAAAAAAAGAAAAATAATCTAATCTCCCATTTTGAGCCCTCAGCCCCAAAACTGTGATCACCGCATTTTCAATGGAAATAAGCTCATCAGTTACGGCTGTGTCACAAACGGTCAATGTTTTGCGACATAAAATCGCTTCTGTGCAGATTATTTCAACAAAACGGTTGAATTCGATAAAGTATTTAATTTACAGTTTTACACATGTGTATAAAAAAGGTAACAAAATGCCAGAAATTTGGAAAAATAAACGATCTGAGACAGATGAACGAAATGTCAATCTCAAATTATATTTGTGTTTGTTAGAGAGTGCTACCTGCGTATGCATTGTTATTATATTAAATTTGCTAACCTACTGCGTGTGCTGTTATTTTACATTTGCATACGTAAACCTACATTTTAAGTCTATACCACAAATCCGATAGGATTTCTTTGCGTTTTTGAACTTCTGTGTAATTAATCGTGACCTTGGTGATCGCTGACACCACAATTGTAAATATCTACGCTCAGCAGTTACACTATACTCTGGCCTTGCGGACGTGCACCATGAAGTAAGAGTGTGATACCCCGTTTACACTGTCAAGCAATCATCAAGCAAAAATCGAGCAGACGTCAAGCAAATATGAAGCATGCATAAAGCATAGGCTACATGAAGCAAACGTTGAGCAAACATCGAGGAATTAGAGCACACGCTGTGCACGTGTATTTTGAATGCATTTGCTGGATGTTTGCTCGATGTTTGCTTGATCATGTAAACGGGGTATAATGCTAAAACAGGACAGCTAGAGCGAGGCAATGGGACAGATACCTCGTTCCACAGAACGTATTTCTAGTTACTTAATGAAACCAACCCATAAAAACATTTTGTTCACATTTCTGACACTTTGGCTGACATTTTATGCAAATGTCCATTTTTCAACTGCTTACAGTAAACTTGCTCGAAATGACGGCCAACGTATGCAAACACAAGCATGGAGACGCTTTCTTGCTTTATCGACATCAGTATCGATATAGAAACGTCTCCGACATTTTTGACTGTAATTTGAAAAACAATTACCAGATTTTGATAATTTTTAGTACGAATATTCCTGACACGACTTGCCATCAAATGACCGTTTAGTTTCTTACCTCACTTAATGTATGCTTCTGCACTACCTAGGGAAAGCAGATCAAGCGAAATATGTGTGCAAATAAACAGAAAACCTGAAAAAAATCATCCACAACATTATCGATCGTAACTTGAAGAATAATTAGCAAATTTTAATACTTTTTTGGCAGAAATATTTCCGACACAACTGGCTATTAACTAAGTGTTTTAGTTTTCACCTCGACCAACGTCTGCTTTTACACTACCTGGGGAAAATAGACCAAGCATAACACGTGTTGAAATGAATGAAAAACGTCGATAAATTTCATCTATCCTAATCTGTGGTCTATTACCGGTCTATTACAAGGTTTGACTGCCATGCAGCACTATGTTTACCGGATAAAGTTTAGAACAGTTTTTTGCGTTTTTTTCGGTTGCTAAAATCTATAGACATCAGGCTACATGTTGCTGGTTATTTGAGCGTTGACGTCATTATGAATGTGCTTCGATTTTTCCAATCACAAAACAAGGAGCCCAGCTGTTTCATTTCGTCTGAAAAAAACGTGTGTCACTTCTTATTAGTGAATAATAACCGTGGCCCTATCTCTCACCGTTTCCGAGATACGGCGACTTATAACTTGAAACTTTCCATTAAAAAATTGCGTCCAAACCGCTGCAGATGGAGACATGATTACTATTGACAATTTGAGAGGCTATAAGAAGTCGCCAGCGCCCTATCCGATGGTACCGTCGCCGAGTCAATAATTTTCATGTTACAGTGTATTTGAAAGCTAATATGCGACTTCTTATTAGTGAACAAATCAACCTAAGCCCTATCTCGCACCTTTAGCCACAATACATCGGTGACAGAGAGACGGACGGACGGGCGGACGACGAAGGACGACAACCGTGCCATAAGCTCGACCGTTACTTAAGTACGGTCGGCTAAAAATCAATCACTTTCCTCCTCGCCAACTTTCAGCTAAAATGTAGATAGAGTGTAAGATAAGCCATCGCCTTTGCCAGAGAGACGTGGCAGACAAATTCGTCGTTACCGCTGGCGGACATTATGCTAAGGCAGCAGTGCATCAAGTTGGTTAAACGGGTTTGAAATTATGTGCGTCGAGCGGGCAACACATAAAACATAGTTTACGGCTTAATCAGGTGTTGGACGGCGAGAAATCCGATGTATTGGTCTGTAATACGTGTGTTTGTATGCCTCTCACAGCAACTGCACAACGACACACAGGAACCAAATACATGGGGCGAGTGTCCCCACGGCTAAAAGTTTGTGATAATTTTTATTCAGGAACTTTTCAACAAATACACAGACTGTCGGAAACATAACATGAAATTGATACATGCGGCGCAAGAATGAATGGTCAACTCAGGACATGCATTTACACGCGACAAAAAGCATATATTTTTTCGGCTTTAAAATGTGTCAAAAATCGTTTGCCGGTAGGGCTTGCACAAACTGCGCAATAGGCTTAAAGCATTGGCATGATTGTGGGCTGAAAAGGTCTACAGTAATCCCCAAATTCCGTGAATTGCCGCTGAATGGAGAATGTGAAAAAAAACGAAAAGAGGAAAAACAGAAAAGCAGCAGCGTCGTGTGTTCTAAAAAGTAGGATAAAAAGCTTTGCAACTTCTCGACAAACAGTCGCATTTAGTCTATCCGACGGCGAACAGAATGAGTGCGCAAAATTTCAAATTTTGTGCCTATATTCTTTTTCAAATAAAACATTTTACTCAAGATTTTGTATTTTTGCAGACAAATTTTTCAACTGGAAAAGCATTTCACGACCGGCCAAAATTGAGGGAAAGGAAATTTGCCACTGTTCTCTGCTTCCTGCTACGACGCCACAGTAGAAAAAATGCAGAAAAGGGGAACAGACGGAAATGAGGGGAGGGAAAAGTAGGGCGAGAACCAACAGTGAACACGCTTAGCATGCCTAAATCCACCCTCCCCCGAGGAAAGTCAAGGTCACCCCTACCACACACAGTGATTCCTAGAATTGGGCGCCTGTTACAGAGCCGTGGTCGACAACGACGAGCAAGCTGTCATTTGGGCGACTCAATCCGATGATGCCCGATAAAATACGGCCACAATTCAATCACGCTTGTCCGGGCGCCGGCCTAGTAAACACTACGGTATAAACTCGCCACTGCCAACAATATATCGATCCGGTTTTGCACTGTAATTATTGAGTTGCGTTGACAACATGTGGCAGCAAGTGCAGTAATTAATAGGTCTACGTCGCGACAGCTGCTATAGTATCAGACTTAGCGGGTAACAGGCACGCACTCTGTTTATCTAAACACCATGAATGGGCCAACACAAATGCACTGAACTAGAACTACCAAGAATGTTTAAAAGTTGTAAAAAGAGAACCGAATACACGTATTTTGATATCTCTTTTTCTGGTTGATTTTTACGCTGAATTGCTCATTGCAGCGCAAGACTGATTACGCTCTGATTACACTCTGCTTAAATCTCTGGGGAAAAAAGATTTTGGGGATGAACTTCCACCAAAAACATGCAATTTGATCCGACGTACTAAAAGTAATTGATGATTTACTAAATTCCGCATTCACCGAATAACACGTTATAATGCGTTTACGGCTCTCAAAGCGCATTTTGCGACAACACAAATTCCCAGCATTTGGGGACAAAATTTAAACTTGTTAGCCATCTCTGCTTCAAATAATGGCTTTTTAGTGAGCTCCGAATGCTACCTTAGCGATGTTTGGAAGGATCCGTGTCTGCAAACGCATTTTGACGCATTTTACGTTTTCAAAACGCATTTCAGTTTCCCAGTAGACGACTTCTGATTGGGTTGGAACCAACAATTTGCCACCAGATAATTCCCCTCCGGCCAGTTTGCTGTTTTTACTTCTCCCAGTTGATTTTGGGAAAGCATTCTGCTTACTGTCAACGGAGTGAACGCCCTGAAGAAAACTGCACCAACGGTTAAACAGAAGTGACTGAAAATGAAAATCCGATAAAATTATAATAGTAAATTAAAACGAGAATCTCACTACGCTTCACGTAGCGTTACTGTGTGCGTGTGTGTGTGTGTGTGTGTGCATGCTTCACGTATCGTGCAGCGACGTCACGTCAGCTAGTGTTCGCTGGTGCGCAAACGATCGGCACCCCAGCCTTTAAACGCAACAGACGCAAGAAAAAAACAAGAAAGTACGCAGATGACGCAAGAAACGTGTATAGCGGCCAAAGCGCAAAAATAGAAGCGATGTCTATTTTAGCGTTAATTTTCTTTGCGTTTGTTGCTTTGTCTACGTTGAAATTAATTGTTGCGTTCGTTGCCTTGCGTATGCAAGAAATTACGCAAAGAACGCAAGAAACGCAGCTATGGCAAGCGACGCAACGGCCAAAGCGCAACAACAAAAGTGATGTCTATTTTTGCGTTACGACCGCTGCGTTTGTTGCGTTGTCTGCGTTGAGTTCAGTTGTTGCGTTTCTTGCGTTGCGTACGTGAGGAATACAAAAAACGATGCAACTGACGAAAGCGACGCAGCGGCCAGAACGCAAGGATAAAAACGGTGTCTATTTTTGCGTTGTGTCCGTTGCGTTTGTTGCGTTGCTTGCGTTGAGTTTATTGCGTTCGTTGACTTGCTTTTTCCAGATTAGCGAAAGGCATTCAATTAGATTGGATCCACGGATAAACCTGTTTTAGACGACGAAATCGTGGTGATTAAGTGTTATCGTCGACATCGTTCTAAGTATGCAGCGACCGCAACGAAAGCAGAGGACGCAAACGACGCAGAGGCCAAAAAACAAGGATAGAAAAGGCGTTTATTTTTATATTGTGTTTGCGGCGTTGCGTTGCGTGCCTTGCGTTAAATCGAAGCCATAATGTTCGGTGGTGCGCGAACGATCAGTTCAGTCTCTAGTACGGTAGTACTGCGGCCGCAATAGTTCTGTGAGTGACGTCAGCAGACAGCAATGCTTGTCTATATTAAGAAGCAGACAAACAAACCACCTTGCAGCTGGGTGACTCGTTTTGCGTACTCTTATATCCCTTTACCTCATAGGCGCAGCTTGCGTCCAGTGAAAACAAGTAATTTGAGCAAAGCTCACGTGACGCGCGATAGCAGCAGTCCTGCTACTTTGGCAGCCAATAAACAGCAATAAAATAATAATGCGTCTTGAAAAAGTACTTAAATTTGAACATTTAAACGAAAAACTCATTGAATTTAAGTGATCGAAACACAGATTGTTTAAAATGTACATTTAACGCTAAAAAATTTTTTACAATAAGTTGTCCAGATTCATCTCCAGCCATTTCGGTGCAACTCACTCTTAAAATGTGCGTCGCAGCCCAAAATCGCAAAAAAATTACTAAAAACCTCTTTTGGGGGGTTTAAGGTCATTTGAGGTCATCGATGTTGACATCATTAAGAAGCTAGTCATCAGTGCTTGTATGATAATCACGATGTTTGTGCTTATCTGCAACTGTTTTCATGCTAGACGAGCCAATATCAGTAGAATAACCTTTTTTGGAGGGATACCCCTATTTGACGCTTGCGTGCGCAGGCCTTTTTAAACGTGCTAAAATCTCGTTTAATGCTAAAACTTTTATACGCAAATTGTTTTGGTCTATCGTCAAGCATTTTGCCGCAATTCACTTTCGAAAAATGCGCTGCAGCCAAAAATTAAAAAAAAATTACTAAAAACTTTTTAATGTCGATAAATCTAAAAAGCCTGTCATCAGTGCTTGTTATGATAAGCAACAATCGTTTTCACACGAAAGGAGCCAATACCGGCAAAATAACGTCTTTTAGGAGGTTCTCCTATTTGACGCTCTCGTTAGAGAGGAACCCCTTACCCAGGGGCATGAAATTTTGTCACGAAAAAGTCCTTGCTCCAGCAGCAGATTGTGAAGGTTTCGTGATTCTAGCTTGCACCTTTTTCATAGGGCTGCAGAGTGTGACGGACAGACGGCAGATCACGCCCAGGTCATAGCTAAGACGCGCGAAGCATTCTTCTATCGTACATAAAAATATGGGGTAGAGAAGTTTTGTTAAGAGTGTAGATCAAAACTTCACGGCGCAATCTACATTTGTAAAAAAAATTCACCCCTTCCCCGATTTTACTAGGTAATTAACACCCTTAACCAAACTCTCCCATCTTTATTTTCTACCTACATTTTTTACAATTTACCATCAACAAAACTTTTCCCCCTACAGAGAAAAAGGAACCCCAAAAGACGTGGGTCTAACCTACTTAGGCCCGAAAGTCAGGAAGTTATGCCCGATTTCGTTTCTAAATTTAAGGGATAGAAGCTACTGTGTGGTTCCTTTCTCATTTTTCAGACGCTGGCTGCCGTCGACGACGATTAAGATGACGACAGGCGTCTCGAGAAATCTCGCGAGATCTAGCGCGCGATAACGAGATTTGCGTTCCGCCGCCGCTAACTGACAGCGTAACACCCGGGAAGTCAACTTAAAGTCTGACGTAACGCATTCATCCAACGCAAAAAAAGTACGCAACAAACGCAGCTGACGCAAGAGTCAGAACGCAAGGAAAGGACCTGTCGTTGCATAGGTAGCGTGCGTTGCTTTGCGCAACTGACCACGTAACACCCCAGCCAAGCAGCAAGCTGACCACTGACCAGTCACTGGCAGTCAGTCTTATTGATGCCGTGATACGTACGCAATGCTGCATCGGCAGCAGGCTATAGCTACTGGTAGAACTGTTAATGACTTCTGCTATGCACTTCTACTGCCGCGTCTGCAGGAGAGTGATGTGCGTGATTCAGAGTGACTTGATCGACGTTTTGATTGTCCGACAGCTCAACTAGAATTCCACTTTTTCTCTTCGAACCTTTCTGCGTCAATTAGCGTGTCTCTGACTCATATAAGTCTCGTTAACAAACGACGGCGGTACTCTGCATTTCAGCTGCACAAGTTTCAGAATAGCCTACAGTACGCGAAAGTGTTTAGTTCATAGCTCGTGCAGCGCGCTGCGAAAAAAACCCGAACAGTGAACATTGGCATGCTCTAGTCGTGCGATATCGCTCGAAGCGGCACTCAGCAACGCCTATTGCGATATACGTCGCCGTAGTGTGGTCTCTCCGTCTGTCTGTGCATCAGTTCGTTTACTGCTGCAGATGTCAGTTGGAAGTTACTGACTCTTTAACAAAGGCTGCAAGTTAATGCGACGTAATTGCGTACAGCATTTTGTTTTTCGTTCGTGCATCCAAAATCTGCCGATCATTCGTGGCCGTGGGAAAGTCCGGCTCCGGCTTTTCATCGGCAGCCGGTGCGGCCAGTTTAATCTCAGTTCCAGCTCCAGTTCCGGTTTTCGTTCCCGGTCAGTGCCGTCGACTGCAGCCGTGTGACGTCACTGAGCCACATGCCCTGCGGCGCAGTAACACGTCATCATTACGTCATCGTAGCTCTCTCCATCATTGGTGAGTTACCCTTTTATTCGTTGTGACAATTTGATCGATAACCAAGTTACCAAATCGATAAAACCTAATTCGATTTTCTCACCACAGTGTTGCTGCCGCCATTATGCAAGTCTTTGGTAGTTCATATTTCAATCAATGACATAACTCAACACAAGCAATAGTGCGCGCAAGTTTACAGCATTGACATTTTACAAGGTAGTGTAACGACACACTTTACGTGTGGTAAAAACTTTTATGATCAAATATTCTGCCGAGTCTGTCGGTGAAAAAAGTCTGAAAATCAGTCAACATTGGTCAAAGATAGGGACAATGGTCTATGTGTTTTGAACAAAAGTGTACTACTGGAAAAGTAGGAGTAAAGTGAAGGAT
>Ga0209367_1008616_pt1 | contig 13926 bp, 7 predicted proteins | sample WorMetLIZISLAND2_FD_187412 | JGI IMG/M metagenome (GOLD analysis project Ga0209367, IMG submission 187412) | Marine gutless worms symbiont microbial communities from Max Planck institute for Marine Microbiology, Germany - Olavius geniculatus... ... | reverse complement strand
TATTTCACCCATTTGCCGAGAAGCCCCCCTTGGAGGAATTTGCATAAAATTTTGCATGACGGGTCCCCTCCCTGACGTAATCAACCGTGCCAAATTTTATCTCAATCGGGTCAGGGGTTTTGATTCTGTGGGGGGTCGAATTTTTGGCTTTCGCATAAGAAAGAGAAGTCGCCGTTAACACAGGGCTTGAACTACCGTTCAGCCTGTGATAATAATAAATAATACATTTGTATAGCGCCGTAGTGCCGCAGCTTCAGAGGCGTTTGACGAAATGAGGTGCAGTATTTTGGCACGGACACTCGTTTGGCCTACAGAACATAGTATTAGGCCTACACAGCCCGGTTCCCCAACAAAAAGGGGAAAACGTTTGGGGTTGGATTCCACGTTACAATTTGCATTGGAAATTGTGACCAGACAAATATATGCCACTATAGGCAGCTTGTATAGCAAATCTAGCGGTTTCATTGCCGACCCATGCGACTTAATCAATCAGTCGATCGATCAACCGAATCGACAGACCGATGAAAAACAACCACTTCACAAAGTGACCAGTGGTTTACAAAGCGTTATTTGGCATTTGTAAATAAAACTTATTTATTCCCCCCCCCAAAAAAAAATCACGGCGATGCCGTTATATTACTGTTCTGAGAAAGCGCTTATAAAAGGTTTCCAATTTTGTTTAAAAAATGCTGGCGTGTATATACGGACCATGGATGTGGTACAGAATATTGTGTTTACGCTAAACATGCAATTAACATAATTATTATCTCATGCATTTTTGAACGTGCATACAATGTAAAGACGGAGAAACAAACGCACACTGACACTGATTGAACGCACTGTTAGTAAATAGAAACTCATGCATATCATAATGTTCACTCACGCTTATCGTAGACTAGAGAAAATGTTCTTATATTTGCACTGATTTTGCTCTACTGTACACTTGACTGTGATTTTTATGATGTTTAATGACTGCTGCAAATTAGATAAAGTTACTTTTAGGCCCTAGCACATTTGATCATGCTCATACATAGTTTTTTTTGCCAAAACTACAAAAACAGTGAACAAGAAATAAACACAGTGACAGATCTATAGCCTACAATTTTAGACGGAAGAATAATATCAGAAGGATGATGATAATTTATATTTTACTGAAAATGAAGACTTCCGATCCGATTATAAATACGTCTTAACATTGAACGACTGGTGGAACAGGAAAACCGGCGCCGGGCAGTCGCTGTCTAGTGTCACTGCATTAGACAACCAGACTGAGATGCGACATTTCCCGATTAAATACATCGCTCAACTTGTAGGAATAAAGTATATACCGTCACTCGAAATACCGCGATGTCTGCAGCCCGCTAACGATGCTTAATAAAACCATTTCCTAAAATACGACACCGGGATAATTGTGTTAAATAGACTATATATGAACTTCTGCTAAGAAGAAATAAGTACCAAAAAACGTTAAATCAAAAATAATAAAACGTGCAGCAATTGTCATTCTCTATATATTAACAATATATTGTAAAATGGTATGCAAATGAGGTGCATTACGCATTGGAATTTGGAGGTCTGCTTGTTTAAAAAAAAGTGTGCGCTATATAAAAATATGTTTCAAATTACTTTATTTTGCTACGACGTCGTTCAGATTCTAGCTACGTGAGAAATCTGAAACGTTTCAAAAATTTGTTGCAAAAATCGTGACGAACATAATTTTTTGGCATATTGCACACTGTCGAAGATAGACCGCGTTTGCATAGGCGGTATCAGGCCTATACAAAATGAAACTTCTTCGCATTATCTTTATTTTGCATGTAACTGTTTAGGTGTGACAACGGGCTTATAGACAAAATGATGAGTAGTAGCCTATTGAAGTACGGTGATGTGCTAGTATAATTGCGTGCTACAATGTGTAACACCTTTACTTAGAATACCTCGTTACTCGGAATTCCGATACGTGTTGCATCACTGGCGCCTGGCGGCGAAACGACGGCGCCAGAGCGGAATGAAGCGGAAAAGAAGTGACGGAATGAGACTAGTATAAGATGAGACTGAGAGATAGAAACTAAGTGGTCGATGCGTGGTCTCAGAGCCAGATAGCACCGAACGACGTCGGAGTGGTCGGTCGACTGAGCTATTGATCTGCTATCATATCAAGCAACAACAGCGTCAAATGTGCGTCCAAACCCATTCAACAGCACATCGGTTTACTTTAAACGACAACCAAAAAGTACCTATAAATTCTCAATATTTTGCAGAAAACAGTGTTTCACTTTTTACGCGCGATAGCAGAATGCTTTGCGAGTCTTAGCCATCGTCTAGGCGTCCGTCCGTCTGTCCGTCCGTCACACTGCGTTATTGTGTCAAAACGTCGCAAGCTAGGATCACGAGATCTTCACTGTGGGCTGCCCCAAGGTCTCTAGTTTATAGTGACAAAATTTAGTATCTTTGGGTAAAGGGGTTCCCCTTGAACAAGGGTGTCAAAGAGAAGTACCCCCTAAAAGATGTTATTTTGCCGTTAATATCTCGTATAGTGTGAAAACAGTTGCATGTACAGACATGCTGCTTATCATAACAAGTACTGGTGACAGGCTTTTTAGATTTATTAACATCGATGACCTTGAACGACCTTGAACCCCCCAAAAAGGGGCTTTTAGTAAATATTTCGCAATCTTTGGATGCAGCGCACATTTCAACACTGAATTGCGACGAAATGGCTGGAGATAGACCAAGCTAGATAACCTGCGTATGAAATTTTTAGCATTCAATGTAGATTTTAGCAGTTTAAGTCCCGACCCACTAGGTTCAAGGAGGCCGGCGCAGGCAAGCGTCAAAGACAGCTATCCCCCTAAAAAGTGGTTATTTTACTGCAATTATCTCGTGTAGCGTGAAAACGGTTGCAGATAGGCACAGATATGCGCTTATCATAACAAGCAATAGTGACAAGCCTTTTATTGGTGTCAACGTCAATGACTTTGAATGACTTTGAACCCCCAAAACAGGGGTTTTATTAATTTTTTTGCGATTTTCGGCTGTGAATTGCGCTTAAATGGCTGGAGATGGACTTGGACAACCAGCGTATGACATTTTTAGCATAGAACGTACTTTTTTAAGAATCTAAGTTTCGATCTCTTACACTCAAGGAGTCTTCCATACGGAGGTCTTAAATTTAAGTACTTTTTCGAGATGCATTAACATCTTATTGCTGTAGGCCTACACTGATTGCCAAAGTGGCAGAACGGCTGCTATCGCGCGTCACGTGAGTTTTGCTCAAATTACTTGTTCCCCCATTGTTTGTGTAGATGTGTCTATGGGGAACGATATAGCAGTACTCACGCCTATACAATCCCTGACAAAACCTGAGCACTCGCGAAGGACATCGATCGGGGCGACTGAAAATGCAAGTACGGAAAATGCAAGTATGCTACGAATCTGCAGGAATAGAAAATGTAAGTGCGAAAAGGGGAAGAGAGGTTTATCTTCAGCAATGATAGACGATGCAGAAACAACTTGTTTGTCACTTTAATTTTTTTATTTCGTTCTTTTACGTTTGACTATTTTTTATTGCATTGTATATATTGTAAGTATTAGTGTGTTGTCTTTGTATGTATGTATGTATAAAGCATTATGCCAATCCAGCCACTGGCTGCCATACACAATAAACCGTATTACTATTATTATTTTACCGTCCAATGATATCTAAAGCGCTTTAACACATCTTGAAACATTTTGGCGTGTCAAACAAACCGTTGCCACATAGATTTTCTGACTACGTTCGAAGAAGCTGGTTAATGAAAGCAAGCGTTAGGCCAACACAATTTTTTTTATCTACATGGGCTATGATCGATTATATTGTAACTCTAGTTGCGGTCTGCTAACTAGTAACTACTGATCAATAAACGAGCAGGCCTATGATAATGATGATGTAAGTGGACGTATTCAGATAACAAAATCAATAATGGTGCATGTAGAGTTTTCACAACACTTTTAGACGACTGATTTTACTATTATAGACACGAAACAACTGCAGATTTTGTTTAGCAGTTTCAATGTTGTTTGACAAGCACTGATAGCTTTATTGTAGTTTTCACACAAATATTTAAATGCACCACATTTCCACCCTTGCAGATTTGTACTTGCATTTTCCGAACTTGCATTTTCAGCGTCCCCCTTCGATCTGTACAGAAAAAATCTGCGCCGGCAAATAGCATCAGAGCGCGCACGTAGCGAGCTGAGCTGACGTAATAAACGAGGTTAATGTGCGAACTATGGCCTGCCACCTAGCGCGTGGCCTATTGTTTTGTACGAACGATTGTAATCAGTGTGCGCATTAGCTTGAAGAAACTAGTAGGTCAGATATGCTGAACGTGCTTAAATTCGTATATACACGCAGAAAATTTTTTTAGTGTTTTAGGGAGGATCGTTACTCTACGCACCGCCCAAAGTCCGATTAAAAGTAATGAGCCATACTGCGCAATGTACGTGTGTAAAATAGGCTATAGGCATATAACGCGTTAACTATAAATAACAACATGTAAGCAAAGTGATATGCATATACACATATTCTGTTGCAGAAAGAGGCTCAAAGAAAAGACTGCAAACGTAATTTCTTGACGGTCTGGCTGACAAAAATATAGGCTTATAATCGCTTATATTCCGGGACGCTTTCCTTATATCAGAATAATTCTGTTGCTTCAATTCCGGTTGCGGCTTTTTGTCCAACAATGCAGTCTGCAGAAATTCCGTGTGGCTACGTTGAAGTTCGAACCCACATTCTGAGTCTGATGCTCTAACAGAGACGTGAGAAGGCAAAGAAAGTAAACGCAAATGCTTGCAATTTCTTGCATAGGCCTATCGACTGAGACGGACATCTGACTTTTGTCAAGCGGTCGAAGAGTCAAATGTCACCCTAGCTTGTCGAATAAGTACACAACACCTCAGCTTATTCCTCGCAGCACGGTCAACGACGAACTGGACTTGCAACGACCGGAAAGAACAACAGCTAGACGATAACCCGTTTGACCCGCGGCTTAGATTAAACTAAGACGACAACTCAGCCGTGTCACTTGGCGCCAGTGATGGGCGAAGTCGAATAACTCCCGACAATATAGGCCTACCGTCGCACAGAGTACGGTAATATGCATAATACCGCGGTGTTTCGTCAAGCAGTATATCCGATAAAACCATACACAGTACAAATTTTTCCCACCAAAACAGCGTATACTAGTTGAAACTGGTGCTCCATGGCTACATATATTATACTTCCTGGAATTAAACTGTGGTGTCCTGCATTATTAGTAAACAAGTGAACATTAACATACATATTCCGAAATGTCACTTCGCATGTTACTTTGCGAAAAAAACCAGTAACGTTGCATTTGAAACAAATTTTGGGGATAAAGAGTTTTTATTCATTGAATTTTTTTACATTATTTTAGGAGCAGATAGCATTTCCTGCGTTAGGTTGTTTTTTAAATTTCATAAATTATTTATGAAAAATTGAACTGGCTATATATACTATATCTGCAGGTTGTTTAACTCAGCTAACTGTAGATCATGCGAAATATATAGATCTATTAGATGATATATTACCGTCTTTTTTGATTTGGCGGTATTTTAAGAACCTGGAAAACCGCGCTGTCTATAGGCCTAGTTTAGTCTGCTATAGTGTCACTCAATGAAACAGTGCTGGGTCTCCGCGTCGCCTGCGGCAGCAGCTTGCTATTGATTGACCAGCATTACATGTAGCCCGTTCAGCATCGAACTTCTTGTACTCAGTCTTAAGTGAGAATAAGATGACATACGCTGATACGCTTTGCTGTCGTAGCTGAAACATTCGCCGTGAGAACGGCAAGATACCGTTTAATCGTCTTGCTAAATTAGACGCCAAAAAAGTGATTTAGGAAAATTGCATGCTTTGATAGCAGACACGAATCGCTGACGGCGCTGAAGACTGTCGTTGAAAAAAGCGTTCGACGAAAAACACCACCGCACACGATGCTGCAGGCCTTCCAATGCGAGCGAAACACGTGCGCCAGTTTTGCGAGGAAGGTATAAATCATTCGCACTATACCAGCTTTCGTCTCTTCTTTCAACGACAGCCTTTAGCTCTCTCAACGCGCGCACGTTGACTGCGTGTCTACTGTTCTTCGTTAGGTCTGCTCACCTGCCTGTTTTCGCCCGATCTTGAGCACGTGGGAACGCTACGGCAACCTAGCAGTCTGTATACGGTCTGCCGGTCACGACCCCGAAATTTGTTTGTGTTGATGTCGAGCCATGGTGCATTTGGTTTTCTCTAAATGGGTCCACGTAATTATTTAGCAGGATATATCGTCTTCAAAAACCGAAATTACAGATGTTTTTAGTAAGTGACGGTTTATTTGTTTGTTCAAATGTCAGTATTCTCTAGCATGTGGGGATGGGGTCGCCGAGAACTGTCCTCGGTCTGAGGACAGCTCGAGGACAGAACATCGCAGCCTTGGCCTTGTAAATGCTGGCGTCGAACTGCTAGCACGATATTGATATTTGCACGATTCGAGGAAGTAACCATAGACCGCGGTCCGCAAAGGTGTTTGAAGGGGGGGGCACACCATGGCGAGCATAAGCACGGAGCGCCAGCATATAACATGGGTCTGCAGACGGAGCCCCCATGGAGATCCAGGAGTAACACCTGCTACTGGACACAAGGAAACATGCCCCTTCTTCTTAACCCAAGCCAAGGAGGCAGTACCCACTTCATCTACCTCGGAGGGATGGAAGGCTGAGTTGGCCTGGTGGTTCGGTGTACTCTAAGGTGGTTTACCTGGCCTGCAGCATGCAGTTACCCAAAACATCCAAGTAGTAACCGGGACCGGCGAAAAGCAACTTCGTTGATCGGGGCCAATGTAACCACAACACCAAGCTGCCAGCCATTCTTTCGATACTGGCTATGCCACCGCAGTTCTATTTTTGGTTTTCGTTGTATTTAACAGTCGGCGGTTGACATCAATCATTACTGGACCACCGCGGTAGCCTATAGTCATACAGGTAAGCCTAGGTAGGTCTATAACTAACAGGCTGGGCGTGAAGTGAGTGAACGCGTCGCTCTTAAAACTTCGCGCTCCGCTGAAGTGTGGCCGCCTGTCATCATGGCTAGCGGTAAGTCGTCTCGTCTCGTCTAGTCTGAAGCCCGCGTGGCGGCGTGGCTGCAGAGGCTGGCGAAGCTGCAACGGCAGCGCCATGCTGAGCGCCCACTGAGCGCCGCCGCCGCCCTCTCCCCGCATCAGCTGTAGGGATGCGCAGTATACTGTAGTGGTGTAGTCGTTATCAACGAAGTTAATCGACGCCGGGCCCGGTTAGTACTTACACTGTCAGGTAAACTGTCATTAACCTTCGTGGTTGGGCGCAATAAGAACCAACGAAAGATGGGATGTAAACATGCACACCGTGCGATGCACTATTGTATCCGTGGTCTGTCAGTGTAAACTGGTATCTTGCTGAGGATTAAACAAACGGAGATAGCGCCACTCTGTAGATCTCAAATGGCTGGGAGAGAACTTTACTTCTTAGGTATTGATTTTATTTCATTTTTTGGTGGAATTTATGCACATACAATATTTCGTTATACTACTAGGGGCCTACTAATAATAAATTATTTTTATAATTTTTTGTTTATCTGTGCAGTAGTTGTGTGCAGCACATAATGCCGTAAGTCAAAAATCTTTTTTCTTGTCTACTCTATCTAGACAGGGATCCCCCAAAGTTATCTTAGCTAACGTGAAGTGCAGATGTTGATGCAAACTGGATTTCTTAGCAGCTAGTCGGTGTGAATGCGAATACAAATAAAATAACTGTACAACTTATTTATAGGCACGTTGCTCACATAGCACGGTTTTTGTATAAAACATATAAGCCTAAAAGAAGCGATACAGCGGAGACTATGTTGTGTCAGTTTCCGGTGTTCACACGCCCGCGATGACAGTGTAACTCATCGATACCGCGGTAATTTGCGCATCTCTACAAGCAGAAACTCAAAGCGGCGCCTTGTGGTAGAGGCGGCAGCAGCAGCAGCAGTAGCCGAAGCATAAATCTCAGTACAGGGCAAGGCGATGGCCTCGTCAGCTGTGTTTACTTCTCTAGTGAAGCCGCGTAGAGTTTGCGGTAGTTTGGGCAACTGCATAATTACAACAATGTGAATAGATGCGACGTGTCTCGGCCATGAGCATTCGGCTGTAAGTCTACATCATTAGGCCTAATGCTATATAATGCTGTTGCCGGTTTCATTAGGTACTTCTGTATTGTATAAGACCGAGGACTGACTGGGCAGGTTGCGATAGTAATGCCAAGATGACGGAGTACAACTGTACAGACCTATAGATTCAGCACTGCCAGTGCCGTCGAGGATGTTTGCTGCAGTAAGTCTTACAACTAAATATATAGCATCTTACCTGGCTACTGGCTAGTGTTGTACAAATTAGTTTTAAAATAATACTAACTCTTAGATATAAATTTCAGCTGCCAGGGCTGACAGAGACTGTCAGTATGCTGAGGAAAGTATTGCTGCAAAGTATTAATTTTAAAATAAAAATTACTTTTAGCGACGTGACCGCACTTCACTGCAACGACAGAGGCCATTCGTTTCCAAAATTGACTGATTGTTTGATCTGCGTAGGCCTATAGCAGAGTGTGCATGTGCTACTTTCTATGAGCCTTTTCAACCAATCAATCAATCAATCCTGGATTTTTAAAGTGGCTTAAGTAATGTAAACTACTGCTAAGTCCACTAAAGAGAGACAGAGTTAGTCCAGGAAATAGTCAGGAAACGATTTTGTACAGAGATGAGTCTTGAGACACTGCATGGCGGAAGATGGACAACGACTCGGCAGATGTATAAGTTAAATTCCAGGTTTACGATTATAGAGAACAAAAACGTATTTAGTTTGCTGATATTGCGCAAAATACAAACTACGTTTTGCTAAGTAGTGAACACGAAATAAATTTTGGTAACAGCAATGAATATTTGTGAACAAGTTCATGTGCAAACTGCAGCGGTAGTCGGTGATGAGACAGGAGATACGGAGGCTGCTGTGTAGCATCAGTTCGTCGTCGCTGACTTGTCGTCCGCTGCGTGATCTTTGCTACACGTTTGTCGTCGTCGCCGCCGCGTCCGCCCTGCTGACCTACCACCTCAGCAGAGAGCTGCCCACAACCCCCAGACAACACCACAACCAGGTGCGCCTGATTCGCACAAGATCTTATGACTGAATTTTCACACTTACGGTTGTCATCTTAAGACAACGATGATCTAACTCACAGAATACTTAAGACGTATCTTAAGAAGATACGTCTACTTATTACAAAACGCTGCAGTTCTGTGACAAATCATGCAGTCATTTCGGACAAATTCTGCGAATTCACTTAATGCATGTTGTAGGGCGATCTTAGGATATTTTAACTTTTGTGTTGCGACAGTCTATATATGACGTATCTGAAGATAAATCATATATGACAGTCACAGTGTGTGTGAATTGGGCCCCAGGATGATGATGACCCGGATCCAGACCAGCGCGCTCGGCTGCGCTACCATCGACGAGCTGCCGCTGACATGCGCCCGACTACGGACACGTCAGTCAACGTGCGTCAGGTGCTCGAAGGGCTGGAAGAAACTCGTCGACGCAACCTCGGTCACCAGACCGGCGGAAACGACCTCGATCGCAGCACGTATCAGCAGGTCAGCGAGCGTTATGCGACAATATTATTATGAGAACGGCATTTCATGTCAGAAGTAGAACGACGAGCAGATATGAGCAGAGGCTGGCTTTTCGAACTATAGGAAGCGAGGGCTAAATATTAGATTTCGTAAAGGGCGTGGTTACGCGTAGAATGTTGCAGAACATTTTTGCAAATCCTGCAGCCAGAACATTTTTGTATCGCACATCGTGGAAGTTGAAGATAATACGTGGTTATCACTGGTTCAATTTCCAAAAAAAGTTTTATTGCCCAAAATACGTCATCGCCAAATACTTCTACAAAGACACGCTAAAATTATAGCAAGGTGTAGCCAGGTGTGAAAACCCACGGCCGCTAAGAATAACGCAAAATATCCAAGTAAACAGTTATGATTTGCATAGGTGCAAATGTGGGAAGAAGAAACTCTCGATCGATCACGATTATTTTTTAAAGTTTGAAGTGATATCTATCTCTTGGACTATACTGGTAAGTAAATGTGCAGCGGTTTGGTTACGATAGACAGGCAGGTATAAAAAGTGTTTTCGGCGTGACAAGAGATTGAAGTCTGGACTTTTCCGCTGTATTGCATCGTCTAACAACATTTTGTACTGCTGTGCCGGGTGTGTGGTACAAAAATACGATTTGGCTCATGTATTCAGTCATTCAGTTCCTGTTGCATCATACTCTACAAATGACGCACATCCCCGCTCACGCACTCACTCCACAGTCACACGATCCTAGAAACTGGAAGTACGCTTTTGCACTCACCGTACGCCTGACATGCAGAAGGTTGATATATTGCTGGCGGCAAAGTACAGAACCATATTTACGCGTGCATGAAGGAAGCAGCTAATTATAACATGGGCTTAGGACGATGCTAAGCCTACAGTTCTACTTTATCAAATCTTTTTATGCAAGTTCAAGTCGAATTTGTCACTCAGTAATGCCTTCTTGTTTTGATTCACCGTTTTCGCCATGACAACTCATTCTAAGTTTCGTTTTTGTTATTCGTAATGATGCTTTGAAAATAATAATTGAACTGGGCGACCTTATTTCGGTCTAAATCAGTAAAATGACACGACCGGTTACGGCAGACATGGGGACTTTTCATACAAAATTTAACTTCTGCGACTTTCCGTTTTTTTTGAGTTACAAACGCAGTCGCATAGGAGACGAAATGGAAGAATGCAAGCATGCAGTGTAACGTGCAATCTCCTACAGGTAGGGCAGTAAATAAGCGAAACCAGATGTCACATCATCGTCAGCGTTCTGTGGGTACGCGCAGCAGCATCAGCAGCAGACGCGGCTGCTCGGAAGAAAATGCGTTGAATGAGGCAACTTGAATGAGGGAGTTTGGTGTGTAACTAACACAAACAGCAACGCCCGACGTGCATCGGGCATGCTAGCAATTTCACCGGTCGTACTAATTACGTCACCAGTAATTTGACTGTCCTGGAAAAATTTTGATTGCAACACTTTATTACGTGTGTTAGCCTAATCTCTTTAGAGCGAGTATCGTGCAAGTAACACGATGTTTAAGTTGCAATAAGCAAAATGCTCGGTCACCAGGTTGCTCAGATTTGCAGAGGCGCTGAAAATGACTCACGTGTTTGACATTTGCAATCAATCCAAATTTGCTTAGCTGCATGGATGCTCGAGATGGGTGTGGGACTGTGGGTTTCGTTAAGTGATGTCTTGTTAATAGGCTGATAAAACAGTCGGTGCATGATTAGTAGTAGAAGAATGGACGAGAGTGTTCTGGTGAATTTGTCACCCATGCAGTTAGCACAATGTGCAAACTGGCGGAGGATTGAATCATGGTATGTGACAGGGTAAAACTTCACAACATTCCGGCGCCGAACGCTTTGACAGCGCCATGTACAGCGATCAACAGCGATTCACACGTTTACGGCTCGACAACAGCGAAGGTGTGTCAAGTTAATTGATTAACGTCTTATTATTTGGTCATAGCGATTTTATGTGTATAACAACGCAGAAAACTGAACTAGCTTAATGTACTTTTTGCGAGTCGAAATTTTGTGATCCAGCCTTTTAGTTCCACGAGGTAAGACCGAAGAGCGTGAAGAAATCTGTGAAAGTTTAGCGGCAGCGAGGTGTGACGTGCAAATGCCGGACTGATAAAAGTCCGATATAAAACAGACGCGAATTGCATACAGGCGCTTGCAATGTAATCGAACGTATTGAGCATTCGGCGTCGCAATGCCATGTCTGTCGACGAGACTGTTCTCGAATAACTGCCCGAGGACCATGGCGTTCCAGACTTCCTAACTTGTTTGTAATATGGGCGCCCATACCCGAAAGCAGAACGCTATCTGCTCATTTTCGCTTATTGCTGCAGCATAATAGCATATTTAATTGAAACTTGCGTTGATACAAACCAGAACACGCAGATAATGGCTACAGAGACAAGACTAGAGGCGGACTGGCAGACCTGCGGCTGCAGCGCTATGGCATAGCATTTATCTTCCTTTGCATGCGTAGAGCCATGCACAATTTCATAGCGACATTTTAGCATTGACTGGCATAAGGGTTTTTTTTAAATATGTACATGTCAGTAACACATGACAGCGTGGATAACAAGAAATTTGAGCTAATGCTGACGAGACGCGCGAAAGCTTATAACAGTTCCTATTCGCAAACTGTCAGTCTGTCAGTCATTTCGTTGCAGTTCATTCTTGGAGTGTGCGCTGCAGCCAAAAATCGCAAACATCAATAAAACACCTTATTTTGGAAGTTCAGGGTCTTTCAAAGTCATCGATGTTGATACGACTGAAAAGCTCGTCAAAGTGCTTGTTGTGATAGGCAGCTTGCCCATGCTTATCTGCAACCGTTTTCACGAAAGACTAGCCAACAACGGTTTTATAACGACTTTTACGGGAGTACCGCTCTTTGATGCCCTATAATGCGCAGGTTTCTTTGAACCTAGAAAATCAAAACTTAGACCGTTGAAGTCTACGTTCAATGCTGAAATTTATTATGCAGCTTGTCCATGTCTATCTCAATTGGTTTCGGCGCAATTCGCTCTTGAAATGTCTCGCAGCCCGAGATCGCAAAAAGAATCCACAAAAACCCTTATATTAGCATTCAAGGTCATCCAAGGTCATTGAATTCGGTGGCAATCGAGAGCCTGTGTATGACTTTCTATTAGTGATTAATAGTTAGGCCCTATCTCGCACCGTTATTGAGAAACAGCGACTTACTGGCTAAAATCGCAAATTTTTCCCACCCCCTCTCATAGCGCTTTCGTTCGGGATGACCCCCTTCGAATTTATAGAAAAGCTTTGCGGTTCCTGAAACTAGAGTCTTTTAGGCAGCCGACGGTAAAGATTTGGTGATCTTAGCTTGCACGGTTTTTGACTGATTTACCCGTGTGTCAGATAGACGGACGGACAGACAGAATTGCGATGGCTAAGACGCGCTGAAAGCAGTAGCTGCTTTCGCGCGTAAAAAGGTGTAACGGCAAGGCTGTTTAGCTGTATAAATACAATAACAAAGAGCTACAGTGTATTACTTCAGGGAGACTTTTGGGTGCCTTTTAAAATACAATGTCGGTTGTTGCTGTTTGTCTTTATTGCAGAAAACCCGTCTGCGGCGTGCAGCAACGGTATGTGTGCTTAAAACGACGTCATCATCATCATGCTTAAGTTTACCTGTCTTACTGTAAACTTGTGTGGATTTTTAGACTGCATTTGGCGTTACTGCCATTTTGTAGGAATAGGCCGTATGTAATAGTGTGTGTTTCATCGCATGTGTCATGTGATAGTTTGTATTATATTCATCAGCCAGTCGTGTAATGTAAGTTTATATTTTTTATACAGTCAGTTAACTTTACTGGTCCGACAACGCGTTGGTGGCTAACTAGCACAGCGCCTTATTACTATTGCGTGCACGATCTTAATCACTTAATTGCTCGAAAACTCTGTGAACTTTCTTCGTTCTTTCAGTATATACAGGGTGGGCCAAAAAAAACCGGACCTGTTTGAGTGTTAATAACTCAGCAATGGTTAGTGGTAGAAAGACGTGTGATATGTCAGAAGTTTCAGAATGCTGTAAAGAATAAACGACAAATTTGCATAGTGAAGCATTTAAATATTCTTTGCCTAATTTGCGTAAATCTTCATTATCCCTGAAATTAGGCATTTACCAGCACTCCCATGTGCCCGAGTTCATTGAACTCAAAAACTCACTGCCAAA
>Ga0209367_1008615_pt1 | contig 13927 bp, 10 predicted proteins | sample WorMetLIZISLAND2_FD_187412 | JGI IMG/M metagenome (GOLD analysis project Ga0209367, IMG submission 187412) | Marine gutless worms symbiont microbial communities from Max Planck institute for Marine Microbiology, Germany - Olavius geniculatus... ... | reverse complement strand
GGGTGCAGGGGTTCCCTCGAACGAGGGCGACGAAGAGGGGTACCCCCTAAAAAAGACGTCATTTTGCAGTTATTGGCTCAAATAATGTGAAAACGGTTGCAGATAGGTACATACATGCTGCTTATCATAACAAGCACTGGTGACAGGCTTTTTGGATTTATCAACATCGATGACCTTGAACTCCTCAAAGAGAGGTTTTTAGTGAATTTTTCGCAATTTTTGGATGCAGCGCACATTTCAACACTGAATTGCGATGAAACGGCTGGAGATAGACCAAGACAACCTGCGTATGAAATTTTTAGCATTCAACGTAGATTTTAGCAGTTCAAGTTCCGACCCCCTAGGTTCAAGGATGCCGGTGCAGGTGGGCGTCAAAGACAGCTACCCCCCTAAAAAGTGGTTATTTTACCGCAATTATCTCGTGTAGCGTGAACACGGTTGCAGATAGGCACAGACATGCTGCTTATCATAACAAGCACTGGTGGCAAGCTTTTTATTGCTGTCTATTGCTGTCAACGTCGATGACCTTGAATGACTTTGAACTTTCAAAATAGGGGTTTTTAGTGAATTTTTCTGCGATTTTTGGTTGTGACACACATTTTAAGAGTGAATTGCGCCGAAATGGCTGAAGACAGACCTGGACATTTTGCGCATGACATTTTTTTCAGCATAGATCGTACATTTTAAAGAATCTACAAGTAGTTATTTTACCGCTATTGGCTTGTGTAGCTCGAAAACGGTTACAGATCAGCAGAGACATGCTGCTTATCATAACAAACACTGGTGGCAAGCTGTCTATTGCTGTCAACGTCAATGACCTTGAACTTTCAAAATAGGGGTTTTTAGTGAATTTTTCTGCGATTTTCGGTTTCAACACATTTTAAGAGTGAATTGCGCCGAAATGGCTGAAGATAGACCTGGACATTTTTTTGCACATGACATTTTTTCAGCATAGATCATACATTTTAAAGAATCTACAAGTAGTTATTTTACCGCTATTGGCTCGTGTAGCTTGAAAACAGTTGCAGATCGGCAGAGACATGCTGCTTATCATAACAAGCAATATAGTGACAAGCTTTTTATTGGTGTAAACATCAATGACCTTGAATGATCTTGAATTTCTAAAATAGGGGGGTTTTAATGTTTTTTTTTGCAATTTGTGGCTGCGGCATAGATTTCAAGACTGAATTGCGTCAAAATGGATAGAGTTAAATCAAGACAACCTGCAAATAGGAACTGCTAAGGCTGTCGCGCGTCTCGTGAGCTTTGCTCAAATTACTTGTTTGGTATTTTTGGCAAAACATGACAGATAAATGTTGGGTCAGCAAATATTAACTGTGTATAATTTGAAGTGATTGCAGCTTGATTTGGTTATTAAAGATGCTGTTCATTACTGTGAATCATTCTGTTTTTATACGGGTTATTTGCTACTGCTTGCTGTCCATTACTATACAGTCTATAAAACAGTTTTGCAGGATGTAATTGTTTGGTTGTGTCAGGAATTGGTCAGCCAACATTTTCATCGGAGGACCATTGTACATATGTGTTTGACTGGGAGACGCAGTATGCCTGCGTGGACAAGCCGGCAAGCTGCCAGTTGCTTGTCGATAGCCGACATTTGTTTGACTTGTCTTCACTGATGCGGACCAATAACATGGGTCTGAACCTGTTGATTCTTACTTGTAATATATGCAGAGTAACATCGGGACATTCAGAAATATCTGCATTGTAACAGTAAAGATTGGTAAAAATTAGTTGAAATTTTTTTTACAATTATCAGTCTCCTAAGGATGTACCGGGTTACGGCTTTCCACTGCAGTGTGGGTCTGGCCATTTTTGGCAGATCAAATTTGGCTGTGATGTTGAGCAAAACGGCAGTGCCTGCAGTTTACTCGCAACTAAAATAAATGAAAAACTAGATTTCGGTTAAATCATCGTTCAAGCGATTTGATGATTTTCTGTATGTGCACTTTCAATTGCAGCATACTGTACTAACATTGAAGGACATTATGTGGTTACAGTGCTTTGTTTATACTTTTATCTCAGTCTAAATTTCATGATATTTGACTTAGGGTATAGTAAACCATGGCTAATTTTCATTCAGACATGGCCACAACTGGTTTTGAGAATTTAACTACTGTGTTCCGTTATTAAATTTGACCAGTTGACCACAATCTGCTACAACGATCGAGGCTAATCATTTTTGAAGCTATTTTATTGTTTGATGTGTTTAAAGCATGCATGTGTCACTTTTTTGCACCAGCCTGCAGATAGTGAATTACTTTTTGGTGCCAATTGTGTAATATTTGCAGCTAACTGGATTGTCGATGGCACCGATTCATCAGAAAGACTTATTCTGAACGTCTGCAGAGATATTTCTCGTGTTGATGCGGATGTCAATTGTCCACACAGTGCAGCCGTTTGTCTTGTCAGTGAGTATTGTTTTTTCGTGTCAGTTTTTGGCTAGTTTACTTTGCTTTTATTTATACACTGATAATAATTCTGTTTTCTTGTCATTGCCTTTGGCATTGGTCACTGGTACTTGTAGTTTATTATTTGTTTAAACAAAATTTATTTTGTATTTTTATACTGCTGAACAAACAATTTTTTACAGAAATTCAAAGAGATATCGTGATCATCATTGTCATCACACACATTTATAGTGTGCAATGATGTAAGCATCTTGATGCATTTGATACCTGGTGCCTACGGAAAATTCTCTGGATTCCATATACCAGGCACACTACAAACAAGACAGTTCGAGACGTTACTGCTTGTACACCAGTCTCTAAAGTGGTCAGGTTCCGCCGTCTTAGATTCTTCGGCCAACCTGGTCCGTACAGCCCCAGCGGAAGATTACCACCGCATCATATCCACCGCGCTCCATCCACCTGCTGACTGGAGGAGACCCGCTGGACGTCCAAGAACAACTTGGCTCAGAACAGTTGATAGAGACGTCCAGCCCCAGAACTTTGGAGTTCACACTGTTTGGAGGAAGGCCAAGGATAGGGACATGTGACGACAAGTCATCAGTATGGCAACGCTCTGACAGGAGTTTGCCAAGAAGAAGAAGAAGAATGATATACACTGTGTCCCAAAAAGCATCTCGACATTTTCAACTGTAATTTGAAAACCAATTAACAGATTTTGATAATTTTTTTCACAAATATTCCCGACATAACTTGCCATCAAATGACCATTCAGTTTCCCACCTCACCCTATGCGTGCTTCTGCACTACCTAGAGAAAGCAGATCAAGTGAAATATGTGTTGAAATAAACAGAAAACCTGAAAAAAACATTCTTGACATTATCGATCGTAACTTGAAGGAAGATTAGCAGATTTTAATAATTTGTGGCAGGAATATTTTTGACACAACTGGCTATTAAACAAGTGTTTTAGTTTCCACCTCACCCAACGTCTGCTTTCGCACTATCTGGAGAAAGCAGACCATGCATAATACGTGTTAGAATGAATGAAAAAACGTCAGTAAATTCCATCTATCCTAATCTATAGGCCCCAGCAGCCGGTCTATTACAAGGTTTGACTGTCATGCAGCAGTGTGTCTCCCAGATGAAGTTTAGGAATGTTTGTGAAGTCAAAAGCAACTGTTACAGCCTGTATTGGTCTGGAGCTGAACATTATTGATACTGCTGTCAACGAATGGAGAAAGCGTCTCCTTGCCTGTGTTTGCATAGTGGGCCAACACTTCAAGCAATTTTACTGCAGGCAGTTGAAAAATGGACAACTGAATGAAATGTCAGCCACAGTGTCAGAAATGTGAACAAAATGTGTTTTTACGCATTATGTTAGTTAAGCAATCATATCACATTGGATAAAAAAGTGATAGTTCGCTGGTTGTGCTCTCCCCAGGTAGTGCAGAAACAAATGGTGGGTGAGGTGGGAAACTGAATGGTCATTTGGTGGCAAGTTGTGTCAGAAATATTTCTAGCAAAAATTATCAGAATCTGTTAATTGGTTTTTAAGTTACAGTCGGGGATGCTTTTTTGGGACATAGTGTAGATATACAGTAGTAGAAACTGAGCATTGCATAGTTTAATAGGACTAATATACAAGTCAGTTAAAACAGTTTAAGTTTAGTCAGTGGGCAGTTCAGCAAAAAACGTACATACTAAGTAAACTGTGTATTTTATCATGATAACTACAGTGCGATTCTTGCTGTGTTGCTTAGTTGTGATATAGCAATTGCAGAGGCTCGCAATACTGTGTTTGTGCAAGTTAACAAAATGTGGTCTTTCACTTGTGTGAAAACAGTTTACTGTTGACCATGAGTCACGGTGAGTGGCATGGCATGTTGAAATCAATCAGCTGGCATTCTGCAGCCAACTAACACGTGACATATTAAAAGCAATAGATGCATGAGGAAATACATATCAAAGTCAGCACAAGTCTTTAAACGATGATCTTTAAACGATGAGTGCTTTAGAAAGTAGCAGTCCATCAGATGAGAAGTGATTTGGAGTTCACGGTTTTGACTCTGAGCTCGCAAGTTATGTGTCATATCTTTTATCTGTCGGCAAACAGCGGCAACGTGACACATGGCAGGGTTGCATACGTTGAGTCTGTTTGCTGTGATTTTGTGGTGTGATTGGCTTGTCCGATCATTCTGTTTTTTCACACATTGTAGAGCCTGGTGGAGTGGCTGTAAGCGCAGGCCAATTCAAGACTGCTCCGTCATACAAATCATCTAACTCTATGACCCTGCACTACACCGGTGGCAGTGCTTGTGGCTCCGGTAGCAGTTACTCGACAACAATTGTGTTTCTCTGTCAGCCAGGTGTGTTGTAGGATATGAAGTGCACTTATATGTACAGATGTGCAGATAAGACTTTGATGCATCATGTGGTATTGGTGACATTGAGAAAGAAATTATTAAACCTGTATAACAACGAAAATGCAATGAAGGTACTAGAAAAAATGATTATTGGAGCACTTGTTATAATTAGCAGTATTTCTGACTGTTAATGACAGTCTGATAGCAAAATATTTGTTAATTTTGGCTTTTTTTCTGTCAGCTGCTCCTGTCTTCGGCTGTTAACTTTTATTTATATAATTTTTGCTCATGATGTCATTTTTAGGTGCTTTCATATTTTGCTTTGCTCAAAATTCTTTCCTCCATTATGTCCCATAGCAGATGTTTAATGTCTCAAGGTGATTAATTGTAGACTGTGTCGTTGAAATATTCCTATGTTGGTGAGATGATTGGATCGGTATATGTTGTACAGGTGAATGGATCAGTCAGCCAAGCCTGCTGCGTAGAACTGCTTGCCACTTTGATCTTGTCTGGTTCACTGCGGCGGCATGTGCAGTCGGTCATCAGTACGGACATAACTGCCAAGTTGACTATCCAGCTATCGGTAATGATCTGCATGCATCTGCTTTTACTGTTGTCAGCTTTAATGTGTTTTTACATCATGGTTGCAGTGCAGTGATGACTTGAAAGGAACATTTTACTTGTTAGCAGTTTGTACGTGTGATTTGAAAGAAGTGAACTGTCATAGCAGCTTGATCATTATCACGCCATATTGGCGTCATTTTTTTAAGAATTGATAGATGGATTAATAAATGTCTTTATTCTTATCTTTTACATGGACACTTTTTTGTTCATATTAATACTTCTCACAAAGTTTGATTGATGTCTGTCTCATCTTCAGAGTCATAGTCTAAATATTATAGATTACCGAAAAAAAATCTGGTTCTAAAGACAAGTTTTATAATGATTAAAATTTATTGCTGTTGGTGTTAGCTACTATCTTGCACTGTGATATTCAGTTGGTTCCATTTATTCATGCAACAAATATATTTTTTGTAGAATTATGATATTGAGTGCGCAGACTTTTCCAATGTGTTTTCAGGATTCAAGTTTGACCTGCATGAGCTGCAAAAGACAGATGGTTATTACCTGATTGTGAGCAACCATACGGTGCACAATTACTACATTAATGTCTGCGGAGCTGTATCAAACACAAAATGCAGCAATGATACCGTCAGGCATGTCGGCGTCTGTCAGGTCGATCGAAACAAGTAAGTAATGACTTCCTGCTTCTTGTTCTAATTACAAGTTTTTCATGCTAAATGATTGCAGTTATCAGTACACTGTGATATCTAGCGGAATAGGAATTTTTCATTTGATACGTTGAGTATGTAAAAGTTTGCTGATGTAAATTATTGTTGTTGCACACATGCTACTGTTATCTAGTAGTGTAACTTGGCCTGGACCAAAGAATGGTGGGTAATGTTCTGCAGCTGGGAGGATAATCATGGAGCATGAACGTGTGGTATAACTTAAGTAATGGCAGCCTGCCATAAGACATGGTCACTGATTGTTTGGAGACTAATTAGTTCGAGCTTTAGTGTTTGACATAAAGTTTGATACTGCAGCTTTTGTTATTGATGTTTTATTATGATTTCAGTTTGCTACTTCCAAGGAACATTATTTCGAAGGTCTGCCATTCTGAGAACTACACCGTGGTCCATAAAAATGTGCCACTTTTATTTTAGAATAGCTTTATGAGACATTTGCCGATTTTATTAATTTTTGGCACGCGACATCACGAAAGAACTTCATGCAAATGACTATAGTTTTGGCCATGTCACTTTCATACTGTCGCTACACTACCTTGCGAAATGCAGAAGTCGTAATTTGGCCATTTACAACAATGAATTCATACTGGATAGCGCACACGTTAGTTCAGAAATGATTAACTGAAAAGCAGCAAACATGATTGGCAACTATTGTATCTCAAAAGTCACACGTCACATCTCATCCTCTTTATTACAGCATGTGCTCAAAATGTTTTCCTCCAGCCTGAATGCAAGCGGCAAACATTGACACCACTTGCAAACAGCAGGCTCAACAACCTGCATTTTACAAGGTAGTGTAGTGACAGTATTAAAGTGAAATGGCCAAAAGTATAGTCATTTGCGTCGAGTTTTTTCTTGATGTTGCACGCCAAAAATTATTATAATTGGTTAGTGATGCACACAGCTATTCAAAAAATAAAAGTAGCACTTTTTTATGGACCATGGTGTAGTGTTAGGGTTACAGCTATACTTTGCTGTACCAGCAGCTACATTGCCTGTCTTTCCTTGCCTAGATGAATGATTTTTGTCGGTTGTTTATTAGAGATGCAGCTTTGACCAGAAATGTTGATGTCTAAGTGTGTATGTGTGATGTTTAGCCCTGAACACACATACAGTGCTGGGGTGGCCAACGACAAGTTGTCATATTACGATGGAATGTTGAAGTTAGTCTACAGAGATGACGACAGCTACCACTCACGTCCACAAGTGAAGCGCAGAACCGAGATCTTCTTTATGTGTGATTACAATGCTGGTGTTGGCAGTCCGTATTTCAAAGTCGAGACTAGCCATACGTATACCATAGAATGGTACACAGCTCTCGCGTGCTTACCACGAACGCTTGAATGCTCAGTTACAGATGAGGACCGAGGCCTTTACTATGACCTCACTCGGTTAGAAGTCTGTACTTATATTGTCACATTCGTTAAAGCATTGCGGTGATAAGTCATTGCTGATATATTTGTTGATCATTGGCGTTAAATTGTACGTTAGTCTGCTGAATGCTGTGTGTTATTACTTTGATGTAATTGAGAATTATCGCTGGCATTGACCACACTTGGAACTAGAAAGAAACCACATCATTTGTGATGCAGTAGGCTGTTATGGCTTTGCTGAATATTTAGTGTCATCTCCTGTTGCACTTATTTGTCAGAGTTACATTGCACGTTTCTGTTTATTCAAAATCTTTTTATTCTCCCTGCAGCCTGCTGCTTATAATGAATTTAACTGGCGTATTTATGTCAGAAAACTCTGGTGCTCTGTTGCTGGTGAATTGGTAACAGAAATGACATCTGGCCAGTAGAAAGCCACTCTAAAAGGGAATGAGGCCTATCATGGAGTAAATGTCAAAATTTTAGCACTTCAAACATGAACAATTTGACTATTATGCTGTTTATTTTTTTAGGTTGATACGCACAAATTCAGGCAGCAACTGGGAGACGGAAGTTAGTTTGCCATCGGGCAGAAGGCAGCTACTTCACATCAATGTCTGTCGTCCAGTTCTACCTGTCACTTGTGTTGACTGCACAAACGAATGTAATCAGAATGCCGGAGTGTGCATCACGGAAGTTGTTAACAACAAGGTAGGCTTTGGTGTACATGATTGGGTTTGAAATTATTTTTCTGTATTTCAAATATTTTAGCTTATGCACAGTGTGTCCACTGTCTATACCAGTGTTTTTCAACCTTTTTGTTGCCGCGGAACCCTACACAAGCGTGAAGATCACTCACGGAACCCCATGCATTGATCTGTGAGTCCAGCGATGTATGCGAGGATGAAGCTACGGGGTATCTACAGACTCATTTCCCTAGCAGGGCACTGAGGGCAGAACCGTTGTGAAGACGACAAAACAGACAAAAATGACCAATATAAAATTTGACCGCATTAGTACGCAGCAGTATGTTACTGTATGTAATTAAACACGACGGGCGAGGCGGTCGTCGACGACCGCTTAGCCACGCCACCAACCCAGAAAATTTATCACGTGGATGCCCTTGGAAAAGACAAACCTTCGTGTCTTTCTAATTTTTCTTAGCTGAGTTTTGAAGGAATTAAATTAACTAAGTAAATGGCCAAAAGATTTTGTAACCATAACCCTAATCAATAGGTTTTTGTTTTTTCTTTTTTATTTCCGATACTGCCTCGGAGTTGAATAATGTCATGCGTAGAAAGCTTACGTTATGATATAGGCTAGGCTTAAGCCTAAAATGCAAATATGTCAAAATTTTACTGACAACAGAAAATGATCCAACACAGTGAGTCTATGCAAAAAGACGCATAGAAACGCAATTTCAAACAAAAAAAATCGACGCTGAGTATTTCGACGACATTGTCTGGCGTGATTTCGCACACTAGGTTATTCGTTACTGGCCAGCTGCTGAACCCTTGGCAGACGCTCGCGGAACCCTTGGGTTCTGCGGAACCCCGGTTGAAAAACACTGGTCTATACAGTTTATAGGAGGTGTGGTTGTGCACATCACTCTCAGTGTTCTGTCATCCCTTGAAGTGTTGAGTTGTTTGCTCACTAGTCCGAGATGCAAGGCACATTGTGCGATTCCTTTTCTAACTATAACATGGTCTTTGTGACTACGGTCCTGTTTTTTTCATCTCCAATCAAATCAAATTTGATCTCTGATTTACTGATCTTCGATTAACTTGATGTTCAGAATTGATTGTCGATCAACTGTGTTTTGTTTTTCCATGCATTTTCGATCTCCAATTACGTGATCGGCGATTAGCTGATCTGCCATCAATTGAGCCTACTTTATGCCAATCTGACTGGCTGACAGTGACCTCAATTTGCGGTGTTGCGCTAAATTACCCAGCATGTGCTGCGAGTGGACGCCGTAGCCAATAAACGTCGTCATAGCAATGATATCAACGATATTGTCCATATCGTCTGCTGTCAAAAATACGTTCTATTGCAAATCAATACAGGATCGTCTATCCATTTTATTTTTTTACAAAACATCATGCACAGTATAAATTAATCGGTAGTGATTAATCGCCATGCTTGGAACTTTATTTTAATGCGTGAATTGCCGTTCTGACCAGCGAAGTGAAGCGATGTTTCTGGTGCGGATAAGCAACGAACTGCAGATCGCCATGTTTAATCGTCAATCATCTGACTTGATCGGTCAATATTCGGCCATCAACTTGATGGGAGATTTGATGGACGATTCATCACTAATTGGTGATGGAAAAGTGATCATTGAGAAGATTTCCAATCGAGTCCCAAAGTTGATCGGAGATCAGTTTGATCGGCCATCAAATGTGCATGGAAAACGGGACCTACACTCGTAGGGTCATTTGTCATGTGAATGCTTGCAATCGGAATTATATAGACTGTGCTGCTAAGAGTTTCACCTTTCAAATGTATATAATCTAACAGTGATGACACACTGGCCAGTTTCAGGCAGAAACTGGTCAGTCTGTCATACTTTTCTAGTGCCAGATTTTTCTGGTGCCAGAAACTGGCATCGAATAGAGCATGTTCAAATTCGTGCCGGAAGCCGGCTGGAAAGCTGAACTGTGATTGGTCAGTCGGAGCAGATGATATCACTGCTCGTTTGTTTGTAAAAAAGACGAAATATAAAGTGGAGTGATGAAAGCATTTTTCAACTCAGAGAACATGATAAAAACGAATTTCTCTACAATGCATACCTGAAAGCTTACCATGATAGAATCTCGAAGAAAAGTGTGATTGACAAGCTGCCGGTATCATTTGCTGGCAAAGTGTCATGGTTTCCAGCATCAGACAACTGGCATCTAGGCGCCAAACAAGCGCCAGAAAATGGTCAATGTGTCATCAACTTAAGTCTTTAAATGGCAGTGTGCCACAGGTGAATGTATGGTTTTAGTTGATATCTACCCATTTAGGTACATTTTATCTGGTTTCGAGTTACACAAAAGTTTGGCATAATAATTACTTGTATTAGTGTATGCAGTGCAGTAGCGATGTACTACACAATTAATTATTGCACCTGACTTACATGTTGAATATCATCAGTCTGATGGATACAAATCATGATGCATTATTGGTAAGATCTAGAGATGTCATATGCTATGTGTCTTGCTACAACTGTGTGGATTATTTTTTAATTCTGGTTTAATTTTAATATCGATATGCTGGGAAATAGTACTGGCCTAAACATGACAGAAAGAAAAAAGAAGGTTTTGAGACCAGTCTTCTCTGTAATTTGTTAATTATTGTTTCTTTGAAATGACATATCTAGGTCAACGTGGTCAAAATGTTGTGTGTTGAGCAGAAGATGATTACAGTTTCGAATGGTGGTCGGCCTTTGTCAGGACCAAAACTTCAACCAGATGGTGACCTTTTGTTGGAGTATATAGATGGTGAAATGTGTATTGATAACGACAACACCAGCAAGCCGTTTTCTGTGTCAGTTGTTCTGCATTGTTCCAACACAGATGAGGTACATGTATGTTTTTAATTTAGCTAGTTTTGTGTTACTGTAAGACATTTTTATTTTCACTTATTTGTTGTAAAGCACAGAATACACTTAAAACTGGCCGTTAACTAGCTTTATTTAGTGCTGCTGAAACGTTTGTTTTTACACATTAAGTTAACAAAAATAAGAACATGCAATTTATCTAAAAGAACAGAACAAGCTGCTTAAAAAGGCTTATAGGTGTACACCATGTGCCATAATTAGCACCCTCTCCTTGCTTCAAACATGCCTAATTCAGTTTGTAGTTCACGGATTTCAACGAAATATTGTGCACTGCACTATTTTAACATTACTTACGGTCACACCCATTATAACATATGCAGTATGCATTTTAGTGTTACACTCAGTACATTGTTGTTGACAAAGGGATCAAGCAGTAGCGTGCCCGTTTTAGACTAAGAGCTTGCATTGAGGTCAAAAGTGGCCACTTTGAGCTCAGACTTTAAGCGCTAGTTCAGAGTGATTGTTTCCATGACTGTTTCAAATTTTGTAAAAATCTGTCAGGTACTAACGATTTTACACCAACTTATCTGTAGGGGGGCTGCTAATTTTGGGTCACGGTGTAGATCTTGCATTTTTTGAGGCTGCAGTGAAAATGACAAAATAATGCGTAGATGCCTTCATTATTTGGGTGACAAAGGGCATCCAAAAAGTCATGCAAATTCCATTCCAGTAAACTTATAGAGTTAATCTAGATGTATATGCGTGCGAACTTTGCAATTAATCCTGGCAGAATTTAAAACTTTGTTGTTAATGTATGACGAGCTGACGTGTTAATTGGTGTTTGGTTGTGATATTGTGTATTTTGATGCTCTAGCTTGTGTTGTGTGCAGAGCGAGGGTCCATCTCATGTGGAAGCCCGTGGCCTGTGTGCATACATTGTTTACTGGGATACTTCAGTAGCATGTGCTAGAAATGCTACAGTATCAGCGACGAATGGATCATGTTCATTGACTGATCCTGTGACCGGCATGGTTTATGATCTGCATGCCTTAGCCCGAATCAACTCATATCACGTCAACAATACTGCACGCTCGTTTGAGGTGAATACTATATAATGTATGTAAATATACTCATTTGTAAAACATTTTAATGTTGTAGCTTCAGAGGCGTTAATGGTCAGAGATTATAGATGACACTGTCAAACCTTCTTGCCTGTTCATGAAATTAATCTCAAAGCCCGCATGCCAATAATCCTGAAATAATTTAGCTGTTTAGCCCACCTGCGGACTGATCACAGGACCAACTGATAACCGTACAGGCATCTTGCAGACCATGCCATTGTCTACGGAAACAAGCCAGGTATTGAAGGAATGGCATCTTGCATTGTTGTGTGAAATCTGCATTGTTGTATGCTTTACCGGTGAGATTATTCGCCAGTCTGCGAATGAAATCCGGTGCTTGTAACATGCACTGAAAATGTAGTGATGTTTATTTTCTGCTTCATTAACGCAACGCTAGAATTGCATCATTTAAGACATTCGTACAGTGCTCATTGTCAACACTGTCCCTGCCAAATCTGAGATGTAAAGACCGCGGTGAGGCAGTAAAATGGCCAAAAAGCTAGGTTATAGAAAAATATTTTTAGCTGAAAATGAAAGAAGCATAATGGAGGGCCAATTTCAAATATCACGAGGTAGGGTATTACAAATGGTGGTTAGTTGCAGTTATTACTACAAGCTGCTATGCACTGTAGAGGGCTGTATATGAGAGTGAGTTATGCTATGTATAGATGAACATATGCAGAGTGGCGTCATCATGCTCCATGAATGATGCGGCTGTATGCACTGGGAACGTTGTGCTTGGCTTGGCCTCCACTTCAGTACTCCAGTTGCATGATGACTTTTTAAAGTTGTCATATCATTATGGTTGGTAAAAACTTACATTTTTTGAATTCTCATGTACCACGTTTTTTGTCAGACTTGGATGTTGCTGTTCGTACAGGGAAAAATAAAATGGGATGATAAAGTTGTAAAGTTTAAAGTTTGGAGTGTTTCTGAGATATGAGCCAGGTAAACTTTAAGTTTCTGAAACTTTTAGTTGTGAACTGTGTCTGAGCATTTAGCATAGGCAGCTATTGCTATTAAAAACAGATTTTTTTAAAAAAAAAGATGCTTTGGCTATTGTAATGAAGTGGTATTGCTTGCTGATTCGTATTTACCATATGAATGTTTGAAACATCGTAATGATAATGTGATGTTTGTAGGCCAGTATATATATTTATGTATAGTATTATAATGATGTAACATTTTAGTCACTAGTTCCTAGTAGTTGCTACATGCTTCACAAATTTTATTTTATCAGTTTTTTTCAGCTTTGATTTAGAATTACAATTAGAATTGTAAAGCTTCATTTTTTATACGATGCTGTAATGTGAACTAGTAATTTTTTAAAATGTACTTACGCGAATTTGTGTTTATTTATTATTGCCATTATTATTGAGTTGTAGGTGAAACAAAGGTCGAGATTAGGTTCATCTACAATGAATCAGTTTTGCCGACTGAAGTCCAGCCTCACTTTGTGGAACAAGATGGAAATGTGTATTTATTTGATGTGGTAACGTCACTGGCATACATTCCAGTGCAGCCGGTCACGGAGTGCCAGGCATTTGACTCGGCTGGTCAGAGATATGATCTCTCCTTCCTCATTAGCAAGGATTTTGGCTGGCCGGTCACTGCAAAAAGTGCCACTGAGAGATATATCATTAACATCTGTCATTCTGTCAATAATGTCAACACAACTCTGTGTAGCAGTGAGTCTTCAGTACATTGTTTTTTATTTATATTATTTTTCAATTATGAAACGTGGCTTAGTAAATTCTCCGAAATTGTCATATTCATATTAACATGGAG
>Ga0209367_1008614_pt1 | contig 13928 bp, 6 predicted proteins | sample WorMetLIZISLAND2_FD_187412 | JGI IMG/M metagenome (GOLD analysis project Ga0209367, IMG submission 187412) | Marine gutless worms symbiont microbial communities from Max Planck institute for Marine Microbiology, Germany - Olavius geniculatus... ... | reverse complement strand
TTTGTAATAGTCACAAAACCTTTTTGCGTAGATGTTTGCTTGTTAGCAATAGTATTGTGAAGTTGTTGGCTGATAGAAGACTGTAAAGACATTTAGGCCTATTCTTATTGTTCTGTCTGTCTCTGATCTTTATTTTGTATGTTTCTGTGTCTGTCTGTCTCTGTTTGTTGTTACCAAATTATTCTTTGGTGAATAAAGATTGATATATTAGTTAAGACCTATACAATGCCGTTGCTACAACTTTGCCAAGAATTATGAAAAAATTAAAGTATGTTATTAAAGTAAGTACTTAGATCAGTAAGTAGGCCTAATCTTTTATTTATCATTGGTCAAACGCCACTGGCAACAAAGAGAAAATTTCAACACCAAAATTGCAAAGTTATCAGGGATAATACAGTGCATGTATAGGCTTTTGTTGTCATAGGACACAGCATAAATGCGAGATTGCCTCTGTTGTTGAAGCTGTCAGACAGCGCCTATATCTAGAGTCTACTGCATACGACAGAGAACGATTCTCACACTCTCACCTGATGCGAAAACAGCCAACGAAGAAAGAACGACGAACAATCGTAGCAGCATTTTGTAATGCAGTAGGAAGTTGTCCGTGTACGTTTCACAGCGAGCTATGTCTTATTTACGTAAGTATATTGTTGAACAGAGGAAGTTGGCATACAACAAAGCGTACGTACATCTGGGCCTACCACCAGTGTTTGGGCCTATACAGCGCGATACGTTTCACTGCCTTCTAATGAGCATGAAAACGGACTAAATGGTGCGTTCTTTATTATGTAGCATAGGCTTGTTCTTTCCGGTCGACGCACATAATTATTCGCCAACTCACAACAATTATTAGAACTTTATATAATTATTATAACTGTTGTTCGTAATTTCGTAACAATTCAATTGGCAAATGGCAATGCAGCACGAACAGATAACGTGGCAATGCCGAGCCCCATGGTCGACAGCTCTTAATTTTCTATGACTGTAGAAATCTAGTCGACGATATTTTTACCTCCGCCAAGGAGGTTATGTTTTTGCCGGTTTTTGTTTGTCTGTGTGAGTGTGTACAAGATAACTCAAAAAGTTATGGACGGATCTTTCTGAAACTTTGAGGGTATGTCGGGCATGGCATAAGCTACAAGTGACACAATTTGGCACAACTAATCATAACAAGAAATTTGAGCTAATGCTCATGAGACGCGCGAAAGCCTATAGCAGTTCTTCTTCGCAAAGTGCCAGTCTATCTTCAGCCATTTCGTCGCAGTTCATTTTTGGAGTGTGCACTGCAGTCGAAGATCGCAAAAATCGATGAAAAAAACCTCATATTTTGAAAGTTTAGGGTCTTTCAAAGTCATCGATGTTGATTCAACTGAAAAGCTCGTCATTAGTGCTCGTTGTGATAAGCAGCATGCCCATGCCTATCTGCAACCGTTTTCTGGTTGCAACAACGGTAAAATAATGACTTTTACGGGGGTACCGCTCTTTGATGCCCTCGTGCGCAGATTTCCTTGAACCTAAAAAATCTAGACTTGGACCACCGAAATCTACGTTTAATGCTAAAAATTTCGTACGTAGCTTCTCCATATCTATGTCAATTGATTTCGGCACAATTCGCTTTTGAAATGTGTCTCGCAGCCCGAAATCGCCAAAAAATCAATAAAAACCCATATTTTGACGTTCAAGATCATCCAAGGTTATTGAATTTGGTGGCAATCGAAAGCCAGTGTACGACTTGTTATTAGTAATTAATAGTAACCTAGGCCTTATCTCGCACCGTTATTGAGATACAGCGACTTATTGGCTAAAAGTCGCAAATTTTTTCTACCCTTTTCTCATTTAGCGCCTTTGTTCAGGGGTGATCCCATTCGAATGTATAGAAAAAGCTTCACGGTTCCTGAAACTAGAGTCTTCCAGGCAGCCGACGGTGAAGATTTGGTAATCGTAGCTTGCACCGTTTTTGACTGATCCACCCGTGTGACAGACTGACGGACAGACAGACGGACAAGTGCGTAAACTATTGGTTTGCACATTTTACTTGAGCAACTGCATGTCGCAGTCCGTTGATTGTCGTGCATACATGCTCGTATAGGTTTATACTACTTCGGATCGTACTGTAATCTTTTCCACGGAATAGGCCTTATAAAAGAATGATGCTTTACAATCAACCAACTTGGTGGAGGACTTTTATACAATAGTTAGGCCTATTGAGTCACGATTTTGTCCACTAACATTAGACAGAACAGACGGACAGACGCCAGACTGTGTTACACAGCATAGACTGCGCGTTCGAAACGACGAATAGCTTGTCATCGGTGAGTTTGTTGATGGGCGTGAAGTCCAACTTTGGAGCTGCAGACGTGGGAACAACAGTACTGTCACATGACCAGGCGTTGAAGTTGCTGTGAGGTTGAACCCCCTTCCGGACTACTTTTTTGTGTTCCAGAGCTTCGACTCGCAAGTCTTCGAACTGCTTGACTGCTTCGTGGCACAGAGTTCTCCAGGCTGGAACGATCCTGTGTGTCACTGCTCAGAGCTGATTGGTCGACGTTGCACTGCTTTATGTTGAGCTTTAATGCGTCTTGTAGCATTACAGTGTACGCTCTATTTGCGTGTCTTTTAAGTTTATGTTAGTGAATTATGCCGCCGGTCACGGCTGAAGGAAGCCGCTCAAAAGGCCTAACATCAAAGAAACCCCAGACCAATCTGTGCAGGTTACCTGCATGTTACCTGTGTACGTGTGTGCATGTGTTAGTTATTGCAATGGCTTACAGTTTAGTGTTTAACCCAAGTGTCTGATAAAGAACGTTGCATGATTTCATGGTTCAGCAACGTCGCATACACAGGTCAAGTACAAGATGCTTGCATGGCGTGTTCTCTCGCAGCTGCATTCACATATTTTGTGTGTTTTGTGATTAAGTTTTCACTTCACAACAGTGATCAATTTTAACGTTTTGCCAGCGAGTTATAAAAATGCGCAAAAAACTCTAACCACTATGTAAATTCGTTCATGAATTTAGGTCAAGTCGGGTCAGGTCGGGCCGGGTCGGGTTGAGACTAAATTGTCAGTGCGCGTTAAGGTGGGTCGAGTCCGATAGACTGGGCCACATTCGATCTATAGCATGTTACGCTAAATAAATCTGAGTTTGGTCGCGTCGTAATTTTATACTTTTTTATAAGGTCAACTCGAGTCAGATCAAGCATACTAAAAGTGACCGATGGCCAGCTCTGGGTCTAACTGAGTGTCCTGTCAGCCGCGTTCTGGTATGGCTGCCCAAATTTGGCGAAATAGTCGAGTAAGAACGGTATGCCGTAAATATGAGAAAAATGTTGCTCTCTTGTTTTTTTAGATTACTTTTCGTTAACCGGTGACAAACGCATCACTAAAAATGAGTCGACTCGCGTTGCTGGTCTTGACGTTGTTGAGCTCGTTGCATCTCTACAACTGTTCGCCTCCGGTGTACATGTAATACGCCTTCAGTTGTCGCTGATTTTCTAGCTCGAAAATAGTGCACTAACGCACGCTGCATACAGCATAACACACGGGTTTATTCTGCAGTTATTTCGTCCAGCTACAAGAGCTTTTTGATTGTTTATTGTATGGTGACAAATAACAATTTGAAAATGTTATCGCATTATGGCTTGCAACTTAAACTCCTTCGCCATAGATTGTGCGGTGTATATACCGGTATAACAAAGATTATATTTTGTGTAGGGAAGACATCAGCGCAGAAGAAAGCAGCGAGAATGTGCAAAACGAGTTGATTCTTCTGCTGCGTCGCGTTGAAAAGAAGATAACCAACGACAAAGAGTCTAATAAAGATGTGCGTACATGGTGTTAACTGCTGCCTTGTACAGAACTGATCTATGCAATCACTAGCACGGTAGCACGTGTGTGAAGGTAAAAACAAGCCGTGAAATGTTAATGATATGTCAGAGAAGTCAAGCTCAGTAAATGCTTTGTATTGAAAAAACGTGTTATTAAAGTGACTGTAAAAGTAAGCATTAACCTAATAAATCTAAATTCCAACAATATTGAACAACATCAGTGCTAAATAGACTGCAAAAGAGTTAACGGTTGATGTGTGACGTTGTGCATAAACCATCCCAGAGCATACGGAATAACACAGTGTTACCTTAAAGTTGAATTTTAGAATTTACCTTATAAGCCCACACTACAAGCAGGCCGGTTTTCGGTGTATACTTATCCGGAGGGATAGGAGGCTAAGTTAACCTGGGTGTCTGGTTGTGTATGAAGATGTTTTACTGGTTTGCAAAAATCAATAGGCTTAGCTATTGAAATAAACACAAAATCTATTTTATTACGCAGGCCCGTCGAGAACCACATCTGGGCCTGGGGAAACGTTCTCGCGGGGCCCACAAACATTTTCACGGGCCCCTCCGGGGAGAAAATTTTTAATTTTTTAATGGTACATTCTGGCGTACTTTTATTTCTGGTCGACGACGGGGCCATTAAACGTCGCGGGGCCCGGGGTAGTTAACCCCCCCCACTCCACCCTCTAGACGGGCCTGATTTTTTGACTTGCATTTCACATACCATTAAAATGATCGAAAGTAATGCATACTGCTAATACAATCAATAGAGCATTAACGTTAACGTTAACCCTTGTGTCGTGTATTATAATTGCTTGTTGCAGAACAGAAAAGTTTTTGTGCGCGCTCCGAGTATTCCAGTGCAAAGAACTTCGGTCGTACGTTTAGGTGACGTATATACTGCAGTTGCGATGGTTTTATAGTGCTATGTATAAATATGGGCTTATTGATAAATCAACCAAAGTAATGCCAAGAAAAAACTAAGATGACAAAAGTTTTATAAATTAACTCAGACCTAGACATAAAAACGTGTTTATTTAAACCAATGGCGTAACTTAGGCTTACATTGCGTTTGTTTCTATATTGCTAGCTATTCTTACTAATTATCTTCTGAGCGAAGTGGAAAAATAGTCTAGTCAGTAAACGCGCGTTGTCGACAATAAAGAGCGGTCATTATTTCATGAGCTCAGAAACATATTGTGAAAACCTTGAATGTTTGAATGTTTTACTGAAAGAATGGACACAGTATGGAATGACTTCGACATTCAAAATCATTCGCCGATGACAAGCTATTCGTCGTTCCGACGGCGCAGTCCATGCATCTCACACAGTCTGGTGTCTGTCCGTCTGTTTTGTCCAATGTCTTTACATTACCTTATTATACCTTCGGGCGGGCAGGCTCATGAAATTATCGTAAATTACGGTAGTATAAAATGCCATTAGTTTACGTAATTTGACAAAATAAGTAACAGCGCTGCTGTGATTGTACTAATGTTAATTGTGGTTTTATTGTTTACTTTTCCCTACGTTTAGCGACTTGTTTGTGTTGGTTACGTTACGATAATTGTTGTTTTTTTGCTGTTTTTCCCAGAAATAAATCTTGTTTAGTGATAGTTTGCACGTGGCCGAAAATAAAATCTGTTTTACAGGCAACCATTAACGCGTTTATTTTAGTTGAAAAATTATCTCTCTAACCAATATCTTAATCTTGGGTTGAAGCTAAAATTATTATTCTCTGATTTGGTTATGACCTTGACCTTACCGTTATACTTTGCGACCAGAATTGTTAGCGTCATAGGGTGTTTACACGATCTAGCAAACGTCCAGCAAACTTCCAGCAAACTTCCAGAAAACGTCCAGCTCCATTATAACATATGGCAGCAAACGTTTAGCAAACGTCCAACATCAGCACGTGTATTTTGAATACATTTGCTGGAAATTTGCTGGACGTTTGCTGGATCGTGTAAACACCCCATCAGTGATGTGAAATGACCCGCAACTCAACACCGCGAGTATTTGGTTGCGACTGCAGAGAAGTGTGTTCGTGCATGCGGATCGGAGCCGGCGAAATTCAGCGCGGCTAAAGGAACAATCTTTTCACCCGGTTATCACCAAGAAAAATATCCGAACGAAGCTTTCTGTCGATGGATCATTGAAGCACCTGAGGGAAAGGTAAGACATTAAGATCCACGAAAGTGTTATTGTAAGAACTCGACAAATAATCTCTATACGATACGATGCGATAAGATACGATACGTTACGATAAATATTTGCCCTTAAAACTGGCAGACAAGCTGTCATTTTAATTTAGCATACAAACAAAAAACTGATTTTTTAAAAATTTTATTAAAATAAAATGAAAAAAATTGAAATAAAAGTACAGTTATAATGTAAAACATAAAAATTAAGAAACTGCCTAAGGTCAGAAAAACTGAAAAGCAAAAAAATAACGATGACTAAAACTAGACCAAAAATTAAAACAAGAAAAAACCGCGAACAAGTCCAGACATTCGTAAAATTAGTACGACGATAAATATGCAAATTAGGATTTGAAAAAAAGTTTTGAGATTGAAAAAAAAGAATGATGGGGTAGTGGATGACAAAGTGGTGATAGTGACCCTGGTGAAGTGAGATGATCATGGGACAGTGATAAATCAGGAAGAAGCAGATTAAGATGTGGCTGACGATGTTAGTTCTAGGGGTGATGTAGCGAGTAGCGAAAAAAACGATTGGCAACATTTACGATGGAATAAGTAAATGGGCGAGCAAGAGTGACGAAAGATGAGGATCGAAAGACAAAGCACAACTGCATTACAGAAAAAAGTTTTGCATTGCTTCTGTATCGTATTGAAATGAACTGCTTTAGATACTTTATATGCACATTTTATTATTATCGATGGATAACTTGCGCTCTTTCCTACAGTCGCCAGCATTGCACGTGGTTTTTGACTACGGTACGGTCATTTTCAGAGAAATGGTCAACTAACGTATGTTACTTTCGAGTTTAATTTTTCCAACCAACTCTCTTTTCGAACCGACATTCTGGAAAGTCAAAACTGCTTTCATAATTAAGCAACGCTGTAGTTTAGTAAAAACTGACACTGTCTATACTTAAAATACTCAATCATTAGGCAACGTGCGTAGACCTACTTGTGAAATACCATTTGGAGTACAATACATGCAAACAATTTTTATTATTTACGTCAATCAGATGCCAATTACGCAATGCTGCAGACAATAACTGTAACGCTCGACCACGTGGAGCTGGAGTGGGACGGATCAACTTGCTGGGACTATGTCGCCGTGTACGACGCTCCTACAGGACGAGACATTCTTATCCAGACGTGCGGTAGCAACGGCACACAGGTGACGTCGACCGGCTCAACGGTGCTGATCACGTTCCGATCTGATCGCACTACCAACCATGGCCGCTTCTCAATCAGCTGGCACATTGCCGGCAGCGGTCAGTTTAGTCTCTATACTGCACTGTGTCCGGTAGAAAATAACGATAGAAATGTCAAATTTGAACATATCTGAATAAAATTTTGTACACTTAGTCGTCAATAAATTGTTAAGTCAACCACCAAATTTCGTTTAAAAATATCATTTCCTGACGAAGTTATTAATTGTAGAATATTGATAAAATATATCCGTTACCATTATGGTGCTACATAAGTAAACCACTCTGCACATTTGCGTAATTTCAACAAACAAGGTCTGATTTGAGCGAAATTACCCATCAACAATGCGACATCTGTTGGCAATTAAATTGCCAAATTTCAGTTAAATCTGTTAACGCAAACGATAGTTACAGCGGCTTTTGTGAGATCACGCCAAAGCGTAAAATGTCCGTCTGTGTCCATCTTCCGCAAAGTTTGTTCAAAGTTTCCCAATGCTGACAGTGTCCACGGTTTGCTGGGATATTCCGCGATGAACTTTTTTAACACCGTGCCCTTTCTCTTGTCCCAACAGTTTAATTAAAACACGATTGTGCGCATTGCGTAAACACACGTCACTTCCGATCGAACGACTGCAGTATGTAACGCCATATACTGGTAGCAGAGAAATTTTGCTATCGATGTTCAACAATTATTAACTCCGCTAAGAAATTACGTTTTTTAACGAAATTTGGTGGTCGTTTTTGCAATTTATTGCGGATTAAGTGTACGAAATTTTATTTAGATTTGTTGAGATTTGACATTTCTATTGTACAACGTCTAGGGTTTTACTTTTTTATTGAACACATAGGCCTGCGCGTAAAATATGTTTCAACATCGTTTCGACTTTTATCGCATCTTAGTCTTAATTAATCAATTAATCAGACATCATGTGTGCCAAAGATACGCTTATACAAACAAATTACTAGAAATTTGGTGCAAAGCCCAGCGTAAGGCCGCCCGAGACAGTAAGTCCTACCAGGCCCGTCGAGAGCTAAAGCGGGGCCCCGGGAAACATTCTTGCGGTCCCCGCTCCAAACATTTTTACGGAAGCCCTCAAAGGAAAATATTTTTGCATTTTTTTCAAAATGGTACATTTTAGCGCACTTTATTTTTCTGGGCGACGGCGGGGCCCTCCAAACGTCGCGGGGTCCGGGTAGCTTACCCCTTTACTCTACCCTCTCGACGGGTCTGAGTCCTACTGTACAGATCATGGGGTTAAAATTTGATCGCTTTTAGCATCGCCACGTGTCCCGAACGCCATCGCATTAGTCTATAAACTATAAACGTGCGTTTGAATTTGATGAAATTATTATCCGAAATATCGTTAGATTTTTCGTTCTGGATATATATATACAACTTTATTCGTCAGAACACTGACAGCAAAATACAAGATAATAGAAAAAATAAACAACTTAACTAAAAAACAAACTAATAACTGGCACTGTTCTCAATAGCCAACAGTTCTTTCATTGCCACATCCTTAAACACGTTACACAACACATTATCTGACACGATAAACTTACTCAAAAATTTACACTTTCTGCTTGCCACTGCATCGGATGGCGTTTGGCAGCTGAATACCAGTTTACACATTTCAACCACTTCCTGAGAACGCGTGGAAAAAATTTTTCTAAAGGCACAATTGAGGGCAAAATCAACGGCATTAAGCTGAGATTTCTTTAGAGGGCAAGCTTCTAAACAATACAACAACACTGAAAGGCATTTAGTTTTTAGCAATTGTACAATAACATCTTCGGACGCGATACGACCAATCTTGCCGAATAATGAATTAAACGCCCGATAAAAAGACCGTTTAGCATTGTCCAAAGAGCAAGTAAAAACTTTGGCTGTCACTATATAAGCACCAAGATAGCGGATGCTCTTCGCCCATTGTAGCTCATGATCATCAATAGTCGCCATTAGGGGCAGGCGCACTTTCGGGATCCAATAACACATTGTGTTAGATGGAGTACCCCCCCTTTATGGAAAGAGAAAATTTGGGGGTTGAAAACCCAGGCGAAACGTGCAACTCCAAATTGCATGCTGACATTTGGCAAACAGAAACCTTTTACCAAATTACATTTTTCCAAGAAGCCCAGTTGTCGCTAAGGTGTGGCCGATCGTACTGGTTGTCACTGACCTTAAAGGTTATCCGAGGTCGATGATTTTATGTAATCTAAAAGGGCGTATGCGCCCGTAGGCCCTATTAGTGAATAATAGTAACGTAGACTATCGTTTACCACCGTTTAGCCACAGTACATCTGTGACGGACGACAGACGGACGACGAACGACAATTACGACAAAGGACCGACCTTATCTTACATCGTAAAATAGGTTAAGCAAATAGCCTAGAGTGATGATGATGATGATGTTTTTGACAGTGATGAAATAGGCATTTAGTGGCGTCGTTGACTCTTTGCAAGACATGTCTGGACATGCCCGCCAGTAACTAACGTGTATAAGGTTATACAGTGATGCAACTTCTTGTAGGGCCTAGACTAATCGCTGTAGTCCAGGATTTTCTATTGTCGAGTAGCAGCTACGCACAACTGCGTCTAGATTAGCCTAATTGTCGCTGCCGACAATCAATCACTCAACCAGGTTTCAATACCGTAGGCCTAGGTCTTATGGTCAAGTGCATTGCATTGGCGACTGACGAGCGCGCGTGGTTTTTCGCTGCGACGCTGCGTCATCGGGTCAACGCACGTGCCCGGGCAAGTTTGGACGATACCAATAGAGCATATCTACTGTGGGGGTGTCATGTCGTGTGCATGTTAGTTAACTTATTATATAAACGTCAAGTTTAAATGATCTATTTATCAATCAGTTATGTATCAGACATTAACAATGTAGATAAAACGTGCAGTGGAGCCGTCATGGCTTAGGCTTATAGCTAGTTATACCCTATTTGGCTAATCGTGCCATCACAAAAATTACATTCTCTCACTTGTGGGTGATTCGATAGGCCTATATTGTTGGTGAGCGAAGGCACGTTCTAAAAATGTTTTCGGAGAAGAGATTATTTTTGTGTCGCTGTAAATTTTAGGCCTCTCTATTAGGCCCCTACACATTATTGCAAGAAAAAAGCGTGGCCTAGGCCTATCAATTTGATAAGGCTTCGATTGCAAAAGATGTCCAATGGCAGTACAAGATCATCAAATGTCGTTAATTTCCATAACAAGCAAAAACACATATTGTATGTTCCTTATTGTGTTGTTTTATTATTAGGTCTATTTTTTTGTTTTTGTTGCTTACTGTAGTTTTACCGAAAGGTAAAAAAAGTTGTTCAATTAGCAACGCTGGTCATTTGCAGCGCGCCTACGTAACGGTAGGCCCTAGAGTCCAGTCGCAGCTATCCATGTTGTCACCCCTGCAGAGTAGACTGCCCTGCAGTGTCGGCTGCGCTATACTGCTGTAATGATGCATAAGCAATAAGTGTCGCTCGCAGTCGCTATAGCACGCCGTGCTCGCAGTAGTTTGCCACTCAGTCAGCGAGTGACCCTGCAGCGTGCGCAGTTTAACACGTGCTTTCTGGCTTCATCTTCTCGCGCTGCGGACAATCGATCAGAAGTTTATCCAGGTGAGAATTTTAAAAGATAGGCTAATTTCGTTTCTCCGAGTGTCCGAATTACCTTTCCCTTGCTGTATATATAGCTAGGCCTATAGCCTTTCAGCAATTAGCTTACGCACAGATCTCTCAATGCGGCACGTGGATGGGAGAACATTATTAGCTGCAGCTGAAGTTGTCGACCATTGACGGCTACAGATGGAGACACGAGTCGACGGTATTGGCCCGCTATTCCAAAAGTTTAGGCCTACTTTACGCGCTACAGTGTTGGGGTTAGGGATGGGAATAGGCCTAATGGACTTTCGGAATAACGGACCCAAATCGAGTCGAGAGCAAGCATTGGGCCTAAGCATCGAATCACAAACGTAATCCTATTCTTCAGTAGGCCTACTTCAGTTTGTTCTGCGATAGTTCTGTTTATTTTCTTGATCTTTTGTTTGCTGGTGGATGCATTCACGAAACTTGGTGATTATTTTATGGGGAGTCTTGCACATTGACTGACACGGCCCCCACACTCTGTTTGCCTACATGCATGTGTCCCAAAATTACATTTCAAATAGCCTAAGACACCGTGATTCACAATAATGGATATCAACGAAGCGATGGCGGATGGACGCTATAGACAAGTTATGGCGTAGACTATGACAGGAAGCTGCAGTGGCAGATTCAAGGGGGTGGGATCGGGGGGTCGGCCACCCCTTCTTTCTCTTACTGACTGCATGCATTTTAGAACAAGTGAAAATTTTGCATTTTTTGCATAAAATCTTTAAAAATGTTCTGCGGAGAGGGCACAGCCTCCTCTCCAGACCCTGCATGCACTCCCTACCCTTTCTCCCTCCTATTCCAAATTTCTGGATCCGCCACTGAATAGCTGAGTGTCAGAAGCCCCAGAATTTCAAGATAGTGTGGTGACTATAGGCCTATTGCTGTGCTATTTTGTGCACCTTTTTATCTCAAAATGCGTTTGCGGCCGTGGAACTGCTTCCCGGGCCCTGAATATGTCAGTCGCCTATCCAGAAATTTGGAATGAAGGACGGAATGGTAGAGGGTGACGTCTTAGAAGGGGCTCTGTCCCTTTTCTAACTTTTTAAAATTTTATGCAAAATCAATAGTTTACATTGTGTGCAGAATTTTTACTTGTTTTAAGATGCATCCAGTTAGTATGGGGAAGTCGGCCGCCTCTGCCCTCTTGGATGCACCAGTGGCTGGCGTCGAGAGGGTTCTATGCCATACTTTTAAAACCCCACCACGCTTCTGGCCTTTTGTTTCGATTTTTGGCCACTTGGCCTCAGGGCTTGTTCCGATTCTTCGAAACCAGTGTTTGAATTGTGAAAAATTAGCTGATGGGGGTTGAACTTTTTTCGACGGTCGGAGTCCGACCAAAATTGTGATGTTAATCATATGTATATAGCTGACCCCCCCCAGTACATAATTTGACAGTGTGTTAGATATAGGGGGTTGGAAAAACAGTTGGGGGTTCAACCCCCCCAACCCCTCCCCGGCAGTTCAAACAGTGCCCGAAACTTATCTCCATCTACGCCAATTTCTATACATCGCACGGCTATACTGCAAAAATTTTGCCGGTCAGCCGTTTGGTCGTATATAATGTATGCCGCGTTCATGGTTTCAAGTAATGACGCATTGTGGCTGATTCACGGGGTAGAGGCAGGGGGCGCCCCTTATTAAACGGACGCTTTCTATAGCCTAGTAAAAATTTAGCACAAAAATGCATTATTTCTCTATAAAAGCTTTCAAAGAATTTTGCAGCTCTCTCCAATCTTTATTCCGATACTCCCGCATCCTATTCCAAAATATGGATCCGCCAGTGTAATTAATGACTTATTAATGACTTAATGCAGTCATCCAGTCATGTTGCGAGGGGACAAATGGTAAATTTTAAGCGACATCAAAGAAACGACGCTGCAGCGATTAAATGATCTGATGTGACAGTTGAGTGGGGTCGCTCTGAAGTGTTATAGGGAGTGCACAGCGCTCCCCAGACCCATCGCCAGCTGGGGAGCGGACTGTGGGGATACCCTGTCGCTATTTTTGACTCCGTTGACGCCTGGCGTCTCTGGCATTCTTCTTAGTCCCCCAAATATCAACATATAGCGCCCCCACATGCATGGCATTAACCTCTGTTAATTGCCTTCATGCACCCGGCGCAGTTCACAATAGATGAGCTATGTCATCCCGCCGGGCCCGCTGAATAGGCTGAGTCGTCGCATGCTAATGACCGGCCTACTGACCGAGATTTGAACCGCAACTTGCACGATTTTGTATAGGCCTCCATGCACTTGCACACATAGCTTTAACGTGGAGCATGTAGACCTAAGATTTTGTAGAATTATTTATCTTTTAAACACACATGGGGCTTAACGTATATAGGCCCTATGGACCATAATACTATTGCGAAATAACTAGTTTTATGTATACGCGTCAGGAGCCATATACTTTTGAACTTAATTTAAACCACGCCATGCACGGGTTTTGTAATGGCCATTCATGGTGTCCTTGTCTTGTGCCATGCATGATATCTTACCATCTGTGAACCGTTGAACTTTAAGCTTAGCCTACCAATATGCATGGGTTACCGTGCATGCATGTGTTTTGGCATAATTATTATTTACGACTTTTCACTTCTCATTCTCAAGACACATGCATTGTGACGAGGCGAATGTCCAGTGTCCACTACACTGTGTTTCAAAAAACGGGCACCCTTTTTATTTCTTTCATAATTCACTCAAATGATGATCAGTTTACACGAAATTTTTACCAAATGTAGCTGAAGAAATGCTAATTCAAAATATATGGACAAAATATGGCTGTTAGTTGAATATTCTTTGCTAGTTGTGATGTAATGCTGACGTCATAGCGTAGCACGAGTACAAACTGGTTTGTCACAACCGGTGCTGTAAGTTGCTGAATAGCTGCCCTGCATCGATGGTGAACTTTATCTGGATCGCTGATGACATTAAACTGTTGAAGTTTTACCATTGCAGCCACAAAAACGCCTAAAACGATCACTTTCACATACTTGTAAGGATAGCTTGACTTTTAGACCTTCCAGCATGACAGTGCACCAGCA
>Ga0209367_1008613_pt1 | contig 13929 bp, 16 predicted proteins | sample WorMetLIZISLAND2_FD_187412 | JGI IMG/M metagenome (GOLD analysis project Ga0209367, IMG submission 187412) | Marine gutless worms symbiont microbial communities from Max Planck institute for Marine Microbiology, Germany - Olavius geniculatus... ... | reverse complement strand
GCTAGACCAAAAAGTCATCTGGCAACACGAATCGCAGGAAATTGACCACGTTTGGGATACCCATTCAACATGAGCGAATAAGTGTTTCACCAACTATCCACAAAGCGCGCTGAAAAACTGAATTTTTCAAGGTCCCCTAAATTGGGTAGTGCTTAATATGTAGTGATGGTGTCATTCTCCCAAGAAATTGTGGAAGGCTTGTACATCAGCTAACAGATTCGATTTGGCGACGATGTCGTCGCGAAATGCGCCCGCGAAGGTTAGTGCGCCCTTGTCCTTACGCAGCGTCGGGATGAAGTAACATACTGCATTGAAAGTATCTTTTTCTTCATACAGAATCCTATTCTGCGCCCAGAGAAGCGCATGCGATTTCCCGGTCCCATAGTTACCGTAGAACATGAGGAAGTTCGCATTGCCTACTTGATCAGCTAGAGAGCGATTCAGATATTTATTCAGCTGGTTCTTTTGCTTCTCATATCCGACCCAAATGCTCGTGCGTGGATCAGCGGCAAAGTTCGGGTTTGACCGGAACGGATTATCCCGCAGGTTGGCCCTTCCGTAGTACGCTTTCGGCTCCATCACCATTTTTCGTTCTCCAGTTGTTGCCATTGCCCACGCGCAAGAAACCTGCGCACATCGGGCAGCTCATAGCCATGCAGCATCAACTCGGTTATGTAGCTTTCGACGTAGCCGATCTCATCTTCCGGAAGTGCGTAGCAAAGCTCTTCGTTATAGCGCTCTGTCTCTAGAGCCATTCCCGCGGATATGAGATTCGCCGAACCTATAAGGATCAACGATGAATACCGATCTCCACCGCGTAATCCCGGCTCATAGCGACGGGCTTCATCGAAGATAAAGCAGTACAGCTTGGTATGTAGCCGCAGGTAAATGAAGATGCCTACTTTCCGCTCTGCAAGCCTTTCCATTCGTAGCGATGGTCATCGCTGTCGGCCCGGAAATTTCCATCCGGGCGCAACGTCTTTTGCAAGACGCGGCGCGCGAAATGCGCGTCTGCATGGTCCTGGAGATCGGCGATGAAGTCAGGGAGCAAGAAGACCGGCATTTTATCTCTTCAGGCTCAGGGCGCCGCCGGTGTTCCTGGACCGCCGGAATACGAGCCGACGCTTCTCACCTCTCTGCTCTTCTGGGGTGACTGCAGGCAAATCGAGCACCGGTTCATTCACAGCGCAGGCGCACGCAACTAGGGTTTATTCGGACGAGTGTGACCACGCAACGATCTTTCGAGTACGCGCCTCGGCGCGGATTCGGCACAATGCCTCGCCTATCTGTGGCGAGGTGAGAGAAACCCCGTCACCGAAGATCCTCCGGCTAGGGCCTGGACGCGCCTGCGTGTTGAAGGCCAGGGTCATTCCCATGTTATCCAGATAGCTATCGTCCGCCCCTACGAAATCATCCGGAGATTGGGAAACGAGCATAACGACACCGCCTTTGGAGCGGCTCATGCGGATTAGGTTAGCAAGTGCCGGTAGCTTGGTTTCCAGGATGACATGTGCTTCATCCAATAAGGTGACGTGCCGCAGGGCACGGACTCCCTCTTCATCCATCGGTGCATCGGGCTGAGCGTTTAACCAACGGTCGAGGGCATCCAAAGTCAAATTGATGATTAGACGACGCATCTCCTCGGAAGCGTCCTGTGGTAGTTGAATAATCCAGCTTCTGCCGAAAAAATCCCTTGGCGACAGTTCGGGTTCAAACAGACGGAACTGGGTCAGTTCATTAAGGGTTGCCGACAACTCATCCGGTCTGCGGCCTCGCTCCTCGTATTCAACCTGAAGGGCCTCGGCAACGTTGTCCAAGTTGGCCGCTCGATCGGAGGAAGCGGTACGTAAGACCTGATACACCGCTTCTCGAAGCGCCTCCTTTTGAATACCGCTGAGAGAGCGCGTTTTAACGGCCCCAACAGAATCGCGGATGCGGGCCGCAGCAGTTCTTAAACCAGTGTCATCCGTTGCAAGGACATGGAGAACGTCTAATGGGATGGGGTTATTCGGAGGGAGTACCGTGGTCGCCTCGAAAGCCGAAGCCAAACGGGTGGAGAGGTCGCCCTTGAAATCGAATGCCAACAACGGCACGGCGGCTTGTTCGCGAAGCGACATCAACATCTGCACGGCCGTACGGGTCTTGCCGGAACCTACGCCCCCCATGATTGCCATGTGAGGACTCCCACCAGCACCGTTGAGTGGAAATTCGACCCGTTCGTCTGAACGCACATCCCTTGCCACTTCGCCAACAGCCAGCATCACCCTCTCGGTAATCGTAGGGGCGACATCGGATCCCGTAGTCGTGGGAACCTCTCCCTGCAAGCTGGCCAATTCCCCGAGATGGGAGAGAAAGCGAGGCATTTTCTGCCCTGCCTGTTCCCAGTCGTCTTTCAGCAATTGCGCACCGCGTTGCCAATGTGCCGCGACCAAGGACTGAAATGCCTTCTTGTCCATCCCGTGTTCGCCATACCGCTGGTTGATCAGAGCGAGCCAAACACCGCAATCGACGGGTTCGCCGAAAAGCTGCATGCATCGGATGGGGGTGGCCGTGTCTTCGCCATCCTGCACGACCGATAGCTCTTGAGTGTCTTCGAGGGAGAGGGAACGAGCGATGGCGAGTCGAGCGGCGACGTAGCGGTGTTTCCACCCGAGTCTCGATGTGAGTTTGTTGCAGATCTCATCGGCGGCGCGCGTGGTCCTGAAGGTCGCGGTGCCGAGGTCTTCCGGTCTCAATGCCATGGTTACAACCTGTCGGGATCCAACGGATTGATGGACGTGACGGCCACACCGTCATCGAATGAAACGCGGAGCTCGCAGGCGGACAATAAACGGTGCCTTATGGCGTCAAGCTTGTCGTCGACCACCTCCTCGTCAGTGGAGAGCAGAACGACCTGGCCGGGGCGATCGGTAAAGGTCTTCAAGACACCCAAGCGTTGTTCCTTGCTCAGGCGGGCCAACGGTGTGTCCACCACGAAGGGAAAGGTCCGGCCACTCACGCGGGTGATGGCGGTGATCAGTGCCTGGGTGAACACCTGGCTCGCGCCGGCGGATTTATCGATCGGATGTATGTCTTCTCCACTGGCAGTCAGCATGCGTACTTCACAACTGGGTGTTATTTCGATTCGTTCCACCCGATCCGAATGGTGCGCCATGGTCTTCCAGGCTTTCGCCATTTCCCGCGCCACACCCCCAACCTCGATGGGAAGCGCCTCTTTCAGTATCTGCCTGATCAGCATGCTGTAGTCGTCCGCCCGATCCGCCCTTCGTAGGGCGGGTCCACTGGCACCAATACGCACCAAGTAGCGTCCCAACTCCGCGCGTTGGGAGGCCAGTTCGGCATCCGATGCCTCCAAGGCAAGCTCCGCGCTCGATTTCTGCAATCGCAGATTGCCCATTTGCTCTGTCAATTCCCTGAGCCTGGTCACCAATTGCTCGGTCTCGGGGGCCGTACGTTCCAGCTCCAGCCACTCCCGCTTTTTCGCTTCGGCCTGGTTTAAGGCCGTCTGGTGGCGTTCTACCAGCCCCGCAATCTCTGCATCGCTACGTCGGTCGATCAGCTCCAGTCGTTGGATCACCTGTTCACGCAAAATCCCCTTCAACCCCGCGTGAAGGTAGTCGTCGGCACAGCCAGCGGGCGGGGGATGCCAAAGAGATTGCCACGCAGCTCTCGCGGTTTCCAAAACTTTCCTACAGGTCCCATTCGTCAAAGGGGGTGCAATGGCCTCGACACGACTGCCGAGGTCATCGAGAAACCGGTTCAGGTTCTTACCGCCTTGCTCGCACCCCGCCTCCCAACCTTCTCGGACCGCTTCCGATCTCAAGCGCACGGAGGTTTCTAGGCGCAATTGTTTTCCTGCTACGCCGAGCGCAAAGTCTTGGGCGACGAGTTGCTGCAACTCATCCATAGCCCGGCCGGCTTCGGTCCGAAAGTCACGCTCCTCCTGCATTAACCGCCCCACCGTCGCCTTGGTACCTTCCCCTCGGCCGCCAAGCATGCGGGTCAATTCATCCACCTCTTGCTCTAGTCCAGGCAGTAGGTCATCCGCCTCCTGCAGTTTTTTTTGTTTTTTCTCAATGGCCTCTTCCAGTTCGGCGATTTTCGCCTCTACACGTTTTACAGTGGCATCCGAAGGGGTCGCGGCGGAGGTTCGACGGTTTTGCGCGTACTTGGCGAGCGATTCCATAAGGCTACGTAGTACGGGCAGGCCGAGAAGACCTTCGATACCTTCGCGGACCTGCCTGCTCATTTCCCGGTTGGCGTAGCGTTGGATCTGTTCGCCATCGAAGAGGAAAAACTCGACCAACGTATGATGGATGAAATGCTGTGCTATCCAGCTTCGAAACCATCCGTCCCGGTCTTCTATGCCGGCCGGGGGAGTAACGGGAACGCGGTCGGTCCCAACGAAAATCGTCAGGTCGTCATCGCCGGCCTTGTGAGAGCGGTTCTGGCGGAAGTGCCAGCGTCGGGTGAGCTCTATGGGCTCGCCATCGTCGCCTTCGACCTCGATGATGACAGAACTACTGGCTGGACCGCTTTCGATTGCACGGTAATGAAGCGCCCCGCTGAGAAACTGGCTGTAACCTACCTTCGGACGTTCGCTGAAATCCCCCGCCATGACAGTCCGCGCCCGTGGTACCAGGTGAATACCGCCCCTCCCGAACAGGCCGAGCATGATGGCCTCGAAAAAGGAGGTTTTCCCGTGCTCGTTGGGAGCGAATACCAGAATAACGTTCTTTTCCCCGTGGGGTCGGGGGAAATCGAATCGGGCATGGCGATAGGAACGCCAATTGATCAGTTCAACGGATCGCAAGTGCATCAGCCGGCATCCTCTTCCTCCAGGGCATCGAAGATCTCGTCGAAATCCTCCCACAATCCCCTTTTTTGCATTTTCCCCAATTGCTCCACTTCTGCTTTGATCAGTTGCTCCAGCACCGATATGTCGAGTCCTATGGTCGCGCATTTTTCACGAACCAGCTTGCGGCCTTCCGGACTCTTGAGCAATACCACGACATCCCGTGACATCGTCACTGCCCCCCGCCGGCGGCTCGCGTTTGAGCCTGCGCATTTCTTTCCGTGCTGGCTAGTACGTCGTCTACCCACAATTCGCGGATTCGGCTGATTTCGTCGTCGTCTATCAGTACCATACCTGTTTGTTCCTGAAGTCGTAGAAGTCTGTCCAGAATCTCCATCCGAGTGACCATATTGAACGGACCCGGAATGAAAACTCCTTGTTTCGTAATGGTCACCGTTCCGTCTCGGCGCCTGGCAAGCCTTCGTTGGGGGTCATCACGAATGGATACTAACCAGTCTCGGAAATCGAGCAAAGGCGCCAAGTGATCGAAGCCTGCCTCCACGAATCCCCCCAAGCTCCGGTCCTTTTCCACGACCGTGCAGGTCCAACAACCGAAACGGGAGGATGTAGTGCCGCAGGACGGCGCGTCATCCTGCGAGGTCACAACCGGACACTCGCCGCCTCCGGCGTCCCGGTAGAGCTTGATCAAACGGTCATGGGTTCCTCCCCAAGGCGGACGATTGCCGGTGAGAAACTCCCACACTTGGTCCGTGCCGAGATCGACGATCGGACGGAATACCAGGCAACCTTCCAGGTCATTGTGCTTGTTCAGCCGCGAACCATTGTCGTAGCGTTTCACTACGCCCGCCCGCGTGGCACTCTCGGAACGACGCACACCAAGCAACAGAATGACTTCCCCCGCCAGTTTGGCTTGTGATCTCACATACTGACTGGTCGGCTGAATCTTCATGCGGTCCGTGCACCAACGAAAGATCCGATTCGGTGACGGATAGCCCCGCCCGATGAGATTGACCCAATACGTCTGACCCGGCGCAGGTCGGGTAGTCGCCGTAGTAACCGGAAGATCGAAGGCGCTCGCCGCAGCATCAATTTCCCGAAGTCCCTTATGAATGTGATCGATAACCAGGGGGCTCTCGACCAGGGTATCGTTGGCGACAACATGTACCGGGCGACGCCGTTCGCTACGTGGCAGAGACTGTAGGTGCTCGATCACCAGATGGGCCACCAGCGTACTGTCCTTTCCTCCTGAAAATCCCACGATCCACGGTTTTTCATGGGGCTTGGCATACTCATCCGCAATTTCTTGGCGAACGTGGTCAAAAGCCGCGTCGTTTACATTCATCTCTCAAAGATGCCGTGGCTCGTAAGGTTTTATCTTTCCGGAATTCCGGGGACAGTATACGTAATAGCTGCTCTTCTACAAGAAAGTCTCCGGCATCGTTTCAGGAGTCCGGATCGAAATCGGAGAGCAGATTCGCGAAAAAACCACTTGAGGGCGACGCTCGCGTCAACGACCAGGTTCACGGGCGTCCCTCGCGCCTCACTGCCGCTATCTCGGATTCCGACCGGACCGGTGCGCGAGAACGACGATCCAATATCCGCCCAATGGCCTCATGACGCTGTTTTCGGTACTTGGCGCGCTCTACGGCCTCCCGCATCAGGTCGGTGATGATCGTGTTCTTGTCCTGTTCGTCAAACGTGGCATTAAAGGCATCCTTTACCTCATCGGGGACGGTGAAATGGACGGCGGACATTGTGCAACTCCCGGCATAATTGCGCGCTGGGGACGATTGACGCGCTGGAAGTTCGTTTGCCACCGCGTTATGAAAAAGATCGGAACCTCGGTCCCTGTCCTTTTTGCTAAAAAGGAAGACTCTCGATAAACCCCTGATCCGACACCTGGATATGGAAGAGTAACTCAAGCGATGAGCCAACTGGTACTGGACATCCCGGACGACACCCTGTTGTCCCTGAAGCTGTCGGGAGACACCGCGGCCAATGAAATTCGTCTCGCTGCCTCGGTCAAGCTCTATGAGCTTGGACGGCTGTCATCCGGCGGGGCGGCACGACTCGCGGGTGTGCCGCGGGTGCTCTTCCTGAGCAAGTTAGCCGATTACGGCGTAGATACCTTCCGCCTGACGGCCGACGAGTTGGAGCGTCAGACGCATCTTGCCTGACATCATCTGCAATACCTCCCCACTTCAGTATCTGCACCAGATTGGGCGACTGGGCCTATTGCCGCATCTGGTGTCGCGGATCGTTGTTCCGGCCGCCGTCGCCGGAGAGTTGGCTGAAGGCCGACGGCTGGGCATGGACCTGCCCATACCCGAGAGCCTCCCTTTTCCGATCGACGATCTACAGGTACTTGGCTTTCGCCTTAGCAAACAAACGCGGGAGGCAATCCTGCGCCTTGCCGGCGAAGCGTGAGCTCCGGAACCCGGCAGGAGCCAAGCTCAGTCAGCTTCTCCCGACAGGATTGGCTAGGGGTGTAAGGGTCGGGAGCTTTCGTAACGGCAGCACGGACAGCCGTTCGTCCAGCTCGTAAGCGTCGCTTCCGGGGTAGAGTACCCAGAGGTGCTCCAACCGGAGATCCTGCAAAGCGATGTGCATCGAGCGACCGGAGCCCGGCGCGTCGGCCGTCTTGAATTCGAAACCGTAACGTTTTCCCCGGATGGTAATCATCAAGTCCAGCTCGGCCCCGCCATGGGTTGCCCAGAAGTAGGCCTCGCGTCGCGGGAAGGTGGTCAGTACCTGCTCAAGGGCGAATCCCTCCCAGGAGGACCCGAGCTTCGGGTGCGACAGAAGGTCATCGCCGGTCTCCAGCTCCAGCAGGGCGTGTAGAAGGCCCGAATCGCGCACATAGACCTTCGGCGCCTTGACCTGTCGTTTGGAAAGATTCTCGAACCAGGGCGGAAGGACCCGGACCAGGTAGGCCCCGGAGAGGATATCCAGATACCGACGGGTCGTAGTCTCACCGGTACCCAGCGACCGGGCAAGCTCGGCTGCGTTCCAGAGCTGCCCGTGATAATGGGCGATCATGGTCCAGAAGCGGCGTAGGGTCTTAGCGGGGATCGAGACACCCAGCTGCGGAATGTCACGCTCCAGCAGGGTGCGCAGGAAATCCTGACGCCAACCGAAGGAGGCCGCGTCGTCAGGGGCCAGAAAGGAGCGTGGGAATCCTCCTCTGAGCCAGAGTCCGTCCTGACTCCCCGTGCCGGTTTCGCGCAGATCGAATCCCCCCAGGTCCAGGAAGCCGACCCGGCCTGCCAGAGATTCGGAAACCCCCTTGACGAGGTTGGGCGAGGCACTGCCGAGGATCAGGAAACGGGTGGTGGCCTCGGGACGGTCGATCAGAACCCGCAGTATCTCGAACAGCTCCGGGCGACGCTGGATCTCGTCGATGACCACAAGACCCGAGAGTGCCTCCAGGTTGCGCATAGGGGCGGACAACCGGCGCACGTCGACCGGGGACTCCAAATCGAAGATGGTACAGCTGGACTCTTCGGACGCGATCACGCGCGCCAGCGTGGTCTTCCCGCACTGGCGCGGACCCAGAATCGCCACGCCGGGATGAGTGCGAAAAAGGTCTCGGACACGCTCGACGGCTTGGGGACGATCAATCATGGCGACACTATAATCCTTGTAATTCCCCCTCTCAATGATGGATTTTCAAGGTTTATGCGAGCCTGGCTTCGCGTCGGTCTCCGCGGAGCCCTGACCGGATGCGAGACGATGTCGGCCGCCCCGTCGAGCTGCTCCCAGTTGCAAATCTTCTCGCAGGAGTGACAGGGCGAGCGCGAACTGACAAGCAGCATTCAAGAGCATTTTGAATCGGGCTACGAGCCAGGTGATCCTGAAGGGCGGCCAGGCTTATCCCTGCACCTGCGGCCAACCCGCACTATGCTGCAGGACCAGCGTCGTCAGCAGCTCCAGATGGTCGGTCCGGTCGTTCAGGGCCGGGATATAGCCGAATGCCTCACCTCCCGCCGCCAGAAAGCGATCCCGGCTCGTCACGGCAATCTCCTCCAGGGTTTCGAGACAGTCGGCCGCGAAGCCGGGGCAGACGACATGGACCTTTTTTACGCCCTCGCGGCCCCAGGCCATTAAGGTCTCCTCCGTGTAGGGCCGCAGCCACTCCTTGCGGCCGACCCGGGACTGAAAAGCGATCTGCCAACACTGCGGGGCGAGCGCAAGGGCCTCGGCCGTCAGGCGCGCGGTTTTACGGCACTGGCAGCCGTAAGGGTCACCGCGCAGGAGGTATTCCCGCGGAATGCCGTGGAAGGAGAACAGCAGCCGGTCGGGCTCGCCCTGCTCGGCCCAGTAGGCGCGGATGCTCTGCGCCAACGCGGCGATGTAGCCCGGCTCGTCGTGGTACTGGTTGACGAAACGCAGCTCCGGCAGCCGACGCCAGGTCGAGAGCTCGGCGGTGATCGCGTCGAAGGCGGAGGCCGTGGTGGTCGCCGAGTATTGGGGATAGAGGGGCAGCACCAGGATGCGGCGGACGTTCGCGTCCCGGAGAGCGGCCAGTGCCGAGGCGATCGAGGGGTTGCCGTAGCGCATCCCGAGGGCCACTCGCACCGGCCCCGGCAGGTGTCGGTCGAGCCGCTCCTGCAGGGCCGCGGCCTGGCGCCGGGCGATGACCAGCAGCGGTGAGCCTTGCGCCGTCCACAGCCCACGGTAGGAGCGGGCGGATCGCCGTGGGTGCAGGCGCAGGATGACGCCGTGCAGGACCGGCCACCACAGGGTCCGAGGCAATTCGATCACCCGCGGATCGCTCAGGAACTCGGCCAGGTAGCGGCGAACCGCGGGTACCGTCGGGGCATCCGGCGTGCCCAGGTTGATCAGGAGCACTCCCAACCCAGACGATGTGCCGTGTCGAAATCCGGTCGCCGGCGTGGACTTCATGGATAGCGGCGAGCTGGGGCCGGCGCGGATGTGCGGGCTGGAAATCTCATGTCCGATCCCGTTCCGCCAGGTGCCGGAGCAGCGCTTGGAAGCGCCGCTGCCCGGCTTCGCCGAACAGGGGATCCTGCTCACCGGATGCTGCCGAGAGGAGCTCGTCCCAGTCGCTCGCGGACAAGCGTTCCCGCGCCAGCGGAAAGGCTTCGCGCTCCTCCAGGTCCAGATGCTCCCGCAGGGTCTTGACCAGCTCCCGGCCCTGGAGCTCCACCTGGTCCCGCCGCAGGACTTCCTCGTGCACGATGCCTTCCAACGACCGACAGAAACGCTTACTGATCTGGCTGAGCCGCAGATGCTGGTTGGTCAACAGGTCCAGCACCAGATACTTCTCGTTGCCGCGCGCTCGGAGCCGGTCGAAGATATCCTCTTCGTTCGGATGGTGGATCTGATCGGCGTAGTCCTCCATGTACTCCAGCAGCTCGCACAGCAGCTCGTAATCCGGCTCGTCCCCCGCGTGGAACTGGTCCAACAGGTCGTCGAGCAGGTCGAGCACGCGCAGGAGGTGTTTGTGATCCCGGATAAGACGATCAAGCAGCTCGGCCATGACTTCTCCTTCCACAAAATCCGTAGGCAGATATGAAACCGAAGCACAGCACCGATTACAAATTAGTCTAGCACGACAATCGCACAGGCGTTTTTCGGACCCCCTCGCGGGCAACCGCGAATTCCGAATTGGAGCCATCCGGAACTTCATTCACCTATTATAATGCTGAGGTTGCTCCCAAATCGGTGGCGTCTTTCTGGGGATTGAGTGGTATTTTAGTGTTGCACTGGAACAGTGTATCTACAGCGCAGCCCGCCTTACATCCGGAATCATGCTGGTTGACTCTCACTGCCACCTCGACCGGGTCGATCTGAAGCCCTACGCCGGGGACTTCCTTCGCCTCATGGAGGCGACACGCGCCGCCGGGATCGGGCATATGCTCTGCGTCTCCATCGATCCGGAGCACTATCCGCGGATGCGGAGCCTGGTCGAGCCCTATCCCCAGGTCTCCGTCTCGGTAGGGCTCCATCCCAGCGAGCAAGGCCGCCGGGACCCGACCCCGGAGGTGCTGGTCGAGCTGGCACGAGACGCGCGCAACGTAGCCATCGGCGAGACCGGGCTGGACTACTATCGGGGCACGGCCGACCGTGGCCGACAGCACCAAAGGTTCCGCGATCACATCGCCGCCGCCAGGCTCTGCGGAAAACCCTTGATCGTTCATACCCGGGAGGCGCGGGAAGACACGCTTCGGATCTTGACGGAGGAAGCTGCCCGTGATGTGGGCGGTGTTCTGCACTGCTTCACGGAGACCTGGGAGATGGCCAAAGCGGCGCTGGACCTGGGTCTTCATATTTCCTTTTCCGGCATCGTCACCTTCAAGACCGCGGACGATCTGCGGGCGGTGGCGGCAAAGGTGCCCCGCGACCGCCTGCTGATCGAGACCGACAGTCCCTACCTGGCCCCCGTGCCGCACCGAGGCAAATCGAATGAGCCCAGGTTCGTCACGGCGGTGGCGCAATGCATTGCTGGACTGCGCGGCATGTCCGTCGAGGAGCTCGCCGAGCTTACCCGCGACAATTTTTTCCGCCTGTTCAAAGACGCGGTGCCGGTAGATTGACGGGTAGTGCCGCATATATAGGGTGACAGGACAAACAAAGCTTAAAGCGGCCTCGCGCCCTATCCTATGGATTTCAGGACTACCCCTGTAGGCGCGGGCTTACCCCGCACCTATCGCTTGTGCGCACCCTGGTGTCGCTGGATCTCTCGGCGATAGGTGTGGGGCGGGCCTGCTCGACGGGCGACGAATACATGAGGTCAAGAAATGCTCAATGCACTGAAAAAGAAGGGAAAATTCGTTCTGATCACAATCGCCTCCGGCATCACCCTGGTATCCTCCGGTCTCGCCGACACCGAGGAAGATGCGAACCGGAAGGAGGCGCAAGGCGTCATCAAGGCGTTCGCCTCCAGCTTGCAGGCCGAGCTTCAGGCCGCACTGAACGCAGGCGGTCCGACAAACGCCATCCAAGTCTGTAAGGAGCGGGCACCGGCCATCGCCGCGGATTATTCCACCAAGACCGGCTGGGATGTGGGACGCACCAGCCTGAGGTTACGCAACCCCTCGGCGAATGCGCCGGACGCCTGGGAGAAGCGGGTCCTGTTCGAGTTCGAGGAACGCAAGGCAGGCGGCGAGGACGTCAAGACCATGGCCTTCGCCGAGGTAACGCAAGTGGATGGGGAAAAGCGATTCAGATATATGCAGGCGATCCCCACCAGTGGGCTTTGCCTCGCCTGCCACGGTAAGGCCCTCGCCCCCGATATCGGCGCGGCCCTCGACGCGGCCTACCCGGAAGACCAGGCAAGGGGCTTTTCCCTCGGGGACATCCGGGGTGCCTTCACGTTATCCAAGCCCCTCTGAGCCGAGGCGGAAGATACAGCCGGCTCTCTTTCCTGGTCTGGGGCCTGGTGCATCGCCGACCGGTCGAGCAGACGCCCACGCCTGGGAAGTCGACGCCGCCTGCTGCCTCCTTATTTGATCCCCTCACCCTTTACCCCGCACCTATCGCCGGTAGCTCCAGCAGCATCTCTACTGGCTCCCCCCCAACGATAGGTGCGGGGCAAGCCCCTCTCCCGCCGGGAGTGGGGCTTTTGCGACTCCCTCCGGAGGAGGGTGTCGCAAAAGACACCGAACCGCGCCCGATGCTCTCCTCACCCCAACTCCCCTGGGAGCGCCGGCATCTTGCCGGCTGCCGTGGGTACCGGCCAGCGGGAGAGCAAGGCGGTATCCCCGGATCGGTGCCTCCGCGACGCCTGCCGCCTGGAAGGCGGCGCTCCCGGCCGTGGTCTTTTGCGACACCCTCGAGGGAAAATGGGAGCGCCGGCATCTTGCCGGCATCCGCGGGTACCGACCGGCAGGAGGGCAAGACGATATTCCCGAATCGGTGCCTCGGCGACGCCTGCCGCTTGGAAGGCGGCGCTCCCGGCCGCGGTCTTTTGCGACACCCTCGGGGGAAAGGGGTACAGCTACCCGGCTGCTTGCTTGTCCCTGTGCACGGGCAGCAGGCATGCGAGCGCCCCGAGCAGCAGGGTCACGCCCAGCAGGAACAGGTGCAGATTCACCGCCCCTGACAGGGCCGTGGCCGCGTCAATGCCCGCCGGCAGCAGGGCCGTCATCACCGCCAGCTCGTAGCTGCCGCTGCCGGCGATGCCGTGAAAGGGCAGGACGCTGGACAGCTCCGCCCCCATGACTCCGAGCAGGATTTGCCAGGGCTCCGCCGCCAGGAAATGCCGCAGCACGAGCGTGAAGGCGAGGAGCTTGCTGATCCAGATGAGTGCCGTCCACAGGTAGATACGCAGCGCCCGCGGGGTGGAGGCCGGGGCGGCGTCGATCATCAGGCGGAGCGCCTTTCCAAGCCGGCCCCGACCCCTGGGCCGGCGGTGGCCCAGCAGAACCGTGATCGGCGGCAGCAGTAGCCACGTCAGCGCGACCAGGGACCAGAGCCAGCTCGGGTGGCGTAGCGAAAGGATGAAGATGCCCATCAGCCCCAGGAAATGCAGATCCAGCAGTCGAATCCAGACCAGGGAGGCGGTGGCACTGAGGAAACCGTGACCGAAGTAGCGCCCCATGAGCCACGGAAAGACCAGCTCTCCCACCCGCATCGGCAGCAGGTTGTTGGCCGTGGTGTGCAGGACCGAGAGCCTCAGTACGGCAGGGAAACGATCCTGGAGTCGGGGACCAAAGTAGTCATGGATCCGTACCCCACGCAGGCAATAGCTCAGGGCCGTAAGCGCGATGGGGGCAGCAGCTCGGCCGGAGTCAGCGCCCGCCAGGGGGCCAGCACGGCTCCCCAACCCAGGGTCAGCGCCACGCCGGCAACTAAGGTAGCAAACAAGATGCCGCCCAGGCCCCAGTCCCGTGCCCGTCCGATCCAGGGTTCGGAATCCCGGAGCGTCTGCGGTCTCATGCAGCGACTACACCTGGGTGTGAAACATCGAAGCCATCGACCACTTTCTTATGCGGGCACTTTGAAAAATACAGTTTTCGCAAGGGTCTAGATAACTTTAGCCACTGCGAGAGCATGCTAAGGTTATGTTATGCAAGGGAAAAACAGGTATTTCAGGCGTTCACACCTTTCGGAAGCCAAATTCAGAGTGATTATCCGCTCTTTTGCGC